>JAABUS010000270.1_pt1 | contig 103286 bp, 14 predicted proteins | sample 5560161 | NCBI WGS metagenome assembly JAABUS01 (sample SAMN10711885, study PRJNA513376) | rock metagenome | isolation source: Antarctica rocks | place: Antarctica: Victoria Land, Trio Nunatak nord | collected 2016-01-04
GATTAGATTGTTTTCTATTGTATATATTAAATATATATTAAGTATAAATTAGAACAAATTAATAATAAAAAGTTTTTAAAATTGTTTTACTAAATATTAGATTTAATATATATTATATTTAGTAATCTAATTTGTTTTAATTAATTATATATTTTCTATTGTATTTAGTATATATAATATAAACAATTAAATACTTGTTTTTTCGATTTTAATTTAACAAAGTAAATTAATATTTATTGTATACTTTTTTTCTATATAGTTGCTACAACAATTATATTTTAATAAAAAAAATTCTTTTGTAAATTAATTTAAAATAAAGTACAATCTATATTTAATATAAAATCTTTTTATACTTTTTTTAATTCTAAATTAAGATTTGTCTTTTAATTATATATAAATAAAGATTAAGTCTATATTTTGTCTATATTTGTTATATATTTATTTTATTTACTATTTTAATTTTGTATTTGTTTCTTTTATTTTAAATATTATTCTTTATAAAATAAAGCTAAACAAGCAATTATAATAGTTTGTTGTATTATTATATTTGTTAGTTTTACAAATAATATAAATATCTTATATATAATTTTGTTTTTAATTGTTTTTTTTTAATTTCGAATTTTTTAATAAAGTAGTAAATTTTTTTTCAATTTAATACTTAATATAAATTCGATATAAATTAGATTTATATATAGTTTTTTAAATTTAAACAAAAGTTCTAAAATTATTAATATTATACAATATTTGTAAAACAAAGATATAAATTTATAAACTAGTTTATCTTTATTATTGTCTTAATTGCTTAATAGATATTATTAATTTGTTTATAATAAAATTATATTTAAAACATATTTTGTATTGCTAATAATATTAAATTTCTTTAACTTAACAACTTTTTTTGTTAGTTTTTTCTCTTTTTCTTGTAGAAGTTTATTATATTTTTGATATATATATTGTATATATTGTTTTTGTACTTAATTTTTAATTTAATATTTCAAGAGTATTGCTATATATTTTTTTCTCGATTTTAATATATTGTTTATAAAACTTAAATTTAATTTATATTTAATTAAATTAGACAACAATATATATTAAGTTAATATTCGACATTTGTTTTTTCTAAATAATATCTCTATATATTGCTATATTAGAGAAAATGTTTTAGAATCTTTATTTAATATATATTGAATTAATATTTAATATCTATCTTTTTTAGATAGTATTTCTATATATTGTTGTATTAGAGAGAATATTTTAGAATTTTTATTAAAAATATATTAAGTCGATATCTAATATTTATTTTTTCTAGATAATATCTTTGTATATTGCTATATTAAAAAAGATATTTTAGAATCTTTATCTAATATATGTTGAGTTAATGCTCGATATCTATTTTTTTTTAATAATATCTCTATATATTGTTGTATTCAAAAAGATATTTTAAAATCTTTATTTAATATATATCGAGTTAATATTTAATATTAATTTTTTATTAAATAAGTAATTCTTAAGTTGCAACTTTAAAATATGTAAAAAAAAATATTATTAAATTTAGATATTATATTTGTATTAAATTTATACTTAGAATTAAATTTATTAAAAAAGAATATTGAATAAGAATTTTCTAAAATAAAAGAAAGATATAGATATTGTCAACAATACTTTATAGCTTTTCGATCTTTTTTATTTATAATTTAATTAACTATTAAGTTAAATTAAACATAAACTAATTATATATATCTTTTTTAACTAATTAAACAACAATATAATTGAATTTACTACAATTGCATTAAGTAGATAAAATATTTTTTTCTATCTTAAAATTGTTCTTTTCAAATATCTTAATAGCGTATTTTTTTATTTTAATATATAATTAGTATAAATATAGCTTAAAATAAATATAAGTTTTATCTAAATATAGAAATAAATAGTAATAGTTTTTGTTTTGCAAATTTATTGTTTTAAAAATAATTGTTTTTTTCTATATTAATATAATTGCAAACTAATATCTATTAATACAAAAAAATCTTTAATTTTTTTTTATATAATTTGACAAAACTTTGTTTTGTCTTTTAATATTTAATATATATTTTAAGTTTAAAATATAATATATTTATACTATTTATATACTATAGTAGTTTGTTAATAGTTTCGATCTTTTAAAGTTAATTAATAAAACAAGTTATTAAATAATTAAAATTATGTTTTCGAAAATTATATTTAGAATATATTTAACAAAAGATTAATATATACTTAAAATATTTAAATTACTTTTAAAAAATTATTAAGATTATAAAAATATTTTTAAATTCTAAATAAAATATTAGTAATATTTATATAATTCTAGTATATATTAAATATATTTTAAATTTGTTTTTTGTTTATATTTATTATAAAGATTTGCAACTTTTTGTTTTTACAATTAATATAAAAAATTTAAATAATTTAACAAACAATTTCTTTTAATACTTTTAATACTTTAATAAATATTATATAATAATTTTTAATAGTCTCTATATTAATTTATATATAATAATAGATATTAATTTCTATTGTAATTTAAGTATATACTTAATATATATTGTATATATATTAAATTTACAATAATAATTCTTGTTTTAATTCGAAATATTATATAGATTTGTTTTGTTTTAAATCTATTTAAATATAAAATTTATTTTAAAATATAATTAATTTATAAAGATTTTAATCTAAGTATAAATACAATATACAACAATATATTGTTAAAAAAATTTATTAAAATAGATAATATTTTTAATTTATTGTTTTTTTTTAAAATACAATTAATTAAAAGCAAATTTTTGCTTAATTTCTATAAATTATAAGCTAAATTTATAGAATATTTAAACTAAATATAAACTAATTTTTTAAAACTATTTTAATAGAAAATTTTTTAAATTTTTGTTTGTAAATTAATATTATTATATAATTTTTTATATTAAGATTATTGTATATATAATATAGAGCAATCTTATTATATTTTATATATAAATTAAATATAATAGAAAAAATAACAAAATATTTTGCAAAATATTTAGCGCAAACAATATATATACTAGATATAAACTTAGTTTATATATTGTTAAAAATAGTAAATTTTATTGTTTAATTATTGCAATTATATTGTTAACAATTTCTCAAGACATTTTAATAGAATATAATAGATAATAAGTATAATTTTCGCGTACAATTAATATAAAAATTAAAAACTGTTCTTAATTAATAGAAATATAGATATTTAATTATATATCGCATATACTAATTTTAATTTTGCTATTTCTCTAAGAATAATTAAATTCTATATATATTTAATATATACTAAACTTGTATTAAAATAAGACTAATTACAAATAAAGTTTCTAGAAATTAGATATTTAATAAAAAAATAGTTTTTTATATATTGTTGTAGCTTATAATTTATTAAAACGTAAAAATAGTTAATATTAATATATACTAAGTTTGTATTAACAATTCGATTTATATACTATAATTCTGTATTAAAAAGTAAAAAGTATATAATTTAATAAATTTATAAAATTAGTTTATAAACAATATAGATAAAGTAAAAGTTTATTTTATAAGTTTTTTATGTAGTAGACTCTTAATTCTTGTATATATAAGTTATAGATTCGAAATATATATAATATATATATTAGTTTTGCTATTTTTTAAGAAATTTATAATATTAGATCTTTATATAATACTTTAAATATATATTAATATTTATTGTATATATTAATTAAACAAAGTATTATTAAAGATTGTTAATATTTTTAAGCTTAATTCTATTATATACTAAATATATATCTTTGCAATATTTGATTTCAGAATATTTAAAACTTTAATATTAAATTTTGTTTACTTTATTTATTTTTTTAATTTTTAAAAATAAAAAAGCAATCTAAGTAATTTTAAAATTAATTGTAACAACAAAAAATTTAATCTAATTTTAATATAAATTAAAATTATATTTTACTTAAATTAAATATAAATTAAATATATATTTGTTAATTAATACTTTAATAAATATATTAATTAAAATCTTAATTAAAATTGTATTTTTTTTATATATAAAATAAAGAATTTTCTTTAAATACGTATATAAATATACTAAAATATTGTAATAGTTTTGCATTTTTAATACAATTACTTAATTGCGTTTTTTGAAAATAATTGCAATTTTATTAATATTAATAAAGCTCTATATATAATAAATATTAGTTTAATATATAATAAATATAAAGTATAAAAGAGAATCTATTTTCTTAAGTTTTATAAGTAATAGTTTGTTATAACTATTAAGATCTTAATTGTTTAATATATCTTAATTTTCTTAATTATTTATAGAAGTATTTTTGTTAATATTTTAATTATTTAATATTGTATTTAACTTAATAGTATTAATATTATTAAGATTCGAAGTTTGCTTATATATTTAGCAAATATCTAATATATAGTAAGTATAAAGTAAATCTTAATTTTATTTATCTATTGCAAAATTGTTTATTAATCTTAATTTGCAAGATTTTTAGATATAAAAGAATTTTTTTGTTAAAAAATATAAAAACTTTAAAGACAAAGAAATTAATAATATTATTAAAAGATATATTGCTATTAAGATTTAAATTAAATATAAACTAAACTTAAATATAATATATACAAGTAACTAAATTGCGCAAATATAAAACTATATCAAATTTATACTACGTCTAAAAGTAATTTATACTATAACTATCAAAATAATAGATAGTAGAACGCTTAGTTACTATGTAGAAGCTTAGGCTTTGCCTATCTATATACATTGGTCGAAGCTATTTGGATCGATTACGTAATATTGGGTCAAATAGTGTTGAATCAAGTAGTGCTAGTATTAGATTAAATTAATTATAGTATTTTGATACTTTTATCTAGTCTAAGTTTAGAAATCAACTTCTATATAAATTATGTTTTATATTTTATTAAATTCGAAATCTATCTTAAAACTATTAAATTTCGAACATCTTTCTAGCAAAAGTAAAAAAAGTATATAAAAGTTCTTTGTTAGCAATTTATGTGCAAGCGTACGTATATTTACGCGTTCGAGATATTCTAAAATTTAAAAAATATATAAGAGATAGAACTTTAACAAAAGATTATATAGACGTTGTCAATAATACTTAGTAACTTTATTAGTAAAACAAAAAAAAATAAGTGCAAATTTGAATAAATAATGCAAAGATTAATAGCAATAGATATAGCAACTATTTAGTTGCAAGTTGTTTAAATAACTAAGTCTAACATCTATATTCGAAATTATAAATATTTAGTTATTAAGTTAGTTTAAGAACTTGTCGAAACGCTTTAAATGCGTTACAAAGAAAAGCTTTAATTAGCTTGTTAGCTATTTGCTTCTTAGTAAAAATATATTTTAGCTTAATTTAATTATTTGCGATCTTTTCGCAAACAAACTAGATTTAAATACTTATATGCTTTGTTTAAATATATTGCGCGAAATTTTTAGCAAGCGCTATAACTCTTTAGTTGTTGTAATAGATAACAATAGCAACTAGATACAATATCGAAAATACTAAAAAAAAAAATTTAATCACAACAAGAGCTTTAAACGTAGACAATAACAATAAAGATAAATAAAAAGATTGCAATTGCTTTAACAATACTTGAAGTTAAATAATTTTCTTAACAATCTATATTTGTCCAATATATTTAACTTCGCAAGTAAAAAGAGCAACAATTAATTAATATTTAGATAATTAATTAATAGCAATACTTTCTAGATTAAAGATATATCTAAAGATAAAACAACAAGTATTTTAATTTTTGCTTCAATTAATGTCGATATAGCTTAACAAGAAACAAATGCTTTTACAAAAGATAAAACAAAGATTAAAAGTATCTTAAAGATAACAAAATATTTGTTTAATAATCTTTTAGTAAGTGTTAATAAAATTAAAAGTATATTTGTTTATTATTAAGACAATAAAAGCGATATTAAATTAAATATTTAGTATCGCGTATATAAGAAAATCAATTGTTAATTAATAAATATAACAATAATCTAGATCGACAATATAGTTCGAATTGACAATATATATTTTAAATATATTCATAAAAATAGCAACTAATTTATACTTTTATATTTTGTAATTTTTTGATATCTTTTTTAAATATACTTTTTAACTTAAATAAAGAATTCGAATTGCAAAATTGCGTTTAATTTCGATTTTTAAATATTATTAAACAAGATCTAAATTAATTATTTTAAATTAATTAACAAAAATTCTTTTAACAATGTCGATAAATTTCTTGTTAACATTAATAATTAAGAGATTGTCTATATAAATAGCAATAATAGTAAAGTTATTAATAAAGATACTTAAATTGAAGTTTAATAAACAAAAGTAATATTTCTTAAAAAACGTTGCAAAAATATTATATTATATTTAAAATAATTGTTTAAGTTTATAGAAAGCTTTTCTAAATTAACAAATCTTTTTATTTTGCTCAAAGTTGTAAAATAGTTTTATATAGATCTCTTTGTTAATATTTTTATAAAAAAAGATAACAACAATATTTATTTGTTTTAGATTCTAGTTGTTAACAACAATAAAAATAAAAATAATTTTATAGCTTATAAACTAAATTATAATTGCAAAAATCTTAATATAATTTAAATCTTTGCGTTATTTAAAGTTTTTAACAATCTAATAAACTTTATAGCAAAAAATCTTATTATTAACTTTTTGTTTAATTTTGTAGATTTATCTTTTACGAAATACGTAACGTTTGTTAGATATTAAGTAAACAATATAGATTTTTTTTTTTTTTAAGAATTTGATTTTGTTTTGTTTAGCTAGTTGTTAATTTATTTTATAATAAATATTTGCTATAGCTTTAGCATAAATCTTAAATTTATATAATTTTAATAATATAATTTTAAACAATAGAAGAAAAGAATTTGCGAATTTATTTTAATATAATCGAAGCTTCGAATATTTTTATAGCGTTAAATTAAGATTTAAAAACAATAGATTTTAAAATATATTTAATAATTTAATAGCTTTAAAGAACTTATTAAAATTAATAAAATTGAAGAAAATATTATCTTTAAAATTAAAAAATAATTTAAAAAATATAGTACTTTTAGAGCTTAAAGAAGATAAAATTTTAAATAAAATAAATAAATCTAGCTTAAAGTTTTTAATATAATTCGAAAACAAAACAACTCTTTGTTGTTGTTATAATATTGCTACAAAGAGTTTGTTTAATTTAGTTTTTATAAAATTTAGAAATTTATTAATAATATTCGCAATATTAGATTGCGTAAATAAGATTATAAACAAACGCGTATTATTGTTTTAATAATTGATTTTGTTATAATTAATATTAAAGCTAGATAATGCTCGCTTATTATTTAGCTAATAAACTTTTAATATTTATTAAATCTTGTCTTTGTTATTTATTATACAATAGATATACTCTCTCTTATATTTTATTAAAATTAAGAATTAAATATAGTTTTGAAACTTTTGCTAACTAGTGCTTAATTAAATTCTTAACACTTTTTCTTGTTAATTAATGCGTCAAATATGCTTGTAGTTATAAAGATATTTAATATTTGTTTCGAAAGAAATAATAAAGTATTTAACAACAAAAAAAATATTGCAATATAAATTAATTATTTAAATAATTTTTGATTAAAGATTTACAATTAAGTTAGCATCTTTAATTATAATATTGATTTTTTATATTAAAATTTAATTAAGACGTTCGACGCATTTGTTAATTTTAAAAAAGATAATAATTGTTAATTTAATATATATCTTGCGCTCTTTGCGTCAAATTCGAAAGATTTTATTTATATATTTATTGCTATTGTTAACGCAAATGCGAATATATTTGTTGTATTTATATTTAAATTTGTCAATATAATGCTTAAAAAAAGTTAGCAAACTAATTTTATTTTTGTTCTTAAGACATTTTATTTGCAAACGCTTAATTTTATTATTTAGTTAAGTACAAACGTAGCAAATGCTATCGAAATTGTCTAGAAATATAGATTCTATAATATTAACATAAATAAAATTGTTTTTTTAGCAATTAAGTTTAATAAAGTTTTAATAGAACGTTGTTTTGTCTCTTGTACGTACGCAAGAAACACAAGTATTATTCGAAAATAATTTAGTAAAATTAAAAGTCTTTTTGCGAGTCAATTAATAAATATTTTGTTTATCTAGATAATCGAATTGTTTGTATTATATAGTTATTGTATTTTTGTTAATCGTTAATAGAGCAATAGTAACAACAAAAAGTGCAATAAATATTTTTAAATTTAAAAAGTAGAGATCGAAGTCTTTAATTGCTTAGACTTGTTAAACATTAATAAAAAAATTATAATTAATAATTCTTCGAACAATATTAGCGTCTTTTAACTAACTATAAAAAATCAAATTGTAGAGAGAGTTAAGTATATATTATATATTATAAATTGTAATTTAATAAGCTTTTTCGTCTTTATATCTAATAATTCAACAAATAATTCTAATATCTATAGCAAAAAAATTGCTCTCTATGTTCTCAATTAATTGTTAAGATATTTTCGAATAAAATACGAAGATATTAGAGTTCTTAAACATATATTACAAGCATTTTGTATTAAAAACTTATTTGCGCAAAAAACAATTAACAACAAGAGCTAATATTATAGTTGTAGAAATAGACAATTTTAGAATTGCAAATAAAATTGTTACAACAACAAAAACAAAATAACGTCTATAGACTATTGCTTCAATAGTTTTTTACTTTTTCTTATTATTATTATTATTATTTTTGTCTTTGTTAAACTTAAATTTAAATTTGTTTTTATTTTTTTTAAATTTAAATTTCTTTTAATCTTTCTTTTAATTATTGTAATTTTAGCAATATTTGTTTTTGTTATTGTTTTAATTGTTTTTGAAGCTATTGCTTTTTAAAACAAAATATAGTTTTAAATATAAATTCTAACAATTTAATTATTAATAATCGATTTTTTCGCAATTTGTATATTTCTTTTGTTTGATATATATAAAGTTAAAATTGTTAACAACAAAAAGCGTATCTTTTGTAATAATAATTAATCTAGTAGTTATTATTAAAATTAAAATAACATTAATAATCGAAATATTTATTTAATTAATATATTAAGTTTTGTAATTGTAGATAATAGCAAACAACTTTTGCTTTCAAGTATTATTATTATAGAAAAACTTATATTTAAATATCTATTAATTAATAAAAAACAAATAATGTTGTTAAAATTAACTAAATATTTAAAGATAAATTAATTCTTATTTATAACTAAATTGTTTAAATAGATAAATAGTTTATTAATAATATTGCAAAACTTTATTTTGTACTTATTAATATTTTAAAAATTAAAAATCTTAAAAGACTCAAATTTAATAAAAATTTTTATTAGTATATTTAACTCTTTAGACTTGTATATTTTAACAATTTTTTAATAAGTTTTTTTGATTAGATCGATCTTCTTTATATTGTAATATAAACTTTTATTAACAATATTTTAAAGCGCATTTATATATTTCTTGTTATTAGCGTTTTATTTAACTTGTTTTTCGATAATTATATTAAGCAAATTGACAAATTTAATACTTAATTCGACGTATTTTTAAAGCTTAATCTATTTAAGAACTTCAAACGAGTTTTGTTTCTAAACAAGAAAGCTTATATTATTGCTAATTTTAGCAATTTGTTTTAAAGCTACAAGAAATAATGCGAAAATACTAATAGTTATAATAGTATCGATGTAATCTACTATTTTTAAAGCTTTATTAATAGCTTGTAAGCAATAGATAGTAATACTAATAAATATAGTAAAGAGACGCAATTGCGCAATAACAATTTTAATAAAAACATTCTAGCTATTAGATTACAAAGATTGAGTAAATTAATAAAATCCAAATTAAATATCTAGTTTAATAGATACTCTCTAAAGAATTCAAATAAAGAAGATAATTAACTATATTTCTTTTTGTTAAGAATATCAATTTAATCGATTTTGTCAATTATAAATTAAACAAAATCTTAGTAGATAAATAATCAATAAACTCTTAAATAAGTCTTATATTTTTGTTGTTCTATTTTAAGATTATAACGAATATAGATTTGAACAAACTTAATAAATTTAATTTGTCTAAAAAATAAAGTATTAATAAACAATTCTTGATTAAATTGTTGTTTTTGTTTAATTGTAGATAAAGCTTATTAACTATCTAAAATCTAATTAAATTACTTAATCTCTTTATTCTTCTTCTTAATCTTAACAATTATAAAAATAACAATATTATTTTGCGTTTTTGCAATTGTTAGATCGATCTTTTTAGTCTTCTTATTTTAATAAGATTAAATATTAGTTTTTTTAATTTAAGTCTTTTGCGTCTTCGCAATAATTAAGAACTTTTTAATTTTATTTAAATAAAATTAATTACTATTTAATTAAGAATTGCGTCTAGATATTGTTTTCAAAGTAATTAATAAAATTATTTTAATCTTCGAAGTATATTTGCGATTTAATTTATTAATTTGTTTCGTATATTGTAGTAAGAAAAACTAACTAATACTTGTTTTAGTTATCAAGCTAACAAGTTGACTTATTTAATTATTAATAAGAGAATTTTTCAATAAATAGAAAAACAAAGATTAAGAAGACTAAATAATTTAGCTCTTTTATTAATATGTTAAAGCAAAATCTTGTCTCGCTTTAATAACGCGTCTTTGATTGATTACTAGTTATTTAATTATTAATCTCTAGTTATATAATTGTTACATAATTGATTCTTCGATCTCTTAGAACTTATTATTAATAAATATTTGTTAAAGATAATTAGCGTTCTTTGACAAAAGTAACGAATTGCAAATAAGATAAATTTAGTTATTTTTACAATTTATACTAGTCTTCTTAGTAAAAGGTTTGTGTTTAAAATTTTTAACTAGATACTAGTTATTCAATTGTTAATAATTAAAGATTCTAGTTGTTCGAATAATTAAGAGATTAATTGTTCGACAAATTCTAATAGCTCTTTAACTATTGTTTCGACAACGTTATAATATTAATATTTCGATTTTTGAAACAATAATAATTTGAGTATCTAGATAATTAATTGTTAGTTTCTATATATTAGAAATTAACAAGAACTTAGCTAATTGTAGTAATTGTAAGTTTGTTGTTAGTTTAATTTATTAACTATGCTCTAGATATTCTAATTAATAAGCAAGTAAATTTTTTGTCTTGTTTTAAACTTATAATTTGTTAAAATAATAGATAGTAGAACACTTAGTTACTATATAGAAGCTTGGACTTTGCCTATCTATATATATTGATCGAAGTTATTCGAATCGATTACGTGATATCGGGCCAAGTAGTATCGAGTCAAGTAGTGCTAGCACTAGGCTAGATCGATTATAGTATTTCGACAATAACAAAATTTGATCTTGCAATACATAAATCTCTTTTTTGAACTTAGTTAATTGCACGTTATAGATCTTATACAATTCTAAGAATACTATAGATATAGAAAATTAAGTTTATAGCTAGTATATATTAGAAAAAAATAGAACTCTAAAAGTTGATTTTTAGTTAATACTAAATAAAAAAGTTTATATTTTATATAAGCTATATATATATTAAGCTTGCATTTCGATCGCAAGCAAAGATAGATATTAATTTCTATAATTCGATATAATTATACTAAGTATAAGTTGAGCATAGATAGAGCTTATCTCAAGTAAGAATTCCTATTCGGAATAAGCTCGTCCCGGGTAAGAAATCTGCATTTGGGGTAAGCTATAATTCGAATTTAATATAAGTTAAACATACTACAATAACGCAATTGTTACAAATATAACAAATTTCTTAATTTTCGACTATTATTATAATAAGTATATATAGAGTCTATATATTATATATACTGATTATTTTTTTAGAACTCTATTTTTATATTAATATTAACTGAATCTTACTAAGTAGATTTGAATTTATTTAAAAATTCTGTGGTATATATACTAAGCTTATACTTAGATTAAGTCGATTATATCTGAAATTAAAATAGAATTAATAAATAGTAATTCTTTATTCAAGTTATATTTATACTAAGTATAAATAGTATCTGTTTTAAAATTAGTTAAGCAGAATAATAATTATAATTATTGTTTAAACGCAATATATACTAAATATTAATAGAGATATTTAATTTAGAAACTAGAGTTTTGTTGTTTAATTTAATTGTATAAATTTCATAAACTTAGTTGCAATTTAGTATATACTAAATATATATAATTGTAATATTGCAATAACAAGAGATTAAATATACAATATAATATTTACTATTATAAGTTAATAGCTATTAGTAAATTTAATTTTAACTTAGTTTATACTAAACTTATACTAATATTACAATTATATTAATATATATATATTAACTATATAGATACAAGTAAGTATTTTTTTATCTCTTATAAATACAATATAGACTAAGTATATACAGTTAGCAACTGAGAAATTATCAATATTTTTATCAATATATATTATTTAACAAAAAAAAATATATTTTGTTTATATTTAGTATATATCTTGCTAATACTATTTTAGTTTTCTAAAATTTTAAATATGTTCGAGTAAATAATACAATGTTAGCTATATTATTAAATCTAGATATATTTAATACAGATATTAACTAAGCTAAACTTATATATTATATAGAAACAAATATATATTGTTTATATTAATCTATTAGTACGCTAATAATATAAAATATATTGCGTAAATTAAGTTTATATTAAGTATAAACAAAATTTATATATTTTAGTTGTATTAATTTTGCTTTTGCTCTTCTTTATAGAACTAAATTCTATTAAAAAATAGATTTATTTTATACTTGTTATATGCAAGACTTAGTTTTTATCTTTTTTATCTATATTATATAAATACTTATTCTATTCTTTAAATATTTAATTACAAATTACAAATATATCGACTTAATATATATTAAATCTATACTAATACAAGCTTCAAAATTGTTTCTTAATTATTGTTTGTTATATTTTGAAAACTTGTCTTTTAATTTTAAGTCTACTAATAAAAAGTATACTTTTAGTTTAGTTTTAGTTAATACTAAGCTTATACTAACTTGCTTTTAGTATTAGAATTAAATTTCTATTAAAAAATACAATTATATATATTTTTAAATCTTAATCTATATATAATATATACTTAGATTATATATAAATAAATATATATATTAAAAAAATTCTGTCTTAAATATATTTCTTCAAATTTATATATACTAAAACTATACTAAATATATACTAGTTTTTTAAAAGTGCAAAACAAAAAAACTTGTTGTTTTTTATATATTTAAAGTTTCTAAAATCGATAAATATATATATTTTATTTATATTTAGTATATATCTAGCTAACAGATTCAATTAAATATAAAGACAAAAATTGAAATATAAAAGTTTTTTCTAATAAATTAAATTGTATTTTAATATATTAAACAAATATATAGCTTATCCCAAATATAGATTTCTTATCTGAGACGAGCTTATCTCGAGTAAGAATTTCTACTTAAGATAAGCTCTATTTATGCTTAGTCTATACTCAATATAGATTGTGCTAAACAAAGTTAAAAGATTATAAGTTTAAAAAGATGTTCTTATTTTAAGTTGTATATACTAGATATATACTAGATCTATAAATTGATTGTTCTAGAATTTATTTTAAGTAAGAAATTTGTATTTGAGATAAATTTTCTTTATATCGAGTCTATACTTTATATATACTATATTAAAATAAGTAGAGAAATTGAAAGTTTAAAAAGATATATTAAAGATAGAGTATATATATCTAGTATATACTAAATATATAGATTAATTATTTTATTATATTAAGTAATTATAATTTTGTTTAATTTCTAAAATTTAAAATAGACTAAATATATATTTAATATAGTTAATAGCTATTAAAAGAAAAACTATTAGCTCAATCTTAAATGTGCAATTTCGATATAGATTTAATATTGTTGTAATATATATTAAGAATAAATAAAATTATACAAGTTGCGCGTGAAATTTCTAGTATATTTTGTAAAATTAAAATAGAATTGTTGCGTCTTTTATTTTTATCTTTTCTAATTATTTGTATTATTATAGTATATACCTTTAGTTTTATTAACAAATTTATAGTATAAATCTAATATATTTTTTAATTTTATTGCTTCTATTATTTTAGTATATATTTAGCATAAGTATTGTTGCAATTTAGTTTGCTAATCTTAGAATATATTATAACAATTTTAATATAACAAACGCACAAAATTTGTCTTCTCTAAAATATTATTATAATAAGTATAGTATATACAACACTTTTGTCTAGTATATATTAATTATATATTTAAGAATCTTTCTTTAATTCGAATTTTAATTTTGTAATTAAATACAAATGTTCAATTATAGCACAATTCTATATTAAATATATATTAAGTCTATATAAAATATATATAAAATTTAATTAAATAGATAACAAATCTAATAAAAAAATATTTTTTCTTGCAACTTAATTTATACTAAGTATTAACAATATCTACTATTAAAACTATAAAAGATAATAAATAATTTATATGTAGATTTAATTTAAATTTAATATATACTAAATATCATTAGTTGTATTAAATTCTAAAATTCGAATTTTTTTTTTAATTTAGATATATAAGTTGCATAAATTTAGTTGCAACTCTATATATATTAAATATTAGCAAATATAATTATATAATAATATTGACTAATCAAATATATAAAGTAACTTTTATTGCTTTTAATTGCTAATTATTTGTATATATAATTGTAGTTTTATTTATATTTAATATATATTAAATTAAGATTAAAATTAAACTATATTATTATTAGAAAATATATTATACTAAAACAAATAAACAAATATTTTAGTTATTTATATATAATATATAAACTAAGCATATATAGTTTCGAATCTAAATACAAAAAATATTTCTACAAATATATATTATCTTAAAAAGAAATGTATATTTTTTTTATATTTAATATATATTTTTTTATACTAATTTAGTACTTTAAAACTTTAAATTAGATTTAAAGAATAGCAAAATACAAATTATTTTACAAAATTAAAATATAATTTTTATATATTTTGTTTGAACTAAACTTATATTTTGTATAGATATAAGTATATTATTAATATAATTATCTATTAATATATAAACAATATAGAATATATTGTGTAAACTAGATTAATATTAAGTATATATTAAGCTTATATAAGACAATTGTTATAATTAAGAATTTGTAGTTATTTTCGATATATATTTCTATTGCAAGATAAGTTTATTTTATATTTGTTATATATTTAATCTATTTCTTATCTTTTTTGTTTTTATATTATATATAAATACTTATTTTGTTATTTAAGACTTTAACAACGCATTAACTATATATAGATTTAACTAATATTAAATTTGCACTAATACAATTGTTAGAGTTATTAATTAATTATTGTTTTTTTTTAATATATTTGTTTTTTAATTTAAAAAATACTTGTAAAAAGTATATTTTTAATTTAGTTTTAAAATATATTAAATTTATATTAATTTACTTTAGCGCTATACTAGTACTTTAATCGAAAAGCTTCTTTTTATATATTTTATTATATTAATTTATATTTAGTATATATTTAAATTATGCGTAAATTAACATATTTGTTACAAATATTAAATCTTCGAATAAATTATTTAATTATATTTTAAGTCTAGTCTATACTAAATATATATTAATATTAAAGAAATATAAAAAAGAAAAGAATTTTTATAATAATAATATATTTAAGATTTTAAGAATTTTTAAAAATTTATATTTTATTTATATTTAATATATACGTAGCTAACAAAAAAAAGTTGTTTATAATAATAAAAAGTTAAATATAATAGTTAATTTTAATAAAAGAGTTTAAAATTTATATATATTATACTTATACTTACTATATATACAAAAAAGAATTATAATACTTTTTTTAATTTAAATAAAAGCAAATCTTATTTGCTAATTTATTATACTAAAATTATACTAATTTTATATTTAATAAATACTTGTATTTTAATTAATATTTTAATAACAAAAAAGAGTAAAATATTGTTTGCAATTTTATATTATATTTATAATATATCTATACTAAATTTATATATAGTTAATTTTTTTTAAATAGATTTATTTCTATTAATAACAAGAGTTAGTACAACTATCTTTCTATCTATACTAAAATTATACTAATTTTATATTTAGTTAATACAAATGTTGCGAAAATTATTGCTATATCTACAACTAAGAAAAACAAAGATTAGATTGTTTTTTATTGTATATATTAAATATATATTAAGTATAAATTAAAACAAATTGACAACAAAAAGTTTTTAAAATTGTTTTATTAAATTTTAGACTTAGTATACACTATATTTAATAATTTGATTTGTTTTAACTAATTGTATACTTTCTAATATATCTAGTATATACAATATAAATAATTAGATACTTGTTTTTTCGACGTTAATTTAATAAAGTAAATTAATATTTATTATATATTTTGTTTTTGCGTAGTTGCTACAACAATTATATTTTAATAGAAAAATTTCTTTTGTAAATTAATTTAAAATAAAGTACAATCTATATTTAATATAAAATCTCTTTATACTTTTTTTAATTCTAAATTAAGATTTTTCTTTTAATTATATTTAAATATATATTGAGTCTATATTTTGTTTACGCTTGTTATATACTTATTCTATTTATTATTTTAATCTTGTACTTATTTCTTTTATTTTAAATATTATTTTTTATAAGATAAAGTTAGACAAACAATTATAATTTATTATATTATATGCGAAATAATTGTTTAAGTTTATAGAAAGCTTTTCTAAATTAAAAAATCTTTTTGCTCTATTTAAAGTTATAAAATAGTTTTATATAAATCTTTTTATTAATATTTTTGTAAAAAAAAGATAATAATAATATCTATTTACTTTAGATTTTAGTTATTAATAATAACAAAAACAAAAATAATTTTGTAACTTATAAATTTTATTACAATAGCAAAAATTTCGATATAATTTAAATTTTTGTATTGTTTAAAGTTTTTAACAATTTAACAAACTTTATAAAAAAAGAATTTCGCTATTAATTTTTTGTTCTATTTTGTAGATTTATCTTTTATAAAGTACGTAATATCTATTAGATACTAAACAAACAATATAGAATTTTTTTTTTAAAACTTAATTTTGTTTTGTTTAGCTAGCTATTAGTCTATTTTGTAGTAAATATTTACTATAGCTTTAATATAAGTTTTAGACTTATATAGCTTTAATAATATAATTTTAAACAATAGAACAAAAGAATCTATAAATTTGTTTTAATACAATCAAAGTTTCAAATATTTTTGCAATACTAAATTAAGATTTAAAAACAATAGATTTTAAAATATATTTAATAATTTAGTAGCTTTAGAGAACTTATTAAAGTTAGTAGAGTTAAAAGAAATATTGTTTCTAAAATCGAAAAATAACTTAGTTAGCAAGCAAAATATTTGTATAAAATATTAAATGTATTGCAATTGCAACAACGAGTCTAGAAATAAAAAATACAATTTTTAAAATACTAGCAATTGTTGTATTAAATGTTCTTTCGAAGCAATTGCAAAATTAGAAAACAATTTTAAAGATAAATACAATTTAAACAACTAAACTTTAATTGTTAAATATTTTAATTACAATTATTCTTTTACAAAGTTATCTATCTTAGTATTGTATTGCAAGAAAGTTTTAAAAAATCTTAAAATACAACGCATAATAAAAAAAAAGTAATAAAAGAATAGCAAGATTAATTTAATTCTTAAAATTTTTTATCTAAATCTTAAAAAGTTTATATTTAAATAATAGAATATTTAAAATTTAAATATTGTTTTTAAAATAATAGCAATAAGTTTTTTAATATTTACGCAGATATTAATAAAATATCTAACAAAGTTTTCTTTATAATATATCGATTTTAAAAAAAAAGAATACAATAATAAGTTTTTTTTTTTTTTTTTTTCGAATTGTATATAAAAGCTACTATATCTAAATATAAAAAAATTAATTATAAATTGTATTTACAAAACAAACAAATACAAAATATCTTTTCTTATTATTATTGAAATTATTGTTTTAAATATTATTTTTTATATCAATTTTTGCTTTATAAAAAAAAGAACTACAGTAATTATATATAAATAATAGAAGTTTTAATATATTTTTACAATTATCTAAATTTGTTGTATTCTATAATTATTATATCTAACAACAATAGAATTTTGTTATTAATACTCTTGTATATATTTTTCGAGAAAAAATATTGTATTAATTATCTTCTATATATTTGATATATAAATCAAAATATAACAATTAATTGCAAAAAGTATTTTTTTATAAATAAAAAGTAGAAGATATTTTATAGACAATAGAAGAATATTATTTATATAATTATCTTAGAAATACTAAAGAAATACTACAATATTTTGTATTACAACTATTTAAATATAAACTAAAATATATTTAACTATCTTAAAAAGTATTTGTAATCTAGATATAAAAAGTAAACTAAGTACTTTATTAACAAAATATTGTACTTCGATAATATTTTTTTATTATATAATAAAGATACTTATTATTAAGTTAAATAGAAGCTTTAATTTTCTATTAATAAATAACAACTACAAGTTGTCTTTATATTATTAGTATTACTTGTATAGACAATCTATATATAGTTATAAATATTAAGCTAGACAAGTTTCTTATTAATTAATATTACAATTACAAACAAAAATTTAAGAAAACAAATATATATTTGTCGATAAAATTTTGTAATATATTTATATTTTGCAATCTTATTATTTGAATAATATTGTTTATACTAAAGATAATAAACGCGCAATTTAAATATTTTAAGAGCAAATCTATTGCTATTGTTTTTTGTATTAATATATTTACTAAGATAATAAAATTATTGTATATTTATAAAATATAGAAGCAATAGTACAATTAAGCAGACAACAATATATTAAAATTAAAGAATATATATTTTTATTAAAAACTTACAAAGTTATTGCAAACAAGACAAACAACAATAAGATAAAAAAACTATACAAAAAACAATAAAAATATAACAAAAATACAAAAAATATTATCAAAATTTTTGTTGTTGTTATCTAAGAACAGAATTTTTTTAGATAATATATTATATATACAGAAATCTACTATTGTTAAGTTAAAAAATTGTTTGTAAAATTTATCAAATAAGATATAAATTGCGTTTTTGCAATTATAATATTACTATTAAATAGTCTTTGCAAACTTTATTTAGCAAATATTGTTTATCTTTAAATTAATTTCGAGTCTATTTTTTAGTTAAATATTTGACAATTAATTGACTATATAAAGTTAGCAAGCTAAGAAAATTATCGACAAAATAGACAAGAAGATACAAGAGAGATAGCAATAGAAAAACAAATTTTAGATATTTCGATCTTCTATATAGATAGTTTTCAAATATAAATAAAGATACAAATAGAGATTAATTCTAAATATACAAAAAGATATATTTTAGATTTAAATTTGTATTAAGAAATTAATAAGAAAATATATTAAATTTAATAATAGAAAGACGCAAAATTAAGTATCTTTTATAGACTTTCTTAACTTGTTGATTTAATTTGTTTATAAGATTTAGAAATTACTCCATTAGATTTAGTAAAAAAAGATAATATACGAGCAAAGTAAAGATAATATACAAGAAAAGTAGAATAATGTGCTACTAGTAGTTATCTATAATAAATATACTTTTTCTTATATTTTACTAGAATTAAAAATCGAATGCAATTCTAGAACTTTTTTAATTAGTATTTAATTAAATTTTGAATATTTCTTTTTGCTAATTAATATATTGAATATACTTGTAATTATAAAGATATTTAATATTTTTTCGAAAAAAATAATAAAATATTTAATAACAAAAAAGATATTACAATATAAATTAACTATTTAAATAATCTTTAATTAGAAATTTATAATTAAATTAATAATTTTAATTTTAATACTAATCTTTTGTATTAAAATCGAATTAAAATATTTAAAATATTTATTTATTTTAGAAAAGATAGCAATTCTTAATTTTAAAAATAGATTTTGCATTTTTTGTACTAAATTCGAATTTTTTTATCTATATATTTATTGTTGTTATTAATGCAAATATAAGTATATTTGTTGTTTTTATACTTAAATTTGTTAATATAATACTTAAACAAAGTTAGAAAACTAATTTTATTTTTGTTTTTAAAATAATTTGTTTGTAAATACTTAATTTTATTATTTAATTAAATACAAATATAGCAAATACTATTAAAATTGTTTAGAGATATAAATTCTATAATATTAATATAAATAAAATTGTTTTTTTAGCAACTAAATTTAATAGAGATTCGATAAAATATTGTTTTATTTTTTATATATATACAAAAAATACAAGTATTATTCGAAGATAATTTAATAAAATTAAAAGTATTTTTGCAAATTAAATAATAAATATTTTGTTTATTTAGATAGTTAAGTTGTTTGTATTATATAATTATTATATTTTTGCTAATTATTAATAAAGTTAACAAAAAATATTTTTAAATTTAGAAAATAGAAATAGAAATTTTTATTTGTTTAAACTTGTTAAATATTAATAGAAAAATTATAACTAATAATATTTCAAAAAGTATTAGCGTTTTTTAACTAAGTATAGAAAATCAAATTGTAAAAAGAATTAAATATATATTATATATTATAAATTGTAATATGACAAACTTTTCTATTTTTATATCTAATAAATAGAGATATAATTTTAGTATCTATAGCAAATAAATTGTTTTCTATATTTTTAACTAGTTGTTAAGATATTTCTTAGTAGAATATAAAGATATTAGAGTTTTCAAATATGTATTGCAAATATTTTGTATTAAAAACTTATTTATATAAGAGACAATTAATAACAAGAGTTAATTTTATAGTTGTAGAAACAAACAATTTAGAAATTGCAAATAGAATTGCTATAACAACAAAAATAAAATAAGATTTATAGATTATTATTTCAACAGCTTTTTACTCTTTGTTATTGCTATTTTTATTTTTGTTTTTATTGAACTTAAATTTGAACTTGTTTTTATTTTTTTCAAATTTCGACTTTTTTCTATTATTCTTTTAATTATTGTAATTTTAACAACGTTTATTTTTGCTATTATTTTAATTATTTTCGAAACTATTGTTTTTTAAAGTAGAATATAGTTCTAAATATAAGTTTTAGCAATTTGATTCTTAATAATTTATTTTGTTGCAATTTGTATACTTCTTTTGTTTAATATACACGAAGCTAAAGTTATTAACAACAAGAAAATTATTTTTTGTAATAGTGCTTTAGTTAGCTCAATAATTGTTGTTGAAATTAAGATAATATTAATAGTCGAAATATTTATTGAATTAATATATTAAGTTTTGTAATTGTAAATAACAATAGACAGCTTCTACTTTCAAATATTATTTTTTATTAAAGAATTTATATTTCGATATCTATTAATTAATAAAGAAACAAATAGTATTATTAAGATTAACTAGATATTTAAAGATAAATCAGTTTTTATTTATAACTAAATTATTTAAATAGATAGATAGTTTATCAATAATATTGCAAAACTTAATTTTGTATTTATTAATATTTTAACAATTAAAAGTTTTAAAAGACTCGAATTTAACAAAGATTTTTATTAATATATTTAGTTTTTTAGACTAGTATATTTTTACAATTTTTTAATAAGTTTTTTTTAACTAAATCGATCTTTTTTATATTATAATATAGATTTTTATTAACAATATTTCGAAATATATTTATATACTTCTTGTTATTAGTATTCTATTTAATTTGTTCTTCGATAACTATATCAAACAAATTAATAGATCTAATATTTGATTCGATATATTTTTAAAATTTAATTTATTTAAAAACTTTAAATAAATCTTGTTTTTAAATAAGAGAGTTTCTACTATTGTTAATTTTAGCAATTTGTTTTAGAATTGCAAGAGATAACGCAAAAATACTAATAGCTATATTAGTATTAATGTAACTTGTTATTTTTAGAGCTCTACTAATAGCTTGTAAGCAATAGACAATAACACTAGTAAATATAGTAAAAAAACGCGACTACGCAATAAAGATTTCGATAAAAATATTCTAGTTATTAGATTACACAAATTAAGTAAATTAATAGAATTCGAATTAGATATTTAGTTTGATAGATACTTTTCAAAGAATTTAGATAAAAAAACAGTTAAATATATTTTTTTGGTTAATAATATTAATCTAATCGATTTTATTAATTATAAATTGGGCAAAGTTTTAGTAGATAAACAATTAATAAGTTCCTAAATAAGTTTTATATTTTTGTTGTTTTGTCTTAAAATTATAACAAATATAAATTTAAATAGATTTAATAAACTTAATCTATTTAAGAAATAAAATATTAAGAAATAATTTTTAATTAAATTGTTGTTTTTGCTTAATTGTAAATAAAACTTGTTAACTATTTAAAATCTAGCTAAACTATCTAATCTCTTTATTCTTCTTCTTCTTCTTAATCTTAACAATTATAAAAATAGCTATATTATTTTGTATTTTTACAATTGTTAAATTAATCTTTTTAGTTTTCTTATTTTAATAAGACTAAATATTAGTCTTTTTAATTTAAATTTTTTGCGCTTTTGCAATAATTGAAAGCTTTTAAATTCTATTTAAACAAAATTAATTACTATTTAACTAAAAGTTATATCTAGACGTTGTTTTTAAAGTAATTAATAAAATTATTTTAATTTTTGAAATATATTTACGATTTAGTTTACTAATTTGTTTTGTATATTATAATAAGAAAAATTAACTAGTACTTGTTTTAGTTATCGAGATAACAAGTTAACTTATTTGATTATTAATAAAAGAATTTTGCAATAAATAGAAAAATAAAGATTTAAAAGACTAAGTAATTTAGTTCTTTTATTAATATATCGAAACAAAATTTTGTTTTGCTTTGATAATATATCTTCGACTAATTATTAGTTATTTAATTATCGATTCTTAGTTATATAATTGTTATATAGTTAATTCTTCGATCTTTAGAGTTTACTATTAATAAATATTTGTTAAAGATAATTAGCGTTCTTTAATAGAAACAACAAGTTGCAAATAAAATAAACTTAGTTGTTTTTACAACTTATATTAGCTTCTTTATAGCCAATACTATAGGGAAAAAAACTGTGTTTTTACCGTAGTAAATCGGTAGTAAATCGGTAGTAATACGATAGTAATACAATAGTACTACAGTAGTACTACAATAGAATTCTAATATTACTACAATATAATCCTAGTAGCACTATTGTAGAGAAGAGATAATACCAAATACAATTGTACAATTGTAGTAGATATAGTTATATCAATTTGATATATTCTATTAAATCCGATTTACTACCGATTTACTACGAGATTAATACAGTTGCTAGTCGATTAATATTCTGTAATACAACAGTATTACGTGCGTTTTATTAGTAAATAAGTTTGCTTAGTAAGCAAACTTTGTTTTAATTTAGTAAAGTATCTTACTAACTATCTAATATCTAATATATATAAGTATAGTATATAGACGCTAGTAGGGGAAATCTAACGCGCATATATAATTTTCGTAAATTATGTAATTTTGTTATCTAAAATATTATAGTATTAATAGTTGCAACGCTAGAAACTTCCCGAATATCTTAAACTTTAAATTTAAGATTAAAACTTTAAATTTATAAATAGAATTATAATTTAATAACTTTACAAGTTGACAAATTAATATTTTAAAAACCATATTATTCGACAATATTTTCGAAAACCTCAATCGGGCTAGCGTGGGGACTTGGAGGGAAAATTTTTTTTTTTTTTTTTTTTTATAATTAATATCTATAGATATCTATAGATTTTATAGTAGTATTGCAATAGTAATACAATTGTATCGGAATACTGTAATCGATCTAATCTAGTATCGATACTACTCGATTTAATACTATTCGACTCAACATTATATAATCGATTTGAATAGCTTCGATCAATATATATAGATAGACAAAGTCTTAGCTTCTATATAAAAACTAAATATTTTATTATCTATTATTTTAACAAATTATAAGTTCGAAACAAAACAAGAAATCTATCTGTTTATTAATTAAAATATCTGAAGTATAGCTAATAAATTAAATTAACAATAAATTTACAATTATTATAATCAACTAAATTTTTATTAATTTCTAATATATAGAAACTAACAATTAATTATCTAAATATTTAGATTATTACTGTCTTAAAAATCGGAATATTAATATTATAATATTATTAAAACAATAGTTAAAGAGTTGTCGAAACTTATTAAACAATCAATTTCTTAACTACTTAAACAACTAAAATCTTTAATTATTAACAATTAAATAATCAATATCTAGCTAGAAATTCTAGATACAAATACTCTACTAAAAAAGCTAATATAAGTTATAAAAACAATTAAGTTTATCTTATTTGCAACTTGTTGTTTTTGTTAAAGAATGCTAATTATTTTTAACAAATATCTATTAATAGTAAACTCTAAAATCGAAAAATCAATTATATAACAATTATATAACTAAGAATCGATAATTAGATAACTAATAATTAATCGAAGATATATTATTAAAGCAGAACAAGATTCTGCTTCGATATATTAATAAAAGAACTAAATTATTTAATCTCTCTAATCTTTGATTTTCTATCTATTGCAATTTTTTTTATTAATAATTAAATAATTTAATTTGTTAACGCAATAACTGAAACAAGTACTAGTCAATTTCTCTTACTACAATATATAAAACAAATTAGTAAACTAAATTGCAAATATATTTCGAAAATTAAAATAATTTTATTAATTATTTTAAAAGTAGTATCTAGATATAACAATTAATTAAATAACAATTAATTTTATTCAAATACAATCAAAAAGTTTTTAATTATTGCAAAATTGCAAAAAACTTAGATTAAAAAAACTGATATTCGGCTTTATTAAAATAAGAAAACTAAAAAAATCGATTTAACAATTGCAAAAATACAAAATAATAATATTATTTTTATAATTATTAAAATTAAGAAAAAGAATAAAAAATTAAGTAATTTAGTTAAATTTTAGATAGTTAACAAATTTTATCTACAATTAAATAAAAACAACAATTTAATTAGAAATTATCTATTAATCTTTTATTTTTTAAATAGATTAAATCTATTAAATCTACTTAAATCTATATTTGTTATATTCTTAAGATAGAACAACAAAAATATAAAATCTATTTAAAAATCTATTAATTGTTTATTTATTAAGATTTTGCTTAAATTATAATTAACAAAATCGATTAAATTAATACTACTAATAAAAAAAATTAGCTATCTTTTTTATTTAAATATTTTAAAAAATATCTATTAAATTAAATATTTGATTGAAATTTTGTTAATTTACTTAATCTTTATAATCTAATAGTTAGAATATTTTTACTAAAATTTTTATTATATAATTGCGTCTTTTTACTATATTTACTAATATTATTGTCTATTGTTTACAAGCTATTAATAGAGTTCTAAAATAGCAAATTATATTAATACTATTATAATTATTAGTATTTTTGTGTTTTCTCTTATAGTTCTTAAATAAATTACTAAAATTAGCAATAGTATAAAATTTTTTGTCTAAAAACAAAACTTGTTCGAAGTTCTTAAATAAATTAAATTCTAAAAATATATTAAATTAAGTATTAGATTTATTAATTTATTTAATATAATTATTAAAAAACAAATTAAATAAGATATTAACAACAAGAAATATATAAATATACTTTAAAATATTGTTAATAAAAATCTATATTACAATATAAAGAAAATCAATCTAATTAAAGAAATTTATTAAAAGATTGTTAAAATATACAAGTTTAAAAAATTAAGTATACTAATAAAAAAATTTGTTAAATTTAAGTTTTTTAAAAATTTTAATTTTTAGAATATTAATAAATACAAAATTAAGTTTTGCAATATTATTAAGTAATAAACTATCTATCTATTTAAGTAATTTAGTTATAGATAAGAACTAATTTATTTTTAAATATTTAATTAATTTTAATAATACTGTTTGTTTCTTTATTAATTAATAGATATTTAAGTATAAATTTTTTTATAACAATAATATTTAAAAGCAGAAATTGTTTGCTATTATTTATAATTACAAGATTTAATATATTAATTTAATAGATATTTTAATTATTAATATTATTTTAATCTTAATAATAATTACTAAACTAATCGTTATTACAAAAAATATTCTTTTTGTTATTTACAATTTTAGCTCTGTATATATTAAACAGAAGAAATATATAAGTTGCAAAAAAATTATTTATTAAGAATTAAATTGCTAAAATTTATATTTAGAATTTTATTTTATTTTAAAAAACAATAGTTTCGAAAATAATTAAAATAATAATAAAAACAAATATTATTAAAATTACAATAATAAAAAAAAATTAAAAGAAGTTTAAATTTAAAAAGAATAAAAACAAATCTAAATTTAAATTTAACAAAAACAAAAATAAAAATAGCAAAAATAAAAAATAAGAGACTATTAAAATAATAATCTATGAATATTATTTTATTTTTGTTGTTATAACAATTCTATTTGCAATTTTTAAATTATTTATTTTTATAGCTATAATATTAGCTCTTATTGTTAATTGTCTTTTGCGCAAAGGGATTTTTAATATAAAATACCTGCAATATATATTTAAAAACTCTAGTATCTTTGTATTTTATTTGTTATAAATATTAAAAATATTAGTCTATTTATTAGATATAAAAATAAAAAACCTCGTTATATTACAATTTACAATATATAATATATATTTAACTTTTTTTATAATTTAATTTTCTATAGTTAATTAAAAGATATTAATATTGTTTAAAAAATTATTAGTTATAACTTTTCTAATAATATTTAGTAAACTTAAATAGTTAAAAATTTTAATTTCTATTTTTTAAATTTAAAAATATTTATTGTATTCTTTATTATTGCTATTAATTTATTGACAATTAATAAAAATATAATAATTATATAATATAGACAACTTAATTATCTAAATAAACAAAATATCTATTAACTAATTTGCAAAAATATTTTCGATTTTATTAAATTATCTTTAAATAATATTTGTATTTTTTGTATATATATAGAAAGCAAAATAATATTTTATTAAATTTCTATTAGATTTAATTGCTTAGAAAACAATCTTATTTATATTAATATTATAAAACTTATATTTTTAGATAATTTTAATAGCATTAACTATATTTATATTTAAATAAATAATAAGATTAAGTATTTGCAAATAAAATATTTAAAAACAAAAATAAAATTAGTTTGCTAACTTTCTTTAAGTACTATATTAACAAATTTAAGTATAGAAATAACAAATATATTTGTATTTATATTAACAATAACAATAAACATATAGATAGAATCTTTCGAATCTAATATAAAAAGTATAAAATATATATCGAATTAATAATTGTTGTTTTTTCTAAAATAAACAAATATATTAAATATTTTAATTAGATTTTAATACAAAAGATTAATATTATAATTAAAGATATTAACTTAATTGTAAATTTCTAATTAGAAATTATTTAAATAGTTAATTTATATTATAATATCTTTTTTGTTATTAAGTGTTTTATTATTTCTTTTAAAGCAAGTATTAAATATCTTTATAACTACAAATATATTTGATATATTAATTAATAGAAAAAAGTATTAAAAATTTAATTAAATATTAATCGAATTGTAGCTTACTCTAGACGTAGAAATCGCACTCGAGACAAGCTTATTTTAAGTAAAAATTCTTATCTAAGATAAACTCTCTCGATGCTTAGTTTATACTTAGTATAATTATTTCGAATTATAAAAATTAATTGCAATTTTTGTTTGTAATCGAAATGCAAACTTAATATATATATAGTTTATATAAAATATAAATCTTTTTATTTAATATTAACTAAAAATTAACTTTTAAAATTTTGCTTCTTTCTAATATATATTAGATATAAATTTAATTTTTTATATCTATAATATTTTTAAAGTTGTGTAAAATTTGTAACGCACAATCAATTAAGTTCAAAAACAAGATTTACGTATTGCAAAATTATATTTTGTTATAGTATAAATTACTTTTAAATGTAGTATAAACTTAATATAGTTTTATATTTGCGCAATTTAACTACTTGTTTTATATATATATTATATTTAAACTTAGTTTATATTTAATTTAAATCTTAATAACAATATATTTTTTAATAATATTATTAATTTTTTTGTCTTTAAAATCTTTATATCTTTTGACAAAAAAAAATTTCTTATATTTAAGAATTTTGCAAATTAAAATCAATAAACAATTTTGTAATAAATAAATAAAATTAAAATTAATTTTATGCTTACTATATATTAAACATTTGTTAAACATATAAACAAACTTCGAAACTTAATAATATTAATATTATTAAATTAAATACAATATTAAGTAATTAAGATATTAACAAAAATGCTTCTATAAACAATTAAGAAAATTAAAATATATTAAATAATTAAAATCTTAATAGTTTTAACAAATTATTATTTATAAAACTTAAAAAAATAGATTCTTTTTTATACTTTATGTCTATTATATATTAAGCTAATATTTATTATATATAAAGCTTTATTAACGTTAATGAAATTGCGATTATTTTCAAAAAACGCAATTAAATAGTTATATTAAAAGTGCAAAATTATTACAATATTCTAATATATTTATATATATATTTAAAGAAAATTCTTTATTTTGTATACAAAAAAAGTATAATATTAATTAAAATATTAATTAATATCTCTATTAAAACATTAATTAACAAATATATATTTAATATATATTTAACTTAAGTAAAATATAATTTTGACTTATATTGAGACTAGATTTAATTTTTTGTTGTTGCAATTAACTTTAAAATTACTTAAATTACTTTTTTATTTTTAAAAAATAAAAAAAAAATAAAAATAAACAAGATTTGACGTTAAAGTTTTAAATATTTTAAAATTAAATATTGCGAATATGCGCATTTAAATATATTACGCATATATTTAATATATAATAAAGTTAAGCTTAAAAATATTAATAATTTTTGACAATACTTTACTTAATTAATATATATAATAAATATTAACGCGCAATTAAAGTATTGCACAAAGATCTAATATTATAAATTTCTTAAAAAATAACAAAATTAATATATATGTTATATATATTTCAAATCTATAACTCGCATATACAAAAATCAAGAATTTACTATATAAAAAATTTATAAAATAAACTTTTACTTTATTTATATTGTTTGTAAGCTAATTTTATAAATTTATTAAATTAAATATTTTTTACTTTCTAATATAAAATTATAATATATAAATCAAATTATTAACGCAAACTTAATATATATTAATATTAATTATTTTTGCGTTTTAATAAACTACAAGTTATAACAACACACAAAAAATTGCATCTTTATTAAATATCTAGCTTTCAAAAGCTTTATCTACAATTAATTTTATTCTAATACAAGTTTAATATATACTAAATTTATACAAAATTGAATTATTTTTAAAGAAATAACAAAATTAAAACTAATATATATAATACGCAATTAAATATCTATATTTTTATTAATTAAAAATAATTTTTATTCTTTATATTAATTGCATACAAAAATTATGCTTATTATTTATTATATTTTATTAAAATATTTTAAGAAATTGTCGACAACGTAATTGCAATAATTAAACAACAAAATCTATTATCTTTAACAATATATAAGCTAAGTTTATATTTAATATATACATTATTTGCGCTAAATATTTTGCAAAACGCTTTATTTTATTTTTTTTATATTTAATTTATGCGCAAAATATAACAAGATTGCTTTGCGTTATATATACAATAATCTTAATATAAAAGATCGCGTAACAATATTAATTTAAAAGCAAAAATTTAAAAAGTTTTTTATTAAAATAGTTTTAAAAAATTAGTTTATATTTAATTTAAATATTGCATAAATTTACTTTATAATTTATAAAAACTAAACAAAAATTTGTTTTTAATCAATTGCGTTCTTCAAAGAAGCAATAAATTAAAAATATTATTTATTTTAATAAAAATTCTTAACAATATATTGTTGTATACTATACTTATACTTAAATTAAAATTTTTATAAATTAATTATATTTTAAAATAAATTTTGTATTTAAATAAATTTAAAATAAAACAAATCTATACAACATTTTAAATTAAAATAAGAATTATTATTGTAAATTTAATATATATACAATATATATTAAGTATACGTTTATATTATAATAGAAATTAATATCTACTATTACTCGTAAATTAATATAGAAATTATTAAAAATTATTATATACTATTTATTAAAATATTTAAAGCATTAAAAGAAGTTGTTTGTCAAATTATTTTAATTTTTTATATTAATTATAAAAACAAAGAATTGCAAACTTTTATAATAAATATAAACAAAAAACAAGTTTAAAGTATATTTAATATATACTAAAATTACACAAATATTATTAATGTTTTATTTAAAATTTAAAAAATATTTTTATAATTTTAATAACTCTTAAGAGTAATTTAAATATCTTAAATATATATTAGTCTTTTATTAAGTATATTTTAAGCATAATTTTCAAAAATGTTATTTTAATTATTTAACAACTTATCTTATTAATTAATTTTAAAAAATCAAAATTGTTAACAAACTACTATAGTATATAAATAATATAAATATATTATATTATAAACTTAAAACATAAATTAAATATTAAAAGACAAAATAAATTTTTGCTAAATTATATAAAAAGAAATTAAATTTTTTTTCGCATTAATAAACGTTAGTTTGTAATTATATTAACATAAAAAAAAGAATTATTTTTAAGATAATAAATTTGCAAAACAAAAGTTATTATTATTTGTTTCTATATTTAGATAAAATTTATATTTGTTTTAAGCTATATATATGCTAATTATATACTAAAATAAGAAAATACGTTATTAAGATATTTAAAAAGAACAATTTCGAAACAAAAAAAGATATTTTATTTACTTAACGCAATTGCAATAAATTTAATTGTATTGTTGTTTAATTAATTAAATTATAAATAAAAAAGATTAAAGAATTGTAAAGCGTTGTTAACAATATTTATATCTTTCTTTTAATTTAAAAAATTCTTATATAATATTTTTTTTTAATAGATTTGATTCTAAGTATAAATTTAGCACAAACATAATATCTAAATTTGATAATAAACTTTTTTATATATTTTAAAGTCGCAACTTAAAAACTACTTACTTAATAAAAAATTAACGTTAAGCATCAATTTAATATATATTAAATAAAGATTTTAAAACATCTTTTTTAATATAACAATATATAAAAACATTATTTAAAAAAGATAAATATTAAATATTAACTCGACATATATTAAATAAAGATTCTAAAATATCTTTTTTAATACAACGACATACAAGGATATTATTTAGAAAAAACAAACATTAAGTATTGATTCAATATATATTAAATAAAGATTCTAAAATGTCTTTTTTAATATAACAATATGCAAAGATATTATTTAAAAAAGATAAATATTAAGCATTAACTTAATATATGTTTAATAAAGATCTTAAAACATTTTTTTTAATATAACAATATGCAAAGACATTATTTAAAAAAGATAAACGTTAAGTATTAATTCGACGTATATTGTTGTTTAGCTCGAATAAACATAAATTAAGCTTAAGCTTTATAAACAATATATTAAAATTAAACAAAAAATATAAAGCAATACTATTAAAATATTAAATTAAAAATTAAGTGCAAAAATAACGCATGCAACGTATGCGTCAAAAATATAACAAACTTTTTAAAAAAAAAGAGAAAAAACTAACGAAAAAAGTTGCTAAATTAAAGAAATTCGATATTACTAACAATATAAAAAATATTTTAAATATAATTTTATTATAAATAAATTAACAATATTTATTAAACAATTAAAACAACAACAAAGATAAATTAATTTATAAATTTATATTTTTGTTTTATAAATATTGTATAATATTGATAATTTAAGAGTTTTTGTTTAAACTTAAAAGACTATACATAAATCTAATATATATTAAGTTTATATTAAGCATTAATTTAAAAAAAGATTTATTACTTTATTAAAAAATTCGAAACTAAAAAGAAACAATTGAAAACAATATTACATATAAGATATTTATATTATTTGTAAAACTAATAAGTACAACAATACAGCAAACTATTATAATTGTTTGTTTAACTTTATTTTATAAAAAATAATATTTAGAAAAAATAAAATAAATACAAGATTAAAATAATAAATAAGATAAATATATAGTAAACGTAAATAAAATACAAGCTTAATATATATCTAAATTTATATTAAATATAGATTGTACTTTATTTTAAATTAATTTACAAAAGAATTTTTTTTATTAAAATATAATTGCCGCAACAATTAGAGCATATAGCTTATCCCAAATATAGATTTCCCACTTGAGACGAGCTCATTTCGAGTGGGAATTTCTATCTAAGATAAGCTTTGTTTATGCTTAGTTTATGCTTAACATAGAGGGTATTAAATAAAACGAAAATTATAAGTTTAAAAAGGCGCTCTTATTGCAAGTTGTATATATTAAATATATGCTAAATCTATAATTTCGTTATTCTAGAGCTTATTTTAAATAAAAAATTTGCACTTGAAATAAGCTTTATTTATGTAAAGTCTATGCTTTACGTAAGTCGTATTAAATTAAGCAAAAAAATTAAAAGTTTAAAGACGCATTAAATGTGTATACATTTAATATATGCTAAACATATAAATTAGTTATCTTAATACATTAAGTAATTATAATTTTGTACAATTTTTAAAACTTAAAATAAGCTAAACATATACTTAATATAATTTATAATTATTAAAAGAAAAATTATTATTTCGATTTTAAGTATATAATTTCGACGCGCTTATACAAGATGCGATTCAAATATAAATTTCGCATTGTTGTAGCATATATTAAGAATAAATAAGATTGCGCAAGTTGTGCGTTAAATTTTTAGCGTATTTTGTAGAATTAAAGTACGATCGTTGCGTCTTTTATTTTTATCTTTTCTAATTATTTGCATTATTGTAGCATATGCTTTTGATTTTATTAACAAGTTTATAATATAAATTTAGCATATTCTTTAATTTTATTGCTTCTATTATTTTAGTATATATTTAATATAAGTGTTGTCGCAATTTAGTTCGTTAACGTTAGAGTACATTACAACAATTTTAATATAACGAACGCACAAAACTCGTTTTCTTTAAGATATTATTATAATAAGTATAGCATATGCGACGCTTTCGTCTAGCATATATTAATTACACACTTAAGAATTTTTTTTTAATTTAAATTTAAATTTTGTAACTAAACGTAAACGTTTAGTTATAGCATAATTTTATATTAAATATATACTAAATCTATGTTTAACGTATGTAAAATTTAACTAAATAAATAATAAATCTAATAAAAAGATATTTTTTGTCGCAATTTAATTTATATTAAGCATTAACAATATCTATTATTAAATTTTTGAAAAATAATAAATAATTTACACATAAATTTGATTTAAGCTTAGTATATATTAAACATTATTAATCGCATTAAATTCTAAGATTCGAATTGTTTTCTTTAATATAAATGTATAAGTCGCATAAACTTAGTTGCGATTTTGTATATATTAAGCATTAATAAATGTAATTGTATAATAATGTTAATTAATTAAATGTATAAAGTGACTTTTATTGCTTTTAATCGCTAGTTATTTGTATATATAATTGTAGTTTTATTTATATTTAATATATATTAAGTTAAGATTAAAATCAAATTACGTCGTTATTAAAGAACGTATTATATTAAAGCGAATAAACAAATACTTTGATTAATTATATATAACGTATATGCTAAGCATATATAATTGCAAATCTAAATACAAAAAATATTTCTTTAAATATGCGTTATTTTAAGAAGAAATATATATTTTTTTTATATTTAATATATGTCTAGTTTATGTTAATTTAGTGTTATAAAGTTTTAAGTTAAATTTGAAAAATAACAAGATGCGAACTACTTTACGAAGTCGAAGTATAATTTTTATATATTTTGTTTAAACTAAATTTATGTTTTGTATAAATACGAACATATAATTAATATAATCGTCTATTAATATGTTAACAATATAAAGCATATTACGTAAACTAAATTAATATTAAGTATATATTAAACTTATATAAAATAGTTGTTATAATCAAAAATTTGCGATTGTTTTTAATATACATTTTTATCGCAAAATAAACTTATTTTATGCTTATTATATATTTGATTTATCTTTTATTTTCTTTGTTTTTATACTATATATATAAATGCTTATCTCGTAATTTAAGACTTTAACAACGCATTAATTACGCATAGATTTAATTAATGTTAAACTCGCACTAACACAACTTTTAAAGTTATTAATTAATTATTGTTTGTTATTTTTCTTCAAATATTTGTTTTTCGATTTAAAGAATGCTTGCGAAAAGTATGCTTTTAACTTAATTTTAAAATATGCTAAACTTACGTTAATTTATTTTTAGCGCTATACTAATACTTTAATCAAAAAGCTTTTTTTTGTATATCTTATTATATTAATTTGTACTTAGTATATGCTTAAATTATACGCAAATTAATGTACTTGTTACAAATATCAAATTTTCGAATAAATTATTTAATTATATTTTAGATTCAATTTATATTAAATATATATTAGCATCAAAGAAGCGTAAAGAAGCGAAAAAATTTCGTAATAATAGTGCGCTTAAAGTCTTAAAATTTTTTAAAGATTTATATTTTATTTATGTTTAATATATGCGTAGTTAACGAAAAAAAATTATTCGTAATAATAAAAAGTCAAATGCGATAATTAATTTTAATAGAAAAGTTTAAAACTCGTATATATTACACTTATGTTTACTATATATATAGAAGAAAATTATAATGCTTTTTTTAATTTAAACAAAAGCAAGTTTTATTCGTTAATTTATTATATTAAAATTATGTTAATTTTATGTTTAACAAATGTTTGCGTTCTAATTAATATTTTAATAACGAAAAAAAGTAAATAATTATTTACAATTTTATATTACGTTTATAATACGTCTATGCTAAGTTTATGCATAGTTAATTTTTTTTTTAATAAATTTATCTTTATTAACGACAAAAGTTAATGCGACTATCTTTTTATTTATGCTAAAATTATATTAAGTTTATGCTTAACTAATGCAATTATTGCGAAAATTATCGTTACGTCTACAACTAAGAAAGACAAAGATTAAATTATTTTTTGTTGTGTATATTATATATATGCTAAGCATAAATTAAGACGAATTAACAACAAGAAACTTTTAAGATTGTTTAATTAAATCTTAGACTTAATATATGTTGTGTATAATACTTTAATTCGTTTTGACTAATTGTGTGCTTTCGATTGTGTCTAATATATGCGACATAGACGATTAAATACTTGTTTTTTCGACTTTGATCTAGCGAAGTGAATTGATACTTATTATATGTTTTGTTTTTGCATAATTGTTGCGACAATTATATTTTAATAAAAAAAATTCTTTTGCAAATTAATTTGAAATAAAGTATAGTTTATGTTTAACATAAAATCTTTTTATACTTTTTTTAATCTTAAATTAAGATTTTCTTTTTAATTACGTTTAGACACATATTAAGTTTGTATTTTGTCTACGTTTGCTATATATTTATTTTATTTATTATTTTAATCTTGTACTTATTTTTTTCATTTTAGATATTATTTTTCATAAGATAAAGCTAAATAAGCAATTATAATAGTTTGTCGTGTCGTCGTACTTGTTAGTTTCACAAATAATATAAATGTTTTATATATAATTTTGTCTTTAATTGTTTTTTTTTAATTTTGAATTTTTTAATAAAGTAATAAATCTTTTTTTAAATTAATGTTTAATATAAATTTGATATATATTAGATTTATGCGTAGTCTTTTAGATTTAAACGAAAACTCTTAAATTATTAATATTATACAATATTCGTAAAACAAAGATGTAAATTCATAAATTAGTTTATCTTTGTTGTTGTCTTAATTGTTTAATAGATATTATTGATTTATTTGTAATAAAATTACATTTAAAATATTCTTTATATTGTTAATAATGTCGAATTTCTTTAATTTAACAACTTTTTTTGTTAGTTTTTTCTTTTTTTTTTAAGAAGTTTGTTACGTTTTTGACGCATACGTTGCATGCGTTGTTTTTGCATTTAATTTTTAATTTAATGTTTTAATAATGTTGCTCTATGTTTTTTGTTTAATTTTGATATATTGTTTATGAAGTTTAAACTTAATTTATGCTTATTCGAACTAAACAACAATATACGTTAAGTTAATGTTTGACGTTCGTTTTTTCTAAATAATGTCTTTACATGTTGTTGTGTTAAAGAAAACGTTTTAAGATTTTCATCAAATATATGTTGAGTCGATGTTTAACGTTTGCTTTTTCTAAATAATGTCTTTATATATTGTCGTATTAAAAAAGACATTTTAGAATTTTTATTTAATATATGTTAAGTTAATGTTCGATATATTTTTTTTTTAAATGATGTCTTTGTATGTCGTTGTATTAAAAAAGACATTTTAAAATCTTTATTTAATATATGTTAAGTTGATGTTTAACATTTGTTTTTTTTAGATAATATCTTTATATGTCGTTGTATTAAAAAAGACGTTTTAGAATCTTTATTTAACATATGTCGAATTAATGCTTAACGTTAATTTTTTATTAAATAAGTAGTTTTTGAATTGCGACTTTAAAATGTGTAAAAAATCTCGTTATTAAATTTAGATATTATGTTTGTGTTAACTTAAAATTAAGTTTATTAAAAAAATTATTATATAAGAATTTTTTAAATTAAAAGAAAGATATAAATGTCGTTAATAACGCTTTGCAACTCTTTAATCTTTTTTATTTATAATTTGATTAATTATTAAGTTAAATTAAATATAAATTAATTGTATATATTTTTTTTAATTAGTTAAGCAACAATACGATTAAATTTATTGCGATTGCGTTAAGTAAATAAAATATTTTTTTTTATTTCGAAATCGTTCTTTTTAAACATCTTAATAGCGTGTTTTTTTATTTTAATATATAATTAGCATAAATATAGTTTAAAACAAATATAGATTTTATCTAAATATAAAAGCAAGTAATAATAGTTTTTGTCTTGCGAATTTATTGTTTTAAAAGTAATTGCTTTCTTTTATGTTAATTTAATTGCGAATTAGCGTTTATTAATGCGAAGAAATCTTTAATTTCTTTTTACATAATTTGATAAAAATTTATTTTGTCTTTTAATGTTTAATTTATGTTTTAAGTTTAAAATATAATATGCTTACATTATCTATGCGTTGTAGTAATTCGTCAATAGTCTTAATTTTTTAAAGTTAATTAATAAGATAAGTTGTTAAATAATTAAAATAACGTTTTCGAAAATTATATTTAAAATGTATTTGACAAAAGACTAATATATATTCGAGATGTTTAAATTACTCTTAAGAGTTATTAAGATCGTAAAAATATTTTTTAAATTTTAAATAAAATATTAGTAATATTTATGTAATTTTAGTATATATTAAGCATATTTTAAGTTTATTTTTTGTTTATATTTATTATAAAAGTTCGCAATTCTTTGTTTTTATAATTAATATAAAAAATTTAAATAATTTGACGAACAACTTCTTTTAACGTTTCAAATATTTTAATAAATATTATATAATAATTTTCGAAAGTTTTTACATTGATTTACGCGTAATAATAAATATTAATTTTTATTATAATTTAAGCGTACACTTAATATATATTGTCTATATATTAAATTTACGATAATAATTTTTGTTTTAATTTAAAATATTATATAGATTTGTTTTGCTTTAAACTTATTTAAATGCAAGATTTATTTTAAAATATAATTAATTTACAAAGATTTTAGTTTAAGCATAAGTACAATATATAACAATGTATTGTTAAAAATTTTTGTTAAAATAAATAATGTTTTTAATTTATCGCTTCTTTAAAGAACGCAATTGATTAAAAACAAATTTTTGCTTAATTTTTATAAATTATAAATTAGATTTATGCAATGCTTAAACTAAATATAAACTAATCATTAAAACTATTTTAATAAAAAATTTCTTAAGTTTTTGCTTCTAAATTAATGTTGTTATGCGATCTTTTATATTAAGATTATTGTGTATATAACGCAAAGCAATCTTGTTATATTTTGCGCATAAATCAAATATAATAGAAAAAATAATAAAGCGTTTTGCAAAATGTTTAACGCAAATAACGTATATATTAGATGTAAACTTAGTTTATGCGTTGTCAAAAATAATAAATTTTGTTGTTTGATTGTTGCGATTACGTTGTCGACAATTTTTTGAAACATTTTGATAAAATATAATAAATAATAAGTATAATTTTCGCGTGCAATTAACATAAAGAATAAAAATCGTTTTTAATTAATAAAAATATAATGTTTAATCGCACATTGCATATACTAGTTTTGATTTTATTATTTCTTTAAGAATAATTAAATTTTATGTATGTTTAATATATGCTAAATTTGTATCAAAATAAAATTAATTGCAAATAAAGTTTTTAAAAGTTAAATATTTAATAAAGATATAATTTTTTGTGCGTTGTTGTAATTTGTAGTTTATTAAAATGCGAAAATAATTGATATTAATACGTATTAAGTTTGCGTTAACGATTCGATTTGTGTATTATAATTTCGTATTAAAAAATAAAAAACATTTAATTTAATAAATTTATAAAATTAGCTTACGAACAATATAAATAAAGTAAGAGTTTATTTTATAAATTTCTTATATAGTAAACTCTTAATTTTTGTATACGCGAGTTATAGATTCGAAATGTACACAACGTATATATTAATTTTGTTATTTTTTGAGAAATTTATAATATTAGGTTTTTGTGCGACGCTTTAATTGCGCGTTGATATTTATTATATACGTTAATTAAGTAAAGTATTGTTAAAAATTGTTAATGTTCTTAAGTTTAACTTTATTGTATGTTAAACATATGCGTAGTATATTTAAATGCGCATGTTCGCAATATTTGATTTCGAAATATTTGAAACTTTGACGTTAAATTTTGCTTACTTTGTTTTTTTTTAATTTTTAAAAATAAAAGAGCAATCTAAGTAATTTTGAAGTTAATTGCGATAACGAAGAATTAAATTTAGTCTTAATGTAAGTCAAAATTATATCTTATTTAAATTAAATATACATTAGACATATATTTGTTAATTAACGCTTTAATAGAAACGTTAATTAAGATCTTAATTAATATTGTGCTTTTTTTGTACACAAAATAAAGAATTTTCTTTAAATGCGTATATAAATATGTTAGAATATCGTAATAATTTTGCACTTTTAATATAATTATTTAATTATATTTTTCAAAAATAATTGCAATTTTATTAGCGTTAATAAAGTTCTATATATAATAAACATTAACTTAATATATAATAAATATAAAGCGTAAAAAAGAATTAATTTTTTTGAGTCTTATAAGCAATGATTTGTCAAAATTATTAAGATTTTGATTGTTTAATGTATTTTGATTTTTTTAATTGTTTATAAAAGCATTTTTGTTAACATTTTAATTATTTAATGTTGCATTCAATTTAATAGTATTAATATTGTTAAAATTCGAAGTTTGCTTATATATTTAGCGAATATCTAATATATAATAAGTATAAAGTAAATCTTAATTTTATTTATTTATTGCGAAATTGTTTGTTAACTTTAATTTGCAAGAATTTTAAACGTAAAAGAATTTTTCTTGCTAAAAGACATAAAAACTTTAAAGACGAAAAAATTGATAACATTATCAAAAAACATATTGTTATTAAGATTTAAATTAAATATAGACTAAGTTTAAATATAATGTATATGTAAAACAAGTAATTAAATTGCGCAAATGTAAAACTATATCAAATTTATACTACGTCTAAAAATAATTTATGCTATAACAAAATATAATTTCGCAATACGTAAATTTTGTTTTTGTTTTTGAATTTAATTAATTGCGCATTATAGATTTTACACAACTTTAAAAATGTCATAGATATAAAGAATTAAATTTATGTCTAATATGTATTAAAAAGAAGCAAAATTTTAGAAATTAATTTTTAGTTAATATTGAATAAAAAGATTTATATTTTACATAAGCTATATATATATTAAGTTTGCATTTCGATTGCGAGCGAAAATTGCGATTAATTTTTATTGTTCAAAATAATTATATTGAGCATAAGCTAAGCATCGACAAAGTTTACCTCAAATAAGAATTTCTATTTAGGATAAGCTTATTCTAGGTGCGATTTCTACACTTGGGGTGAGTTGCAACTCGCAACAATTATATAAAAGCAAAGTATATAATAAATATTAACTTATTTTGTTAAGTTAAAGTTAAAAAGACAAATATCTAATTGTTTATATTGTATATATTAGGCACAATCGAAAGTATACAATTAGCTAAAACGAATCAAAGTATTATATATAGTATATATTAAATTTAAAATTCAATTAAACAATCTTAAAAGTTTCTTGTTATTAATTTGTTCTAATTTATGCTTAGTATATATATAATATATACGATAAAAAACAATCTAATCTTTGTTTTTTTAGTTGTAAATATAACAATAGTTTTTGCAATAATTGTATTAGCTAAGTATAAACTTAGCATAATTTTAATATAAATAAAAAAATAATTGTATTAACTTTTATTGTTAACAAAAATAAATTTATTTAGAAAAAAACTAGCTATATATAAACTTAGTATAAACGTATTATAAATATAATATAAAATTGCAAATAATATTTTATTTTATTTTGTTATTAAGATATTAATTAAAACGTAAGTATTTATTAAGTATAAAATTAGTATAGTTTTAATATAATAAATTAACAAATAAGATTTGCTTTTATTTAAATTAAGAAAAGCATTATAATTCTTTTCTATATATATAATAAATATAAGTGTAATATATACGAGTTTTAAACTCTTCTATTAAGATTAATTATCGTATTTAACTTCTTATTATTACAAACAATTTTTTTTTGTTAATTATATATATATTAAATATAAATAAAATATAAATTTTTAAAAATTTTTAAGATTTTAAACGCACTATTATTACAAATTTTTTTTACTTTTTTATATTTCTTTAATATTAATATATGCTTAATATAAACTAAATCTAAAATATAATTAAATAATTTATTCGAAGATTTAATATCTATAATAAGTACATTAACTTGCGCATAGTCTAAGTATATATTAAGTACAAATTAATATAATAAAATATATAAAAAAAAGCTTTTCGATTAAAGTATTAGTATAGCGTAAAAAGTAAATTAATATAAGTTTAACATATTTTAAAACTAAGTTAAAAGTATACTTTTCGCAAATATTCTTTAAATCAAAAAACAAATATTTGAAAGAAAATAATAAACAATAATTAATTAATAACTCTAAAAGTTGTATTAATACAAATTTAGTATTAATCGAATTTATGTGTAATTAATGCATTGTTAAAGTTTTAAATTACAAAATAAGTATTTGTATATATAGTATAAAAACAAGAAAAATAAGAGATAAATTAAATATATAATAAGCATAAAATAAGTTTATTTTGCAATAAAAATATATATTAAAAACAATTGCAAATTCTTGATTATAACAATTGTTCTATATAAGCTTAATATATGCTTAATATTAATTTAGTTTACGCAATATATTTTATATTGTTTGTATATTAATAAACAATTATATTAATTATATATTTATATTTATACAAAATATAAACTTAGTTTAGACAAAATATATAAAAGTTATATTTTAATTTTGTAAAGTAGTTTGTATTTTGTTATTTTTTAAATTTAACTTAAAGCTTTATAACATTAAATTTTTAAAGAAATATTTTTTGTATTTAGATTTGCAACTATATATGCTTAGTGTATGCGTTATATATAATTAATTAAAATATTTATTTATTTGCTTTAGCATAATACGTTCTTTAATAACAATATAATTTAATTTTAATTTCGACTTAATATATATTAAATATAAATAAAATTACAATTATATATACAAATAATTAGCGATTAAAAGCAATAAAAATTATTTTATATATTTAATTAGTTAACGTTATTATATAATTACATTTATTAATGCTTAATATATATAAAATCGCAATTAAATTTATGCAACTTATATACTTATATTAAAGAAAACAATTTAAGTCTTAAAATTTAACACAATTAATAATATTTAATATATGTTAAACTTAAATTAAATTTATATATAAATTGTCTATTATTTTTTAAGAATTTAATAGTAAATATTGTTAATGCTTAGCATAAATTAAGTTGCAATAAAAAATGTCTTTTTATTAGATTTGTTATTTACTTAATTGAATTTTATATATATTAAATATAAACTTAATATATATTTAATATAAAATTGTGTTATAACTAGATGCTTACATTTAATTACAAAATCGAAATTTAAATTAAAAAAAAATTCTTAAGTATATAATTAATATATATTAGATAAAAGCGTTGCATATACTATGTTTACTATAATAATATCTTAAAAAAAACAAATTTTGTGCATTTGTTATATTAAAATTATTGTAACGTATTCTAATGTTAACAAACTAAATTGCGACAACATTTATGCTAAATATATACTAAAATAATAGAAGCAATAAAATTAAAAAATATGTTAAACTTATGCTATAAATTTGTTAATAAAATTAAAAGTATATATTACAATAATACAAATAATTAAAAAAGATAAAGATAAAAAACGCAACAATTGTACTTTATTTTTACAAAATATACTAAAAACTTAATATACGATTTGTGCAATTTTATTTATTTTTAATATATGTTATAGCAATGCTAAATCTATATTTAAATTGTATCTTATATAAGCGCATTAAAATTGCGTATTTAAAATTAAAATAATAGGTTTTCTTTTAATAGTTATAAATTATGTTAAGTATATATTTAGCTTATTTTAAGTTTTAGAAATCGAACAAAATTATAATTACTTAATATATTAAGATAATTAATATATATACTTAACATATGCTAGATATATATATTTTCTTTTGATTTGTTTTTAAATTTTAAATTTTTTTATTTAATTTAATACGATTTACGTAAAGCATAAACTTTATATAAACAAAATTTATTTTAAATACAATTCTTTTATCTAAGATAAGCTCTAGAATAACAAGATTATAGATTTAGTATATATTTAATATATACAACTTGCAATAAGAGTGTCTTTTTAAACTTATAATTTTCGTTTTATTTAATACGCTCTATGTTGAGCATAAACTAAGTATGAACAAAGCTTATTCTAAGTGAGAATTCCTACTTGAAATAAGCTCGTCCTAGATGAGAAATCTACACTTGGGATAAGCTATATGCCCAATATTAACTAATAGAAATTTTAGAATTATATTTAATTCTTAGTTTTAGTAAAATATAAAAAAGAATATATTTATTGTATAATAAATAACAAAGATAAGATTTAACAAATATTAGAAGTTTATTAATTAAATAATAAACAAGTATTATTTAGCTCTAATATTAATTATAGCAAGATTAGCTATTAAAACAACAATATATATTTGTTTATAATCTTATTTACGCAGTCTAATACTACAAATACTATTAATAAATTTCTAAATTCTATAAAAACTAAATTAAACAAACTCTTTATAATAATATTATAATAGTAGTAAAAAGCTGTTTTGCTTTTAGATTATATCAAGAACTTTAAGTTAGATTTATCTATTTTATTTAAAATCTTATTTTTTTTAGATTCTAAAAATATTATATTTTTTAAATTATTTTTCGACTTTAAAGATAGTATTCTTTTGAATTTTATTAATTTTAATAAATTCTTTAAAATTATTAAATTATTAGATATATTTTAAAATTTATTATTCTCAAATTTCGATATAATATTGCAAAGATATTTAGAGTTTCGATTGTATTAAAATAAATTTGCAAATTTTTTTATTTAATTTTTAAAATTATATTATTAGAATTATATAAATCTAAAATTTATACTAAAACTATAACAAATATCTATTATAAAATAGATGAACTAGTTAAACAAAATTAAATTAAATTTTTAAAAAAAACCAATATTTATATTGTTTGTTTAATATTTAACAAGTATTATATACTTTATAAAAATTAAATTTACAAAATTAAATAAAAAATTATGACAAATTTTTTTACTATAAAGTTTGTTAAATTGTTAAAAACTTTAAACAATACAAAAATCTAAATTATATTAAGATTTTTGCAATTGTAATTAAGTTTATAAGTTATAAAATTATCTTTATTTTTGTTGTTATTAACAACTAAGATCTAAAACAAATAAATATTATTATTATCTTTTTTTACAAAAATATTAACAAAGAAATTTATATAAAACTGTTCTACAATTTTAAACAAAGCAAAAAAAATTGTTAATTTAGAAATTTTTTCTATAAACTTAAATAATTATTTTAAATATAATATAATATTTTTGCAATATTTTTTAAGAAGTACTACTTTTGTTTATTAAACTTTAATCTAAGTATCTTTACTAATAACTCTACTATTATTGCTATCTATATAGATAATCTTTTAATTATTATTTAATATTAATAGAAAATTTATTAATACTATTAAAAGAACTTTTATTAGTTAATTTAAAATAATTAACTTAGATTTTATTTAATAATATTTAGAAATTAAAATTAAATACAATTTTACAATTTAAATTCTCAAATTAAGTTAGAAAATATATCTAGAAAAGATATTAAAGAATTATAAGATATAAAAGTATAAATTAGTTGTTATTTCTATAAATATATTTAAAATATATATTGTTAATTTAAATTATATTGTAGATTCTAATTATTATTATATCTATTAATTAACAATTAATTTTTTATATATATAATACTAGATATTTAATTAGATATTGTTTTTGTTGTCTTAGTAATAAGCAGATATATTTTTAATTTTATTAATATTTATTAAAAAATTGTTAAATAAATATTTTGTTATTTTCGAAATATTTTTAATTTTTGTTTCACTTTTTGTAAGAGTATCTATTTTCTGTTAGACTATATCAATATTAATTAAAACAAAAATTAAAATATTTGTTATTCTATTTTTAAATATATTTTTAATCTAGAAAGTATTACTATTAGTTAATTATTTAAATATTAATTAATTGTTACTTTTTCTATTTGCAAAATTAAACATATTAAACAAATATAAATTGCTAAAAAGATTATTTAATTTTAAATACTATTAAAGCAATTATAATTGTTCTATTTATTTTTATTTTTATTATTCATATTAAGAATTCTTATTATTGTTAAAACTTTTTTTTAAATACTATTAATATTGTATCTAGTTTCTATTGTTATCTATTGCAATAATAAAAAAACTATAATATTTGCTAAAAATTTTGCGCAATATATTTGAATAAAATATATAGATATTTAAATTTAGTTTATTTGCAAAAAAATTGCAAATAGTTAGATTAAATTAAAATATATTTTTATTAAAAAATAAATAGTTAACAAACTAATTAAAGCTTTTTTTTGTAATATATTTAAAGTATTTTAATAAATTCTTAAACTAACTTAATAATTAAATTATTTATAATCTTAAATATAAATACTAGATTTAGTTATTTAAATAATTTATAACTAAACAGTTGCTATATTTATTGCTATTAATCTTTATATTATCTATTTAAATTTAGATTGACCGTTTTTCGGTTTTCGGTTCCAACTTTTGGAACCGACCCGAAACGCCAAGGAACCGAATTACTATATATACTATACTAGTATACTATATATAGTATATTCGGTTCCAACTTTTGGAACCGACCCGACTCTTGGCGCCAAGAATTCGGGTTTCGGTTCCAAAAACGGTCAGTCTAGATTAAATTTACATCTACTTTTTTTTGTTTTACTAATAAAGTTATCGAATATTATCGACAATATTTATATAATTTTTTGTTAGAATTTTGTTTCTTATATATTTTTTAAGTTATAAGAAATCTCGAACTTATAAATATATATATATCGATATATAAATTGCTAACAGAAATTTTTTATATATTTTTTTTACTTTTGCTAGAAAAGTATTTAAAATTTAAAAATTTTAAAATAAATTTTAAACTTAATAAAATAAAAAATATAATTTATATAAAAACTAATTTCTAAATCTAGATTAGATAGAAATATTAAAATACTATACTTAATTTAATCTAGTATTAATATTATTTAATTTAAATTATATTTCTTTTATAATTTTAATTAATATTTAATTATTTAAATATATTTTATAGACTTTGTTTCTTAAGTTAATAAATATTTTGCAATATTTTGCAAATCTTTTTGTTACTTTTATAAGATTTTCGAACTTCTTATAATATATAAGTGCTATCTTAATTTTCTCGAGATATTTATTGATACTTTAATTAGCTTTTATTAATATAGTTATTTAATATTATTAACAATATTTGTTTAACTTTTAATATAAGTTCTGTTTTCTATATATCTTTTTAACTTTACTTAATTCTAAAATTGTAAATATATAAATTACTATTAAATTAAATAATAAATAGTATTTTTAAAAAATTAAAGTTTTTATTAGATATTGTATTTATTAATATAAGATTATTTTATCTTAAAATATTTTGTTTAATAACAAAATTACAATATTAGATAAAATCGAGATATGTAGTTTATCTCGAATGCAGATTTCTAGCTTATCCCGAATCAAATATCTGATTCGGAATAAGTTTTAGAATTTTACTTAGAACTAGTCTTGTATATACAAAATATATATCGAAGAGCAAAACTTTTCTTCGAGAAATTTATATTGTGTATATGTCTACAGTAGTATATGCGCGAAGAAGCTAATTTTTAATAAATTATATAATATATTTTCGATCAAATTTATTAATTTTTAGCTTAAATAAAAGCTTCAAATTTGCTCTCTTAAATATTGCATAAATTATTAAATTTAGTTAGCAATATATTAAGTTATAATCGATTAAAAATTAGCTTCTTCGCGTATATACTAGATATATGCTATGCATATATCTAGCTAACTCTAGATCAAACATTTAATCTAGAATAAGCTAAAAATTTGCACTCGAAACAAACTGCAATCTAGTAAAATCGATAGTATAACAAGAATTTGTTTGATAATTTTGTAGATTTTATTAATAACTACAAAGCAAAATATAAAATGTTTATTCTCTAAACTATAAAATATCTTGCAATAACTATTATAATATTTAATAGTATAATTGTCGATTCGAATTTCAATTCAAATAAGTTAATTTGTTTAATTTTGATTCTAAAGTTAGATAGATTTTCTAGCTTAACAGAGTAGAACAAACAAAGAATGCGAGTCGAGCGTTCGACTTAATCTATTCGACTACGTAATGTTATATAACGCGCTAACTATATTAAGTTAGCGTAGATTCTAAACTAGTCTAATATAGTTAGCGCAATTACGTAATTAAACTCTAATTTAGTTCAATTAGAACTAATACAAAATTAGATAAGATAAGATTAGATTAGATAAGATTAGATAAGCAAAAGCTAACGCAACAAAGTTAGTATAGATTCTTAATACTAATTTAACAAAATTCTAATTCTAAGATTAAATTTGCGAACTTAATTCTAGTTTAATTCTATAAGACTTAGAAGAATAAATAGACTAATCGTTCGAGTCGATTTTTCCCCGAAATCTATAATCCGACCCGAAAGTTATACCTAATTAGGTCAAGTTTTAGCCTAATATAGTTAGTATTTTTATAATTTATGTCATTCGATTCTAATTATTAGAATCGAACGATCAATCTAAGAATAAATTAAATTAAAAAAAAAGTATTCGATTTAACTTAACAATTATACTAATATTTAAAGTAATTATTTCGATACTTTTAATAAATATTATTGTTTTTGTATTATTATTTAAAAAAGCGCAAGTACTTATTTAAAATAACAGAAATTATATCTATATCTAAGAAAAGAGATAGATTGTCTAAAATTAAAACTATTACAAATAGCAAGAAAAACAACAATATTTAGATATTATCTTAATATTATTGTTGTTGTTAAAATAATAGATAGTAGAACACTTAGTTTCTATATAGAAGTTAAGACTTTGTCTATCTATATATATTAATCGAAGCTATTTGAATTAATTATATAATATCGAATTAAATAGTATTAAGTTAAATAGTATTAATACTAGATTAAATTAATTACAATATTTCGATACTTCTATTTAATCTAAATTCAGAAATTAGTTTCTATATAAATTATATTTTCTATTTTATTAAATTTAAAATTTATTTTAAAATTTCTAAAGTTCGAATACTTTTCTAGCAAAAGTAAAAAAAGTATATAAAAGTTCTTTATTAGCAATTTATATACAAATATATATATATTTACAAGTTCAAGATTTCTTATAATTTAAAAAATATATAAAAAACAGAATTTTAATAAAAAACTATACAAATATTATTAATAATACTCGATAGCTTTATTAGTAAAACAAAAAAAATAATAAGTATAAATTTAAATAAATAATATAAAGATTAACAACAATAGATATAGCAACTATTTAATTGCAAATTATTTAAATAATTAAATCTAGTATTTATATTTAAGATTACAAATAATCTAATTATTAAGTTAATTTAAAAGTTTATTAAAATATTTTAAATATATTATAAAAAAGAGTTTTAATTAGTTTGTTAACTATTTATTTTTTAATAAAAACATTTTTTAGTTTAATCTAACTATTTGCAATTTTTTTGCAAATAAACTAAATTTAAATATTTAAATATTTTGTTTAAATATATTGCGCAAAATGTTTAGCAAATACTATAGTTTTCTAATTGTTGCAATAGATAACAATAATAATTAAATATAATATTAAAAGTATTAAAAAAAAGTTTTAATAATAACAAAAACTCTTAATGTAAGTAATAATAATAAAAATAGATAGAATAATTGCAATTGCTTTAATAGTATTTAAAGTTAAATAATCTTTTTAATAATTTGTATTTGTTTAATATATTTAACTTTGCAAATAAAGAGCAATAATTAATTAATATTTAAATAATTAACTAATAGCAATACTTTCTAGATTAAAAATATATTTAAAAATAAAATAACAAATATCTTAATTTTTGTTTTAATTAATATTAATATAATTTAACAAAGAACAAATACTTTTACAAAAAATAAAACAAAAAATTAAAAGTATTTTAAAAATAATAAAATATTTGTTTAATAATCTTTTAGTAAATATTAATAGAATTAAAAGTATATCTACTTATTACTAAGATAACAAAAGCAATATCTAATTAAATGTTTAGTATTGTATATATAAGAAAATCAATTGTTAATTGATAGATATAATAATAATTAGAATCTACAATATAGTTTAAATTAACAATATATATTTTAAATATATTTATAAAGATAACAACTAATTTATACTTTTATATTTTGTAGTTTTTTAGTATTTTTTCTAAATATATTTTTTAATTTAAATAGAGAATTCGAGTTGCAAAATTATGTTTAATTTCGATTTCTAGATACTATTAAACAAAATTTAAGTTAGTTATTTTAAATTAACTAACAAAAGTTCTTTTAACAATACTAATAAACTTTCTATTAATATCAATAATTAAAAGATTGTCTATATAGATAGCAATAATAGTAAAGTTATTAGTAAAGATACTTAGATTAAAATTTAATAAACAAAAATAGTATTTTTTAAAAAATGCTACAAGAATATTATATTATACTCAAAATAATTACTTAAATCTATAGAAAACTTTTCTAAATTAATAAATTTTTTGGTTTTATCTAAAATTGTAAAACAATTTTATATAGATTTTTTTGTTAATATTTTTGTAAAAAAAAGCAATAACAATATCTATTTATTTTAAATTCTAATTATTAATAACAACAAAAATAAAGATAGTTTTATAATTTATAAACTTAATTACAATTGCAAAAATCTTAATATAATTTAAACTTTTGTATTGTTTAAAATCTCTAACAACTTAACAAACTTTATAGCAAAAATTTTTGTTATTAACTTTTTGTTTAATTTTGTAAATTTATCTTTTATAAAATATAAAATATTTATTAAATATTAAACAAACAATATAGATATTTTTTTTAATTTAATTTTGTTTTGTTTAGTTAGTTGTTAGTGTATTTTATAATAAGTATTTGCTATAACTGTAGTATAAACCTTAGATTTATATAGTTCTAATTATATAATTTAAAACAACAAAGTAAAAAAGTCTACAAATTTATTTTAATATAATTAAAATTTCGAGTATTTTTGCAATATTAGATTAAAATTTAAAATTAATAGATTTTAAAGTATATCTAATAATTTAGTAGTTTTAAAAAATTTATTAAAGTTAGTAGAGTCGAAAAGAGTACTATCTTTAAAGTCGAAAAATAATTTAAAAAATATAGTATATTCTTAGAGTCTAAAGAAGATAGAGTTTTAGATAAAATAAATAAATCTAGTTTAGAATTCTTAATATAATTTAAAAATAAAACAACTTTTTGCTATTATTATAATATTGTTACAAAAAGTTTATTTAGTTTAGCTTTTATAGAATTTAGAAATTTATTAATAATATTCGCAATATTAGATTGTATAAATAGAGTTATAAATAAGTATATATTATTGTTTTAATAATTAATTTTACTATAATTAATATTAGAGCTTAATAATATTTATTTATTATCTAGTTAATAAACTTCTAATATTTATTAGATCTTGTTTTTGTTATTTATTATACAATAGATTTTTTTTTCTATTTTATTAGAACTAAGAATTAAATATAATTCTAAAACTTTTGTTAATTAGTATTTAATTAAGTTTTGAATATTTCTTTCTATTAATTAATGTATTAGATATACTTGTAGTTATAGAGATATTCGATATTTGTTTTAAAAAAAATAATAAAATATTTAATAATAAAAGAGATATTGCAATATAAGTTAGCTATTTAAATAATTTTTAATGAAAAATTTACAATTAAATTAGTATTTTTAATTATAATACTAATTTTTTGTATTAAAATCTAATTAAAATATTTAAAATATTTGTTTATTTTAGAAAAAACAATAACTATTAATTTAATATATATTTTGTGCTCTTTGTATCAAATTTAAAAGACTTTATTTATATATATATTGTTGTTATTAATATAGATACAAATATATTTGTTGTTTCTGTACTTAAATTTATCAATATAGTATTTAAAGAAAATTAGCAAACTAATTTTATTTTTGTTTTTAAGATATTCTATTTGCAAATATTCAATTTTATTATTTAATTAAGTGCAAATATAGCAAGTACTATCGAAATTGTCTAAGAATATAGATTTTATTATATAAATATAAATAAGATTGTTTTCTTAGCAATTAGATTTAATAAAAATTTAATAAAATATTACTTTGTTTTTTGTGTATACGCAAAAAATACAAATATTATTTAAAGATAATTTAATAAAATCGAAAATATTTTTGCAAATTAGTTAATAGATATTTTGTTTATTTAAATAATCGAATTGTTTGTATTATATAATTATTGTATTCTTATTAATTGTTAATAGAGCAATAGCAACAAAAAAAATACAATAGATATTTCTAAATTTAGAAAGTAAAGATTGAAGTTTTTAATTGCTCAAACTTACTAAATATTAATAGAAAAACTATAATTAATAATTCTTTAAACAATATTAGCGTCTTTTAACTAATTATAGAAAATCAAATTGTAGAGAAAATTAAGTATATATTATATATTGTAAATTATAATATAATAAGCTTTTTTGTTTTTGTATTTAACAAATAGACAAATACTTTTAATATCTATAGCAAATAAATTGTTTTCTATATTTTTAACTAATTGCTAAAATATTTTTGAGTAGAATATAAAGATATTAGAGTCTTTAGATATATATTGCAAGCATTTTGTATTAAAAACTTATTTGTGCAAAAAACAATTACCAATACAAGCTAATATTATAGCTATAGAAATAGACAATTTAGAAATTGCAAATAGAATTGTTATAACAATAAAGATAAAATAATATTTATAGACTATTGCTTTAGTAACTTTTTATTTTTTATTATTGCTAGTTTTATTTTTCTTAAATTTAAATTTAAATTCAAATTTTTTTTTTAAATTTAAACTTCTTTTAATCTTTCTTTTAACTATTGTAGTTTCAATAATACTTATTTTTGTTATTATTTTAATTGTTTTCAAAGCTATTACTTTTTAAAACAAAATATAATTCTAAATATAAGTTTTAGTAGTCTAATTATTAATAATTAATTTTTTTGCAATTTGTAGATTTCCTTTATTAATATATACAAAGCTAAGATTGGTAACAACAAAAAGAATATTTTCTGTAATAACAATTAGTTTAATAATTACTATTAAGATTAAAATAATATTAATAATTAAAATATCTATTGAATTAATATATTAAATTTTGTAATTATAAATAACAATAAATAATTTCTACTTTCGAGTACTATCTTTATTAAAAAACTTATACTTAAATATCTATTAATTAATAAAAAAACAAACAATATTATCAAAATCGACTAGATATTTAAAAATAAATTAGTTCTTATTTATAACTAAGTTATTTAAATAGATAGATAGTTTATTAATAATATTGCAAAACTTAATTTTGTATTTATTAATATTCTAAAAATTAAAAAACTTAAAAAACTTAAATTTAACAAAGATTTTTATTAGTATATTTAACTTTTTAGACTTATATATTTTAATAATTTTTTAATAAGTTTTTTTAATTAGATTAATCTTTTTTATATTGTAATACAAATCTCTATTAATAATATTTTAAAATATATTTATATATTTTTTGTTATTAATATTTTATTTAATATGTTTTTTAATAATTATATTAAACAAATTAATAAATCTAATATTTAATTAAATATATTTTTAGAACTTAATTTATTTAAGAACTTCGAACAAATCTTGTTTTTAAATAAAAAAAATTATATTATTACTAATTTTAGCAATTTGTTTAAAAGTTGCAAGAGAGAATACAAAAATACTAATAATTATAATAGTATTAATATAATCTATTATTTTAGAACTTTACTAATAACTTGTAAACAATAGACAATAATATTAGTAAATATAGTAAAGAAATATAATTGTATAATAAAAATTTTAATAAAGATATTCTAGCTATTAGATTACAAAAATTAAATAAATTGACAAAATTTAAATTAAATATCTAGTTTAATAAATACTTTTCGAAAAATTCAAATAAAGAAAATAGCTAAATAATTTTTTTTGTTAACAATATTAATTTGATTAATTTTGTTAATTATAATTTAAGCAAAGTTTTAATAGATAAATAATTAATAGACTTTTAAATAAGTTTTATATTTTTGTTGTTCTATTTTAAAATTATAATAAATATAGATTTAAATAGATTTAATAGATTTAATTTATTTAAGAAATAAAGTATTAATAGATAATTTTTAATTAAATTGTTGTTTTTGCTTAATTAATAAATAAAATTTGTTAACTATCTAAAATCTAATTAAATTACTTAATTTTTTTATTCTTTTTCTTAATTTTAACAATTATAGAAATAGTAATATTATTTTGTATTTTTGCAATTGTTAGATCGATTTTTTTAGTTTTTTAATTTTAATAAGACTAAATATTAGTTTTTTTAATCTAAACTTTTTGTATTTTTGCAATAATTAAGAGTTTTTTAATTTTATTTAAATAAAATTATTTGCTATTTAATTAAGAGTTGTATCTAGATACTGCTTTTAGAATAATTAATAAAATTATTTCGATTTTCAAAATATATTTGCAATTTAGTTTACTTATTTTTTTTGTATATTATAGTAAGAGAAATTAACTAGTACTTGTTTCAGTTATTGCGCAAACAAGTTAACTTATTTAATTATTAATAAAAAAAATTGCAATAGATAGAAAAACAAAGATTAAAAAAATTAAGTAATTTAGTTCTCTTATTAATATATTAAAGCAGAATTTCGCTTTACTTTAATAATGCGTCTTCGATTAATTATTAGTTATCTAATTATCAATTTCTAGTTATCTAATTGTTATATAACTAATTCTTCGATCTTTAGAACTTATTATTAATAAATATCTATTAAAAATAATTAGCGTTCTTTAACAAAAGCAACAAATTGCAAATAAAATAAATTAGTTATTTCTATAACTTATATTAGTTCTTTTAGTAAGATATTTGTATCTAGAATTTCTAACTAAATATCAATTATGTAATTATTAATAATTAAAAATTTTAATTATTCGAATAGTTAAAAGATTAATTGTTCGACAAGTTTCGACATTTTTTCAATTATTATTTCGACAATATTATAGTATTAATATTTCGATTTTTAAAACAATAATAATCTAAGTATTTAGATAATTAATTGTTAGCTTCTATATATTAGAAATTAACAAAAATTTAGCTAATTGTAATAATTGTAAATTTATTGTTAATTTATTGTTAATTCGATTTATTAGCTATACTTTAAATATTCTAATTAATAAATAGATAAGTTTTTTGTTCTGTTTCGAGCTTTTAATTTGTTAAAATAATAAATAATAGAATACTTAGTTTCTATATAGAAGCTAAAGTTTTGTTTATCTATATATATTAATCGAAACTATTTAAATCGATTATATAATATCGAGTTAAGTAGTATTAAGTCGAATAGTATCGATACTAGTTAATATTTAAGAATTAATAACAATAAACTATTTACTTAGATATAATATTAAATAGTTGTAATTTATTATTTATTTATAGTAGCAAATATTTATAAGTTTTAGTTATAGAACGCAATTTATTAGAATACTAGAATAATTAATATTAATATTAATAATACTATTAAAGCTTGTTATCTTTAGTTTTGTTAGTATATATTTTTGTCTACTATTGTTAGCTATTATTTGTATATTATTAATAGTCGTATCTTTATTATTATTAAGTTGCGAAATTATTTGTTTATTGTTGTTATCTAACAAGCAATTAATATAACTTTCGACAAAAAAATTAAGAACTTTTGTTTTAGTTAAAATATTGCAAAAGCTTGCAAATACAAAGTTATAAACTAGATAACTAAAGATAGTTTTGCAAACATATCAAGTTAAGAATATAATAATAATTAAACTATATTAAATAATAAAAACATAAATTTAAAAAAAAAAGTTTAACTGTAGTTCTTTCTAAAATTATATTATAGCAGATATTTATTAAATATAGAAGTATTGTTATTGCATTAATTATTAATTATATATAAAATCTATAAAGAAAGAAATATAAATATAAATACAAATTTAATAGAATCTTAATATAGTTTTATAATAAAACTAATTTTTAATATACTCTTATTAATCGAATAAAAGAGTAAAATTCGTATAATCTTTATTCCAATATATATATACAAAATTTCTTTGTTTTTTATCTTTTAATTATTTTCTAATTTATCTTTTCTATTTAATTTATTAATTTCTAGTACTCTTTGATCTTTTATAAATTCGATTATCTTTAAAAATTCTCTAGATTTAATTGTATTTAATAATTTAATAAAGTTGTTAACAACTATTTAATCGATAGATAAATATATAAGATTTACAATATTTAATTTAACTTGTTTGCAAACAAAGTATTATTAAATAGCAATATACTTTGTTTGTAAATAGAATTTAAGATTTTTGCTAAAAAGTATAATATTCTAATTATCTATATTAATTAGAATAAGCTAATTGTATATAGCAAATTATAACTTATCTATATTTAGCTTCTTAATTAGATATTTAATTTGAATAAATTTTCTAATAATTTGTATTTATATTATATACTTTGCTTTGCAAAAAAACAAAAAAATAGTAGACTAATACTTAAACTATTAGCTAGTAGTCTTCTCGAAAAAGATAAACAAATAATTTTTTGTAAAACAAAAAGTATTTTAATTGTTAATATATTTAATATTAATATAGTTAGAAAATTAGTTGTTTTCTCTATAAAATATTTCGATATCAAGTATATTCTTTAAGTAACAAAAATTATATTTTGTTGCTATTTTATAATAATTATTTAACTTGTTGCAATATCTATTTAGAACTAATATTATATATACAATATCTTATTATATTTTAATTATAATATATATTAGTAATTTAATTACTGTTTAATAGTACTTAATAGTTTTCTTAAAGATCTATTAATTAGTATCTAATACTAAATAAATTGATATTAATATAAGAATTAAATCTATTTTGCAACTAAGTATATCGAATTATCCTAATATTTTTTTAATATAGATAAGTTGCAATATATGTAATATATAATAATAATATAACTTTAAATTAGTTATTTTAAAGCAATCGACAAATTTTTTCTTAAGTTTTAATATTTTTGCAATATTCTTAGAATCTACAATTAGTAGATTATTGATATAAATATTAACTATAAGCTTCTTTTTGTAATTAATAAATACAAAATAATTTATATTTATATAATAGAATTTTAATAACTCTAGAAATTGCTTTAGAATATTGTATTATTTATACAATAATTGCTTTAACTTATAGAGAATTATTTTTAACAATTAAATATATCTATTTTTGCAATAGCTTTTAGAAAATTTTACAAATATAAATTTTTGCAATATGAAGTTTATAAAATTAATAATAATATTTTTTATTTGCAATTAAGATTTTGGTTAACAATAATAGCAAAAAAAGTCTTAAACAATATAGTTTTAACAACAATAAGATTGATTTTCCAAATAAATTTTTTTTCTGTATAAAATTATAAACTATACAACAAAACTTATATAAAAGAATTCTATTATACAAATCTTTCTTAATATTATAAATCATATATATACTTAGTTAGAATCTTTATTTCTTTAGATACTTTTAAGTGTTTAATATAAATATAGATATCTATTAACTTTAAATTAGCTATTTTCTATTTATTAACAATTTTTTATTGCTTCTACAAAGAGTTAATTATTGTTTATTTATAAATAAGCAACTCTTTAATCAAAAACATAAAAAATAATTCTCTAATTATAATATAAAATTAAGTTATATTAAGAAGTTAATTAAACTTTATATTAGAATCGAAATTTATAGTATAGATTTTAGTTTTTATTTTACAAAAAAAAACTAGACAATAATAAGTTGTCTCTAAGATTGCAATTAATAGATTAATTGTTAGATCGAATTTCGATTTTAACTTTAGAAATCGATTCGATTTAACAATTTTAACTCTAGAAATTGGTTTAAAACTTAAGTTAATTTCTATTATTTTAAAATTAACTCGATTTAATTTAACTTAATTCTTGATTTCAATATTAGAAATCGAATTAAATTGTTAAGAAATTGCTAAGAATATTAAAAATACTAAAAATAATCTAAATTAAGTCTAAATTTAGATTTTTTATTAATTGCTAGATAATATATAGTAGTAATACGTTTATAAAAAGAAATTTCTAGTATATATATTAACTGAATTAAATAGATTAATTATTTTTATTAGATTATATATTTATTATTACTAAAAATAGCTAATTATTACTAAAAATAATAGAATTTACTAAGAATAATAATCTTAACAAATTGAATTAATTTTTTCAAGTCGAATTTCGATTTTAACTATAGAAATTAACTCGAATTGTTAATTTTAACTTTAGGAATTAAATTGTTAAGATTCGAGTCAAATACTTAATTCGAATTTAATAATTTAATCTAACGCAATTAGTCTAGCAATTAATACTAATATATATTTATTAAATTTTACGATAATAAGTAGCAATCTTAATCTAATTGTTCTTCTGCTCTTAAAATTTAATCTAATTGTTCTTCTACTCTTAAAATTTATTAAGAAGAATTTTTTGTATTAAACAACTTATTTTTATAGAATTTTTAGAGATTGTTATATTTGTAATAAAATTGAATCTTGTTTCAAAATTAAAATTCTTATCTTCTTTATTACTTTTTTGAAAGAATTGAAAATTATCAAAATTCGGAAATTAATTGTTAAAGTGCTTAGATTTATTGTTATCTAAGTTACTAAAAAGATAATTCTAATCTATTGTAGTTTCTACAGATATAAAGTCTTTGTTAATCAATAATATAGAAATAGACAATTGTAATAACAACAATAACAACAATAATAAAACTAATATTGTTTGCTTATTATTAATAGTAAATTCTTATAAGAAGCAACTAGATTAGTTTCTTTATATTTATCTCTATTATTTTAATATATCTATTTATTAGATAGATAAAGAATTGCAAATTTATCAAATATAACATCTTGTAAAACAATAACTCTTCTAGATATAGAATTTTAGAATTAATATTAATTTCGATCTTTATAGTCTAATAGACAATTTTTGATAATTTTTGTACTAATTTTATTTTGTTTAGACAATTTTTTTAATGTATAATATTATAAATTAAAGTCTACAATTTATAGATAATCTAAATTAGACTTCTTTTTATAGCAGATTTTATAAAATGTCTTCTATATATCTTGCAAACAAAGACAAGCAATAGATAAACAATTGTAAAGATAGATACTTGTAAATAAAATTTTGCTATATATGTAATTAGATAAACTAATATTAGTAAGTATAGCTTGTATCTTTTTAAAAATTATTTTGTTTTAATACTTTGTATAATATTGTTTTGTTTAAAGAAGTAGAAGACAACTAATTTTTATTTAATATTACTTTATATATCTTTATCTATTTATTTATTGCTTTACTATTTACTTTAATACTATAGTTAATATATTAGTACTTAATTTTATAGTCTAATTAGATTTTTATCAAGAAATTGAACTTCTTAGTAAAGATATCGAAGATATTATTCTTTAAACTTAAAAAAATAGCTTTAACAACAATTAAAAACTATATCTATAAAGAATACAAAATAGTTCTTGTCTTTTATAGTAAAAGAAATTATAAGATTATTAATATTTAAGTTAATATAATAAAGAAACTTAGTAATAGACTCTTGTAATTGCTTAAAAAAAAAAAATTTGTCGATTTTTTATATAAGATTTGTAAATACTTTACTATATAGTTTTACAATAATAGTAAGACTAATAGCTTCTATTGTATTAATTGGTTTTGTTATATTGTTAAAATCTAGATATTTTGTGCAACAATACTATAACTTAAAATTATTATTGTTATATTTAGAAATATAATTTGCAATTAATACAATAATAATATTAGTAGAATAAAGTAACTAAAATTTGTGTTTTTTGCAATATTTAATTATACATAAGACTTAATTATATATAAGACTTAATTATTATTAGATACAATAATATAATATTTGTTATTATGAAAGTTGATATCTATTTCTTGCTTTATAAATATATTAATCGATAAAAAATCTATTATACAATAGATAACAAAGATAAGATTTAACAAATATTAGAAATTTATTAACTAAATAATAAGCAAGTATTATTTAGCTCTAATATTAATTATAATAAAATTAGTTGTTAAAACAATAATATATAATTGTTTATAATCTTATTTATATAGTCTAATACTATAAATACTATTAATAAATTTCTAAATTCTATAAAAACTAAATTGAACAAACTTTTTGTAACAATATTATAATAATAGCAAAAAGTTGTTTTGTTTTTAAATTATATTAAGAATTCTGATAAACTAAATTTATCTATGTTATTTAAAATTCTATTTTTTTTAGATTTTAAAAATACTATTTTTTTTTAAATTTTTTTTTAACTTTAAAGATAATACTTTTTTCGACTCTATTAATTTTAATATATTCTCTAAAATTATTAAATTAATAAATATATTTTAAAATTTATTGCTCTTAAATTTTAATTTAATACTATAAAAATACTTAAAATTTCGATTATATTAAAATAAATTTGCAAATTTTTTGTTTTGTTATTTAAAACTATATTATTAAAGTTATATAAATGATATATTAATAAAAGAACTAAATTACTTAATTTTTTTAATCTTTGTTTTTCTATTTATTGCAAAATTCTCTTATTAACAATTAAATAAATTAACTTGTTAACTTGATAATTAAAACAAATATTAGTTAATTTCTTTTACTACAATATACAAAACAAATTAGTAAATTAAATCGCAAATATACTTCGAAGATCAAAATAATTTTATTAATTACTTTAAAAGCAATATCTAGATACAACTCTTAATTAAATAACAATTAATTTTGTTTAAATAGAATTGAAAAGCTTTTAATTATCGCAAAAATACAAAAAATTTAAATTAAAAAGATTAATATTTAGCTTTATTAAAATAAAAAAACTAAAAAGATCAATTAAACAATTGCAAAAACGCAAAATAATATTGCTATCTTTATAATTGTTAGAATTAAGAAAAAAAATTAAAAGATTAAGTAGTTTAATTAGATTTTAAATAATTAAAAAAATTTATTTATTAAGCAAAAACAACAATTTGATTAAAAATTATCTATTAATATTTTATTTTTTAAATAAATTAAGTTTATTAAGTTTGCTCAAATCTACGTTTATTATAATTTTAAAATAGAACAATAAAAATATAAGACTTATTTAAAAACTTATTAATTATTTATCTACTAAAATTTTATTTAATTTATAATTAACAATATTAATTAAATTAAAATTGTTAACAAAGAAAACTAAAATATTTTTATCAAAATCTTTATTGCGCAATTGCGTCTCTTTACTATATTTACTAGTACTATTGTCTATTGCTTACAAGCTATTAATAAAGCTCTAAAAATAACAAATTATATCAATATTATTATAGTTATTAATATCTTTGTATTATTTTTTGCAATTCTAAAATAAATTGCTAAAATTAATAATAGCGTAAACTTTTTTGTTTAAAAACAAAATTTATTCGAAGTTCTTAAATAAATTAAGCTTTAAACATATATTAAATTAAATATTAAATTTATCGATTTATTTAATATAATTATTGAAGAACAAGTTAAATAGAATATTAACAACAAAAAGTATATAAATGCGTTTCGAAACATTATTAATAGAAGTTTGTAATACAATATAAAGAAAATCAATCTAATTAAAGAGACTTATTAAAAAATTATTAAAATATACAAATCTAAAAAATTAAGTATACTAATAAAAAAATTTATCAAATTTAAATTTTTTAAGATTTTTAACTTTTAAAATATTAATAAGTACAAAATTAAATTTTGCAATATTATTAATAAATTATTTATCTATTTAAGCAACTTAGTTATAAATAAGAATTAGTTTATCTTTAAATATTCAATTGGTTTTAACAATATTGTTTGTCTCTTTATTAATTAATAAATATTTAAGTATAAGTTCTTCTATAATAATAATACTTAAAAGCAAAAATTGTTTGCTATTATTTATAATTACAAAACTTAATATATTAATTCAATAAATATTTTAACTATTAATACTATTATAATTTTAACAATAATTATTAAACTAATTATTATTACAAAGAATATTTTTTTTTGTTATTAATAATTTTAACTTCGTATATATTAAACAAAAGAAGTGCACAAATTGTAAAAAAATCGATTATTAAGAATTAAATTGCTAAAATTTATATTTAAAACTATATTTTGTTTTAAAAAGCAATAGTTTCGAAAATAATCAAAACAATAACAAAAACAAATATTGTTAAAATTATAATAATTAAAAAAAAGATTAAAAGAAATTTAAATTTAAAAAGAATAAAAATAAATTTAAGTTCAAATTTAACAAAAATAAAAATAAAAATAGCAATAACAAAAAGTAAAGAACTATTAAAGCAATAATTTATAAATATTATTTTGTTTTTGTTATTGTAGCAATTCTATTTGCAATTTTTAAATTATTTATTTTTACAATTATAATACTAACTCTTGTTGTTAATTGTTTTTTGTGCAAATAAGTTTTTAATACAAAATACTCGTAATATATATTTGAAGATTTTAATATTTTTGTATTTTATTCAAAAATATTTTAACAATTAATTAGAAATATAGAGAGCAATGTATTTACTATAAATATTAAAAGTATTTATCTATTTGTTAGATATAAAGACAAAAGAGCTTGTTATATTATAATTTACAATATATAATATATATTTAATCTCTTTTATAATTTGATTTTCTATAATTAGTTAAAAGACGTTAATATTGTTTGAAAAATTATTAATTATAACTTTTTTATTAGCGTTTAGCAAATTTAAGTAATTAAAGACTTCGATTTTTACTTTTTAAATTTAAAAATATTTATCGCACTTTTTGTTGCTACTATTGCTCTATTAATAATTAGTAAAAATGCAATAATTATATAGTACAAACAACTTAACTATCTAGATAAATAAAAATTTTATTAATTAATTCGCAAAAACGCTTTCAATCTTATTAAGTTATTTTCGAATAATATTTGTGTCTTTTGTATATACGCAAAGAACAAAACGACATTTTATTGAATATCTATTAGATTTAATTGTTAAAAAAACAATTTTATTTATATCGATATTATAAAATTTATATCTCTAGACAATTTCAATAGCATTTGCTACGTTTACACTTAACTAAATAATAAAATTAAATATTCGCAAATAAAATGTTTTAAAAACAAAAATAAAATTAATTTGTTAATTTTTTTAAGTACTATATTAATAAATTTAAGTATAAAGACAACAAATGCATTCGCATTTGCGTTAACAACAACAATAAATATATAAATAGAATCTTTTAAGTCTAACGCAAAGAGCGCAAAATATATATCGAATTAACAATTGTTGTCTTTTTTAAAATAAATAAATATGTCGAATATTTTAATTAGATCTTAAGGCGAAAAACTAATATTATAATTAAAAATACTAATTTAATTGTAAATCTTTAACTAGAGATTATTTAAATAGTTAATTTATATTGCAATATCTTTTTTGTTATTAAGTTTTTTATTATTTCTTTTGAAGCAAATATCGAGTATCTTTATAACTATAAATATATTTGGCGCATTAATTAATAGAAAGAAGCGTTAAGAACTTAATTAAGTATTAATTAACAAAAGTTTTAAAATTGCATTCGACTCTTAATTTTAATAAAATACAAGAGAGAGCATATCTATTGTATAATAAATAACAAAGAGAAGATTTAACAAATATTAAAAATTTATTAACTAAACAATAAGCGAATATTATTTAGTTTTAATATTAATTATAGCAAGATTAATTGTTAAAACAACAATACGCATTTATTTATAGTCTTATTTATGCAATCTAACATTACAAATGTTATTAATAAATTCTTAAATTTTGTAAAAGCTAAATTAAACAAGCTTTTCGTAACAATATTATAATAACAACAAAGAGTTGTTTTGTTTTCAAATTATATTAAGAACTTTAAGTTAAATTTATTTATTTTATTTAAAACTTTATCTTCTTTAGACTCTAAAAATACTATATTTTTCAAATTATTTTTCGATTTTAAAAATAGTATTTTTTTCGACTCTATTAATTTTAATAAGTTTTCTAAAGTTATTAAATTATTAAATATATTTTAAATTTTATTGTCTTTAAATCTTAATTTAACGTTACAAAAATACTTGAAATTTTGATTGTATTAAAATAAATTCGCAAATTCTCTTGTTTTATTGTTTAAAACTATATTATTAAAATTATATAAATCTAAGATTTACGCTAAAACTATAATAGATATTTACTATAAAATAAATTAACAACTAGTTAAACAAAACAAAATTAAGTTTTAAAAAAGAACAATATCTATATTGTTTGTTTAGTATCTAACAAACGTTATATATTTTGTAAAAGATAAATTTACAAAATTAAACAAAAAATTGATAATAAAATTCTTTGCTATAAAGTTTGTTAAATTGTTAGAAACTTTAAACAACGCAAAGATTTAAATTATATTAAAATCTTTGCAATTATAATTAAATCTATAAGTTATAAAATTATTTTTATTTTTGTTGTTATTAACAACTAAGATTTAAAGCAAATAAATATTGTTATTATCTTTTTTTTCAAAAATATTAACAAAAAGATTTATATAAAATTGCTTTATAACTTTAGACAAAGCAAAAAAAATCATTAATTTAAAAAAGCTCTCTATAAATTTAAACAATTATTTCAAATATAATATAATACTTTTGTAGCCTTTTTTAAAAAGTATTACTTTTGTTTATTAAACTTCGATCTAAGTGTTTTTACTAATAGCTTTACTATTATTTGTTATCTATATAAACAATTTCTTGATTGTCGACGTTAACAAAAAGTTTATCAATATTGTTAAAAGAATTTTTGTTAGTCGATTTAAAATAATTGACTTAGATTTTGTTTAATAGTATCTAGAAATCGAAATTAAGCGCAATTTTGCAATTTAAATTCTTTATTTAAGTTAAAAAAGATATTTAGAAAAGATATTAAAAAATTACAAAATATAGAAATATAAATTAATTGTTATTTTTATAAATACATTTAAAATATATGTTGTCAATTCGAACTATATTGTAGATTTAAATTATTGTTATATCTATTAATCGACAATTAATTTTCTTATATATACAATACTAAATACTTAATTAGATATTGCTTTTGTTGTTTTAATAATAAATAAATATACTTTTAATTTTATTAACGCTTATTGAAAGATTGTTAAACAAATATTTTGTTATTTTCGAAATAATTTTAATTTTTGTTTTACTTTTTGTAAAAGCATTTGTTCTTTATTAGATTATATCAATATTAATTAAAACAAAAATCAAAATATTTGTTATTTAATTTTTAGATATATTTTTAATCTAAAGAGTATTGCTATTAATTAATTATTTAAACGTTAATTAATTGTTGCTCTTTCTATTTGCGAAATCGAATATATTAAGCAAATATAAATTGTTAAAAAGACTATTTAACTTCAAGTATTATTAAAGCAATTGCAATTGTTTTATTTATTCTTATCGTTATTGTTTACGTCTAAAGCTTTTGTTGTTGTCAAAAAAAATTCTTTGATATTTTCGACGTTGTATCTAGTTGTTATTGTTATCTATTGCAACAATTAGAGAGTTATAGTATTTGCTAAGAATTTTGCGCAATATATTTAAACAAAATATTTAAATATTTAAATCTAGTTTGTTTGCAAAAAGATCGCAAATAATTAAATTAAATTAAATTATATTTTTATTATAAAGCAAATAGTTAACAAACTAATTAAAACTTTTTTCTATAATATATTTGAAGCGTTTTGGCGAACTCTTAAACTAATTTAATAACTAAATTATTTGTAATTTTAAATATAGATATTAAACTTAGTTATTTAAACAATTTGCGACTAAATAGTTGTTATATCTATTGTTGTTAATTTTTGCATTATTTATTCAAATTTGCATTTATTGTTTTCTTTGTTTTACGAGCATATAGCTTATCCCAAGTGCAGATTTTTCACTTGAGACGAGCTTATCTCAAGTAGGAATTCTTACTTAAGATAAGCTCTATTTATACTTAGTTTATACTTAATATAGAGCGTGCTAAATAAAACAAAAATTATAAGTTTAAAAAAACACTCTTATTGCAAATTGTATATATTAAATATATGTTAAATCTATAATTTTGTTATTTTAAAACTTATTTCGAATAAGAAATTTGCACTTAAAATAAGCTTTATTTATGTTAAGTTTATGCTTTACGTATATTGTATTAAATTAAGCAAAAAAATTGAAAATTTAAAGATACGTCAAAAAGAAAAAAGTTATATTTAGTATATACTAAATATATAAATTGATTATTCTAATATATTAAGTAATTATAATTTTGTTCGATTTCTAAAATTTAAAATAAATTAAATATATATTTAACATAGTTTATAACTATTAAAAGAAAAACAATTATTTTGATTTTAAATGCGCAATTTCGACGCATCTATGCAAAATACAATTTAAATATAAATTTAGTATTGCTATAATATATATTAAGAATAAGTAAAATTGCGCAAGTTGCGCACTAAATTTTTAATATATTTTGTAAAATTAAAGTACAATTGTTGCGTCTTTTATCTTTATCTTTTTTAATTATTTGTATTATTATAATATATATTTCTAATTTTATTAACAAATTTATAGCATAAGTCTAGCATATTTTTTAATTTTATTGCTTCTATTATTTTAATATATATTTAACATAAGTGTTGTCGCAATTTAGTTTATTAACGTTAGAGTATATTACAACAATTCTAATATAGCAAACGCGCAAAACTCGTTTTCTTTAAAATATTATTATAATAAGCATAATATATGCAACGCTTTTGTCTAATATATATTGATTACATACTTAAGAACTTTTCTTTAATTTAAATTTAAATTTTGTAACTAAACGTAAACGTTCAATTATAGCACAATTCTATATTAAATATATATTAAATCTATATTTAACGCATATAAAATTCAATTAAATAAATAACAAATTTAGTAAAAAGACATTTTTTATTGCAACTTAATTTATGCTAAATATTAACAATATTTATTATTAAAATTCTAAAAAATAATAGATAATTTACACATAAATTTGATTTAAACTTAGTATATATTAAATATTATTAGTTGCGTCAAATTCTAAAATTCGAATTGTTTTCTTTAATACAAACATATAAATCGCATAAATTTAATTCCGACTTTATATATGCTAAGCATTAACAAATATAATTGTATAATAACGTTAATTAATCAAATATATAAAATAACTTTTATTGCTTTTAATCGCTAGTTATTCGTATATATAACTATAATTTTATTTATATTTAATATATATTAAGTTAAAATTAAAATCAAATTACGTTGTTACTAAAAAACGTATTATGCTAAAGCAAATAAACAAACATTTTGATTAATTATATATAACGCATACGCTAAGCATATATAATTGCAAATTTAAACACAAAAAATATTTCTTCAAATATGCGTTATTTTAAAAAAAAATATATATCTTTTTTACATTTAATATATATTTAGTTTATGCTAATTTAATATTATAAAATTTTGAGTTAAATTTAAAAAATAATAAGATGCAAATTACTCTACAAAGTTAAAGTATAACTTTTATATATTTTGCTTAAACTAAATTTATGTTTTGTATAAATACAAATATATAATTAATATAATTATTTATTAATATACAAACAATATAAAGTATATTGCATAAACTAAATTAATATTAAATATATATTAAACTTATATAAAACAATTGTTATAATTAGGAATTTGCGATTGTTTTTAATATATATTTTTATTGCAAAATAAGCTTATTTTATACTTATTATATACTTAATTTATCTTTTATTTTTTTGTTTTTATACTATATATACAAATGCTTATTCTATAATTTAAAACTTTGATAACGCATTAATTACGTATAGACTTAATTAATACTAGATTCGCATTAATATAATTTTTAAAATTATTAATTAATTATTGTTTATTGTCTTTTTTTAAGTATTTGTTTTTTAATTTAAAGAATATTTGCAAAAAGCATGCTTTTAATTTAGTTTTAAAATATATTAAACTTACGCTAATTTATTTTTAGCGTTATACTAGTACTTCGATCGAAAAGCTTCTTTTTATATATTTTATTATATTAATTTATACTTAATATATATTTAAACTATGCGCAAATTAATATATTTATTACAAATATCGAATTTTCGAATAAATTATTTAATTATACTTTAGATTTAATCTATACTAAATATATGTTAATATTAAAAAAGCGTAAAAAAAAGAAATCTCGTAAAAATAGTGCGCTCAAAATCTTAAAAATCTTTAAAGATTTATATTTTATTTATATTTAATATATGCATAATTAATAATAAAAAGTTGTTCGTAATAATAAAAAATCAAATGCGATAATTAATTTTAATAAGAGAGTTTAAAACTTGTATATATTATATTTATATTTACTATATATATAAAAAAGAATTATAATGCTTTTTTTAATTCGAACAAGAACAAATCTTATTTGCTAATTTATTATATTAAAACTATACTAATTTTATGCTTAATAAATATCTTTATTCTAATTAATATCTTAATAACAAAGAAAAATAAAATATTATTTACAATTTTATGTTATATTTATAATATATTTATGCTAAATCTATATATAGCTAGTTTTTTTTTAAATAAATTTATCTTTGTTAACAACAAAAATTAGTGCAATTATTTTTTTATTTATACTAAAATTATATTAAGTCTATACTTAGCTAGTACAATTATTACGAAAACTATTGTTATATCTACAACTAAAAAAAGCAAAAATTAGATTATTTTTTATTGTATATATTAAACATATATTAAGCATAAATTAGAATAAATTAGCAACAAAAAGTTTTTAAAATTGTTTAATTAAATTTTAGACTTAACATATATTGTATATAATGCTTTAATTTGTTTTAATTAATTGTGTGCTTTCAATTGTGTCTAATATATACAATATAAACAATTAAATACTTGTCTTTTTAACTTTAATCTAATAAAGTAAATTAATATTTATTATATACTTTGCTTTTGTATAATTGTTGCGACAACTATATTTTAATAAAAAAAATTCTTTTATAAATTAATTTGAAATAAAATACAATTTATATTTAATATAAAATTTCTCTATCTTTTTTTTAATTTTAAATTAAGATTTTTTTTTAGTTATGTTTAAATATATATTAAATTTATATTTCGTTTACGTTTGCTATATACTTATCTTATTTATTATTTTAATCTTATATTTACTTTTATTATTTTAAATATTATTCTTTATAAAATAAAGTTAAACAAGCAATTATAATAGTTTGTCGCATTGTTATATTTATTAGTTTTACAAATAATATAAATATCTTATATATAATTTTATCTTCAATTGTTTTTTTTTAATTTCGAATTTTTTAATAAAATAATAAATCTTTTTTTAAATTAATACTTAATATAAACTTAATATATATTAGATTTATACATAGTCTTTTGAATCTAAACAAAAGTTCTTAAATTATCAATATTATATAGTATTTGTAAAACGAAGATATAAATTTATAAATTAATTTATTTTTGTTGTTGTCTTAATTGCTTAATAGATATTGTTAATTTACTTATAATAAAATTATATTTAAAATATTCTTTATATTGTTAATAATATTAAATTTCTTTAATTCGACAATTTTTTTTGTTAGTTTTTTTTCTTTTTTTTGTAGAAGTTTGTTACGTTTTTGACGCATACATTGTATGCGTTGTTTTTGTATTTAATTTTTAATTTAATATTTTAATAATATTGCTTTATATTTTTTGTTCGATTTTAATATATTGTTTATAAAGTTTAAGTTTAATTTATACTTATTTAAGTTAAACAACAATATACGTTAAGTTAATATTTAATATTTTTTTTTTAAATAATATCTTTGCATGTCGTTGTATTAAAAAAAATGTTTCAAAATTTTTATTAAATATATATTAAGTTAATATTTAGCGTTTGTCTTTTCTACATAATATCTCTATATATCGTTGTATTAAAGAAGATATTTTAAAATCTTTATTTAACATATATTAAGTCAATATTTAATATTTGTTTTTTCTAAATAATGTTTTTGCATATTGTCGTATTAAAGAAAACGTTTTAAGATTTTTATTTAATATATATCGAATCAATATTTGACGTTTGTCTTTTCTAAATAATATCTTTATATGTCGTTGTATTAAAGAAGATGTTTCAAAATCTTTATTTAATATATATTGAGTCGATGTTTAACGTTAATTTTTTATCGAATAAATAATTCTTAAGTTGCGACTTTAAGATATATAAAAAATCTTATTATTAAATTTAAATATTATATTTGTGTTAAATTTATACTTAAAATCAAATCTATTAAGAAAAAGTATTATATAAAAAATTTTAAATTGAAAGAAAAATATAAATATCGTTAATAACGCTTTGCAATTTTTCGATCTTTTTTATTTATAATTTAATTAACTATTAAGTTAAATTAAATATAAATTAATTATATATATTTTTTTTAACTAATTAAGTAACAATACGATTAAATTTATTGCAATTGTATTAAATAAATAAAATATTTATTTTTATTTTAAAATTGTTCTTTTCAAATATCTTAATAGCGTATTTTCTTATTTTAGCATATAATTAGCATAAATATAGCTTAAAACAAATATAGATTTTATCTAAATATAGAAACAAATAATAATAGTTTTTGTCTCGCAAACTTATTCTTTTAAAAGATTTTAGTCTAAGTATAAATACAATATACAACAATATATTGTTAAAAAATTTTGTTAAAATAAATAATACTTTTAATTTATTGTTTCTTTAAAAAACGCAATTAATTAAAAATAAATTTTTGTTTAATTTTTATAAATTATAAGCTAGATTTATGCAATATTTAAACTAAATATAAATTAATTTTTTAAAACTATTTTAATAAAAAACTTTTTAAATTTTTGTTTGCAAATTAATATTATTATGCAATCTTTTATATTAAAATTATTATATATATAACGCAAAGCAATCTTATTATATTTTGCGCATAAATCGAATATAATAATAAAAAAATAAAGCCTTTTGCAAAATATTTAGCGCAAACAACGCATATATTAGATATAAACTTAGTTTATACGTTATTAAAAATAATAAATTTTGTTATTTAATTATTGCAATTATATTGTTAACAATTTCTTAAAATATTTTAATAAAATATAATAAATAATAAGCATAATTTTCGCATACAATTAATATAAAAAATAAAAATTATTTTTGATTAATAAAAATATAAATGTTTAATTGTATATTATATATATTAATATTATTTTTATTATTTTTTTAAAAATAATTAAATTCTATATATGTTTAATATATATTAAACTTATATTAAAATAAAATTAATCGCAAATAAAGCTTTTAAAAATTAGATATTTAATAAAAATACAATTTTTTGTGCGTTATTATAATTTGTAATCTATTAAAATATAAAAATAATTAATATTAATATATATTAAGTTTGCGTTAATAATTCGATTTATATATTATAATTTTGTATTAAAAAGTAAAGAGTATTTAATTCAATAAATTTATAAAATTAGTTTACAAACAATATAGATAAAATAAAAGTTTATTTTATAAGTCTTTTATATAGTAGATTTTTGATTTTTGTATATACAAATTATAAATTCGAAATGCACACAATATATATATTAATTTTGTTATTTTTTAAAAAAATTATAATATTAGATCTTTGTACAACATTTTAATTGCATATTAATATTTATTATATACATTAATTAAATAAAGTATTGTTAAAAATTGTTAATATTTTTAAGTTTAACTTTATTGTATATTAAATATATACGTAATATATTTAAATATACATATTTGCAATATTTGATTTTAAAATATTTAAAACTTTAATATTAAATTTTGTTTACTTTGTCTTTTTTTTAGTTTTTAAAAATAAAAGAATAATCTAAATAATTTTAAAGTTAATTGCGACAACAAAGAATTAAATCTAGTTTTAATATAAATTAAAATTATATTTTACTTAAGTTAAATATATATTAAATATATATTTGTTAATTAACGCTTTAATAGAGATGTTAATTAAAATCTTAATTAATATTGTGTTTTTTTGGTATACAAAATAAAGAATTCTCTTTAAATGCGTGTATAAATATATTGAAATATTGTAATAATTTTGTATTTTTAATACAACTATTTAATTATGTTTTTCGAAAATAATTGCAATTTTATTAACGTTAATAAAGTTATATATAATATATATTAGCTTAATATATAATAAATATAAAACGTAAAAAAGAATTTATTTTTTTAAGTTTTATAAACATTAATTTGTTAAAATTATTAAAATTTTAATTGTTTAATATATTTTGATTTTTTTAATTATTTATAAAAGTATTTTTGTTAATATTTTAATTATTTAATGTTGTATTCGATTTAATAATATTAATATTATTAAGTTTCGAAATTTGTTTATATATTTAGCGAATGTCTAGTATATAATAAGTATAAAATAAATTTTATTTTTATTTATTTATTGCGAAATTATTTGTTACTTTTGATTTGCAAAATTCTTAAATATAAAAGAATTTTTTTTGTCAAAAAATATAAAGATTTTAAAGACAAAAAAATTGATAATATTATTAAAAAATATATTGTTATTAAAATTTAAATTAAATATAAATTAAATATAAATATAATATATATGCAAAACAAGTAGTTGAATTGCGCAAATATAAAACTATATTAAATTTATGCTACGCTTAGAAATAATTTATGCTATAACAAAATATAACTTTGTAATACGTAAATCTTGTTTTTAAATTTAATTAATTGCGCGTTATAAATTTTATACAATTTTAAAAATGTTATAAATATAGAGAATTAAATTTATATCTAGTATATATTAGAAAAAAGCAAAATTTTAAAAGTTAATTTTTAGCTAATATTAAATAAAAAGATTTATACTTTATATAAATTATACATATATTAAGCTTGCATTTCAATCGCAAACAAAAATTGCAATTAATTTCTATAATTCGAAATAACTATACTAAGCATAAATTAAGCATCGATAGAGCTTATCTCAAGTAAGAATTTTTACTTAAAATAAGCTTGTCTTGAGTGCAATTTCTGCATTCGAGATAAGTTGCAACTCGTTGTTTTACTAATAAAGTTATCGAATATTATTAACAACGTCTATATAATCTTTTGTTAAAATTTTGTTTTTTATATATTTTTCGAATTTTAGAGTATTTCGAATTCGTAAACATATGTATGTTTGCATATAAATTGCTAACAAAGAACTTTTATATACTTTTTTTACTTTTGCTAAAAAGATGCTTGAAACTTAATAATGTTAAGATAGATTTTAAACTTAATAAAATATAAAATATAATTTATATAAAAGTTGATTTCTAAACTTAGATTAAATAGAAGTGTCGAAATACTATAATTAATTTGATCTAGTATTGACACTATTTAATTCGATACTATTTGACCCAATATTACGTAATCGATTTAGATAACTCCGATCAATATATATAGATAAGTAAAGTTCTAGCTCCTACATAGTAACTAAGCGTTCTACTATCTATTATTTTGACAAAATTGTATTATTTCTTGTAAAAGAAATTGTTATATTTTAGATAATATTTATTTTTTAACAATTTACTTGATATAATGCGCACAATAGATATTGCTTTTACGTTGTCGCTAAATACAATAACAAGAAATTATTAAAAAACGCAAATTATTATTAACTTGTCTTTTATTACAAAAAAAAATAACAAATTGTCTAATATATTATAAAATATACAAAAAAAATAAAGAATTTGTTAAATTATTTATTAATTAAAACAATATTAAATCTTAAATTATAAAAGAAGTTTATATATTATTTTAAACGCAACTAGAAAGTTGTAAACAAAAAAAGTTTAACAATATATTAAGAGAGTTTTTATCGAAATTATTATTAAACAATACAATAAAATAAAATAATATTAATAAGTATATATTTATATTAATAAAAGTATTAGAGAAAGCTATTAAAGAATTAATCTTATAAATAAGATTACACAAAAAAGTTATACTTAAATAAATACAAAAATATATTAATATAATTAAGAAAACTAGAAAACTTCGATATTAATATTGTATATCTTATAATTTAAAAAAAATTAAGTATACAACAAAAAAAAGATTGTGAAGAAATATAAAAGAGATAAGTTTCGCAATTAAATATAAATTTTTAAAAGTATCTTAAAAAGTTTGTTTAAAATAGCTAAATAAATTAGAAATATAATAGTAAATATATTTATTAAATTTACAATTTTGTTGCTTAGAACAAACATCAAAGTAGTCGCAACAACAAAAAATAAATCCAATTTTTTTTTTTTTTTTTTTTTTTGTAGTTTCGATAAACAATATAGAAGATTTTTTCTATTTATTTTTAATAAATAAAAGCAATATAATATTATAATACGAAACAACAAAAGTAATACACAAAGCAATTTTAAACAAAATATTAAATATAATTAATATAACTAACAAAGTATTTAAACAATTTATTTAAGTTGTTTTAAAACAAATACAATCTTTATTTAATAAATATATTTAAAAAAGAATATAATTGTTTTATTTTAAAAAGATAATTACAATAATATTGCGCAAATTAAATAAAAAAATTCGCTTTAAATCTTTGTCTTTTAAATCTATTGTATTATTTAATATATTAAAAAAATACCAATATTTATAATATTAAAGCATTATTGTTATATTATAATAACATATAGTATATTATTAAGTACTTAAATAGAAGCTAGAAAATAACATTTAATAAATATAATATTACAATTAATTATAAAAAAGATATATACTATATAAAGCAAACAAAAAAAATAAGTAATATTTTTATTAAATTTAAACGTATTTAACGCATTTAACAATATATTGTATATTTAACTTTTATATAATATAAAAAAAAGAAAAGTTTGTGCTAAATTACTAGATTAAGTAAAGAATTTTCTAAAAGAGCAATATATTACTTTAATAATTAAAAGCTACACAATAAAGAAATACAAAATTAATATAAATATATTGCAAAAAAATTTATTATTTTTAATATTATATCTTTTCTAGAATACAAATCTTTTCTAATAATATAATAATATTTGATTTTCAGTTAACGTTACAAACTTCGTAAATAATATAAATATATAAATATATAAAGAATTAATTAAACGCAATTGCAAGATACTTAAATAAATATACAACAAATATAAACAATAAATACGTATTTATAACTTTAAATTTGCGAAAGAAAATATTTAAATTAATATACTTTATACGCACTTTAATAAAATTTAATATAAGTATTAATATTGCGTTAACAAAACACCAAATAATTGTTAAGTCTAATATAAAAATATTAGAAATTTTATTTTATTTAAAGCTTTAATAAAAGACAAATTTATAACAAGTAAAAACGAAACTAATAATTAAATATAAGAGAGTCTTAATAATTAAGAGTTTTGTATTTAACACGTTTGTAAATATTAAAAAACGCAAATATGTAATAATTGAAAAGCTAATAATCGTATACAATATCGCAATATAATATACATTAGCAACTATTAAAAAAATTAAAAAATTGTTAAAAAGTTACAATTAATATAGAAACAAATATTTTGTTGTATTATTAATATTTGCAAAGCAATATTTACAAAAATTCTATAAATAAAAACTAATATATCTTTTCTTAATATTTATTCAAAAAAGATTGTACAAAAATTAATAATTATTCTAGATACAAAAGAATTTAAAAAAATAATAAATATTGTAATACTTTATATACGTAACAACTTTATATCTAAAAAGAAATATTAATTAAGACTAAAAATAACTTTATTGCAACAAAAAAATTAAAAATAAAAATAATACTAGAGTTTGCGACAAATTTGCAACAATAATTGTATATTACAAATCTATAAATAGAATCTCTTTTAACAATTATTATATGCAACAAAGAAATAATTTAAAAAAAGTATAATATTAATTGTTCTAATTTTTATTAACAAGTTTACTTAAATAAAAGCAATCGCAACAAGAATATTATTGTAATTTTAATAAAAACTAATCAAAATATTAAGAAATATCTTAAAAGAATAGAGATAATATTTACGTATTATAATAAGCTAAAGAGTTTTACAAATATAACAAAAAGACTCGCGAATAGACTGATCGTTCGGTTCTAACAGTTGGAACCGAATTGCATAAATTATGAAAACACTAACTATATTAGGCTAAAACTTGGCCTAATTAGATATAACTTTCAGGTCGGGTTATAGATTTCGGGGAAAAACCGACCCGAATGGTCAGTCTACTCGCGAAGTATTGCAAAACTTTTATTAATTTAAAAAATAAAATATATAAAATATATTTTAACAATTAAGTATTAATTAAAATTATTAAAGAGATAAAATTAATATTAAATCAGATATATTTAAGATATATACAAGTTGTATATAAGACAATAAAACAACGCAAAACATTATTAAAAATATATTAAATATTTAAGCATAAAAAAATAGAAAATAACAAAGTTGTTAATAAAATTATAAACAAGACGTATACGCAATATCTTTCTCTTATATATAAAATAATTTGCAAATTTATTGTTAAAAAGACTTTGATTTAAAACAAAGCTTAAAAAAAATATATATATAAATAGTTGCAAAATAATAACAAAACAAAGTTTCGCAAACTTATTTTTAATATTATGCACAAATATATATAATTGCACAAGAGTTGTTTTAAATTGTACAATTTATTTCTAATTTAATTAAAAACAAACAAAATTTAATTTAATTTAATTAATTTTTTGCAAATATTGCATTTCTAGAATTGCAATTAATATATATAATTGTAATTAAAAGCAAATAATAATTAGATATGTTCTACTAGTATATTTAATATAACAACAAGAAAAAACGCAAATATAAAAAGAAATTAATATTATAAATTTAAAGCAAATACTAAACAAAGCAAAACTTATTATTGCAGCTATATATATAATATTGTTTACTAATTTGCTAAAATAATTTTAGATAACAGTATTGTTAAAGATACTTAAATTTTTCTCTTAGATTTATAGAGTTCTTGCTTAAAGAATTTCTTTGTACGCAAATATTACAATATAAAGAACAAAAAATAACACAAAATTAAAACAACGCAATAATATTGTTAAAGCAATATTAAAACAAAATAATATAAAAAGAAAGAAATTACGAATTTTAATTAATTACAAGCAAATAAATAGACATTAGTATTGTTTGTGAAATTATAATTGATTAGATTTAAACCTTAAAACACAAGATCTCGCATTATCTCTTAGAGATATTGTATCGAATATAAATTAAATAAAAATCTTTTTAAAAATCTATATAAATACAATTGCGTTCTCTAGCGTTATTAAAATCGAACAAAAAAATTATTCTATTTTTATTGCTCTAACAACGTAATATAATAACTTTAGATTTGTTGTTTTTTCAATTCTTATTTTCTTTTTCTATCTTTTAGAGTATTTAAGATTAAATGCTTTATAAGATTCTTTACAAATTTTATATTTTTATTAAAATATATTCTCTTAATAAAAGTATTGTTCGAAACAATAATTCTATGCGCAATATACGCATTGTTACTAATTCTTGCATTTATATATAAAATGTTTGTATTTCTAATACTTTTTATATTGTTACATTTTGCATTTTATATTATAATATTTTACAATCTTTATATTTAACTTATAAATTACTTCTAATTATATAAAATATTTGTTGTTTTTACACTATTTATTTCTATTATTATTAAAATATACTTTTTCTTGTTCTTTTTTTAGTAACTTAAGTTATTTCTTCTATTTTTATATCTTAATATATTGTTTTGTATAATCTTTTTATTGTTTTTGTTCTCTTCTTTTTTATATTTTTTAATATATTTTTAATTCTAATATTATAAATTATTATATTTGCGCGTTTGTAATACAAAATTATTGCATTAAATACTTTTTTTTATCTAGAAACTATTTAACTTTAAAGTTTTTTTAGTGCTTTTGTTGCTTATTTAAAAGACAATTATTCTTTTAAAATATTAAATGCTTTATATATTCTTTTGCGCTATTGATTTTTAATAGCATTAGAATTGCGTATTAATGTTATTACTTTTGTTATACTTATTTTATATACTCTTTTTATTTTTATTTCTTCTTTTTAGACTAATTGCGTCGAGTCGATTAATCGAATCAAATCGAGTTGAGTTGGTTTCTAAAGTTAAAATCAAAACTCGAACTCGATTCGAGTCGATTCCTAGGATTAGAATCGAAACCCGATCCGAAAAATCGATCCAAATCGCTAAGACTATTTAAATAATTATATTATAATTATTAATAGTCAATATATAGTCAATATATATTTAATAATATTTAATTGTTTAAATTATAATAAGATAATGCATTATAGTAATGCATTACTACTTTTTAAAAAGAAAATAATTAAATCGCACCTATAGGTTCTATAGAGTCTATAGGTGCAAATATTGCATTTTATTAATAAATTGCATCTATAAGATCTATAGAATCTATAGATGCAAATATCGCATTTTATTAATAAATTGTATCTATAAGATCTATAAAGTCTATAGATGCAAATATTGCATTTTATTAATTAAAAACTTTATTCTAAAATTGGTAATTCTTGACATAATAACGTTATTTTCGATTCCTTGGCAATTCGATTTGATTCCAAATATTAGAATCGAATATTGACTCGAGTTGAATCGAATTGGGTTTTGAGTCGATTCCTAATGTTAAAATCGTCGAGTCGAATTGATTCTAATAGTTAGAACCAAAACTCGACTCAACAATCAATCTACTTCTTTTATTTATATTATTATCTTTATTTTTTTTATAAAATATCTTATTAAGAATGTCTGGAAAACACTTGTGCAATTCTTTGTTTATTTTATTAATAATAAGCTTTTTGTTATTGTAATTTATATAATTCTCTTTTGTATATTTTTTTTCGCGTTTTCTTTTTTCTTTAGTTTATCAATTGTTTTTTTTTAGTTTTCTTAAAATCGAAGTTATATTAATGTGTATTTTTTTCGCCAAAGTATTGTCTAGCTGTCGCGTTAATTTCTTTTTTGAAAAGAATTACTTTGTTAATGCTCTTAACAAAATAATTTCGAATTTTTTTTTCTTAGATTTATAGAGTTTCTTCATAATAGATTTTTTTTTATATTTTTTGCAATTTATATTAATTTGCATCAAGATATTTTAACAATATCTTAATTACTTGTCGATATTGCGTCGATTACGTTTACTTAATCTTGTTAATCTCGTAAATATACTTGTTAATAAGATTATTTCTTCGATCTTTTCTTGTATACTAAGATTATATAGTATTGATTTTTGCAAGCTTTTGAAATTTTTCTTCTATCTTTTCTATTTAAGATATTAAGATATTTAAAATAAAATAAACAAATAACATATTTTCGACTAATATACTAATATTTTGCGATAGCATTTACGAAAGTAAAAGCTTAATATTGTTTCTTTTTATAAAATTAAAAAATATTAAAAGTCGATTAATTTTCTTATTTTTCGACTTTTATTTTGGTATTTAATTTGTAATCTCTTTATAATAAAATTATTAACTATATATAAAATTAAAACAATAATGATATTTAAAGTTTAATTTTAATAATATTTTAAAAAGCAATTAAAATACTTATAATTACTCTTTTTTTTAATAAATATATTATCTTTTTGTATTACTATTATAATAATATGTTACAAGCTTATCTAAGCTATACTAGTAGTTCAAGTTCTACGTTGTTAGGATAAATCTACTATTATATTTACTATTATATTCGATATATTTAAAGAGCAAACATTCTAAGTATAATGTTTAATATATTCGACAAACAAATATTGCAAACAATTATATTCGCTATATTCGACAAACAAACAAGACAAACAATTTGTCTTTTCTTAATATATAGAAACTAGAATACAATTCTCTTATAAATTGTATTTAATTTATCTTAAGTTTTAACTTATTATTACATTTATTTAGTTGCAAAATTTTGTTATTAAGTAATTACTTGCGTTGCTTGAAGATGTTTATAGATCTTTTTAATAATATAACTTTTTTTAATATTTTTGTAAAAAATACTAGCGTAACATTTTAAATATTTTAAGAATATTTGTATTAAATTAACGCGTCTTTATCTTAAGTATTAGTTTATTAGTATTATGTCGATTATTAATTATAAAAGACAACAAGATTAAAATTAACAAATTTAATATCTATTATAAAAATTGTATTAATCTAGAGAACTAACTTATACAAATAAATATATTTTTTATTTTTTATTTTGTTTCGACAAACTAGAAGACAATTTCTCTATCAACATTTTTTAAAGAGAGAGTCTAGTATTAGCTTAAGTTAAATTTACAAAAATATTTTAAAAACAATAGCGAAATTTTTTGTATAATATTTGTAAACTTCAACAATTTTAAAAAAAAATCTTAGAAAAATCTTTAAAATCTTTAATAACAAATAAATTGTAAAAAGAGTAGTTTAATATTTAATTTAACAAATTTTTGCAATAGACTACGCAATTAAATTTTAGAAATATATTAATTTTGTTAAATAAAATAAAATTGTACTTATAACAATGTTTTAACAAAATTTTAAAAACAATCTCAAAGACAAAATTATGCGTAATAGAAAAATTCTTAACAATATATTTAATCTTATCAAAGTAATTATCGATTTCGACAACAAACTATATAAAAAAGCTATAAAAAAATTACAATTAATTTTATAAAAAAGCAAGAATTTTCTTTGAATTAATAATTAAATATTAGCAAAAAGAATCTTGTTTTAATTAAAAGTATAGTAATTTTAACTATTGTAGATTTGTATCTATAAAATTAGATTTAATCTAATAGTATAAAGAGAAAAACTTTAAAGAAAAATAAGATAATAAATTCTAAATAAAGTACTATTTATATAACAAATTAAATTACTTTGCAAAAGATTGTTAATTATAAAACTTAATAAATTTTTAACAAATTAATACTATGTTAAAAAAGATATTTAATAGCTAAAACAATATTAAAGAGAAAATTAATACAAAAACAAACACTTTTAAAATTGAATCGAACAACTATTACTATTTGACAAAGAATTTAAATTAATTATAAAAATTTCTAAATAAAATATTATTAGACAAGATATTCGCATCTACGTAAAAAGTTAATTAAATCCTCAATAAGATTATAAAAACAAAACAATTAAAAATATTATACTTTTATCTAGTAATAGACTTAGACAACAAATACAATCAAAAGAATTTTTACAAACATCTTAATAACATTATAAAATATCTTGACACTATAACTAGTTTATTAAAGAAGAGAGAGATAAATTAAATTACAAATAAATTCAAAAAAGCGCTAAAAAGCAACATTACTAAAGAGAATTTTTTTTAACAAAATTAAACAACAATTAAGCAGTATTAATTTATCTAAAAATACAATAAAACAAATAAAGAGATATACAATACTTAGTTAAATTGTTTGCTATAATAATTTATACTAAACTTATTTAGAAAAAAAAGGGAAAATTAAATAATTTTTCAGAAATTAAAGTTATTAATTTAGTATAAAAAGAAAACTTAATATAAACAAATGTTTAAAACAAAAATCTTAATATTAAAACAAAAAAAAGTTCAAATTTTTTAATAAAAATAAAAAAGTAAATAAAGAAACAAAATTATTATTAATAATTATTTAACAATATTACAAGAAACTAATTTTTAATATAGTAAAAATAATTATTTATAATATTGTTTTAGAAGTATTTTAATTAAAACAATACAATCTAGAAATTAACTAAAATATACAAATACTTAGATTTTTGCAATATAATTACGCAATTTATATCTAATCTATATATTAATAATATTTAATAATAGATTAAAGATTAAATTAAAAATTAATTGCAAATAGCAAATTTATATTTTTACAAAAAAACAATTTAAAAAGTTTGACTTAATAGACAATAACAAAAATTAATTAAATTACAAAATTAAAGTAAATAAAAAAAATACGAATTTTTTAAAAATTTTGAATTATTTAATATAACGAAGAAATTGCTAAAGTATATATTACAAATATATAATAATTAAGAGTATCTATTTTAAAAAAAAAAAAAATTCTTTCTCTAAATATTAATTATAAAATTACAAAATCAAATTTAAACTAAACAAACAATTTATATTTAAACTTATATATATTTTATTCCAAAAAAAGCTTAAAGTATTTCGCAAATATTTAATAAAAAACGAAATTTTTTTTTTATTAAAAAGTCTAAATTATAGATAGAATACTTAATTCTCTTTGTATTGAAAAAAATAAAACTTTTTGTCTATATATTAATTACTAAAAGCTAAATAATATTACAATTAAGAATTAATATTTACTACTTAATATTAACAAACTTTAGAATTGATTATTTGAAGCAAAATATTTTATTAAATTAAATTTACAAAAAGTGTATAATCAAATTAAAAAAAAATTTAAAAAAAAGTAAAAAACAACTTTTATATTCAATATAAATTATACAAATATATAATAATGTTATTTAAACTTATAAATATTTTAACAATATATTAAAAAATAATTAATAATATATTATAATAATATTTAAATTAAATTGTTATAATATACTTAAACAATATTATAATTTACTCAAAAATCTTAAAACAATATATTAGTTATATTTTTAAAGTTTTAAAATATCTTAATATAAAAAAATTATATTTTAAATTAAAGAAATACAAATTTTATTAAAAGATTTTTTTTTAAATTTGTTGTTAAACAATATAAAGTATATATAAATTTCGAGAAACTACAAACAATTAAAAAATAAAAATTATTAACAAATAGTAAAAAAAATTTTTTTTTTTTGAATTTTATAAATTACAATAAGAAATTTATTGAAAACTATTTAGTAAATACAATATTATTAATAAACTTTACAAAGAAAAAGTCATAAAAAAGAAATTATTTTAGAATCTTAAATTAAAATGTTTAAAAAAATTAATATTATAAATATATAATTTGCAATTATTAAATAAAATTAATATTAATATATCAAATTTAATTATCAATATATACTATAACTAGAAGTATAAAAATATATAATATCTAATAATATATATTTCGAAAAAACTTTTGCTAATTAAATAGAACTATAATATTTATAATAAAAACCTACTTGCTATAATAGTTTTCTTAAAGTTATAAAGAGTATATATAAAAAATTTACTAAAATTTACAATTCTTATAAATTATAAAAATCTTATATACTTTATTATTATTAAACAACTAAACAAAAAACAAATACAATAATTAAAAAAACTTAAATAATATAAGTTTAAAATATAATGTATTTTAAATAAAAACAATAGCAAAACAAATATACTTAACAAAAAAAATAATTATATAAAAACAAAAAAATTGTTTAATTATAATATACTTAAAGTTAATAAAGACAAATTGTTATTAATAATAAACAAATATAAACTAGATATTATACTACAAATATTTCGAAACAATACAAAAAAGTTTCTAATAAAAAAAGAAAAACTTCAAATATTTATTAACAAGATTAACAAATATATAAAAAACTATTATAATAAATTATTGTAAAGACATCTAAAAGTAACTAAAATTCTTTAGTTTTCAAACTAGTATTGTTAGTTTCTATAAATAAAACAAGTTGTTAAAATATATATTAAAAGATATCTTAATTACTAGTAAAACAAATATAGTATATATATAAACTATATCGAAATTTAATATTAGAAGTTATTTAAATTGTTATAAAATAAAATTATAATAAACTTTATTATTAAATTGTCTAAATCGATAAACTTAGCAATTGAAAACAAATATAATTTGATATTAATAATAGTTAATAAACTTATTAAGTACTTATATATTATTGTATATAAAGAGAAGTTTATTGTAAAACAATTAAAATATATTATATTAAGTTAACTTATACAATATTACAATATATTTTAAAGATTAGTTAGTAATAAAGATAAACTCTTTATATCTAATTATTAAAAGACGTTTCTTCTAATATTAGATACAAATTTTTCAATATCTATTATCTATTATTTAATAATAAATAGATAAACAAAATAAACAAACTAGAGTTTTAGACAATATTTAAGATACTATATTAACAATATTTATAGTAATTAGAAATCTATTATCTATAATATAACTAGCACTTAATACAAAGATTTTAAATATTACTAAAATTACTTTATTCTTTGTTAATTATAACAAGAAATTTAATCTTTTAAAAAAAAATACGTATCTATTAACGCAATTAGCTATCAAAAGAGTAATAATACTAAAAAGAATACACAACAATATTTTAAAAATACAAAAAAGATTAATTAAGTATTAAAATAAAATACAAGAAATAATATCTTAATTAAAGAAAATAAATAAAACATATCTTTTTACAAAGAATTTTAAGACAAAAAAGTTAAACAAAAAATTATATTATATTAAAATTAAATTGTTTTTTATTAAAAAGACTAAAAAATTAATTAATTACAAACTTAACTTACTTAAGAATACTAAAATATTTCTAATATTTTATATTTTATTATTAAGATTAGTAGATTCAATTATATCTTTATAGAATATTTTTTATTTTTATTTGCAAAAAAAGAAACAATTCGAAATCGAAAAAATTCTAAAATCAAAAAATCAAAAGTATTTTATTAAGTAAAAAGAATATTTTATATTAAAAAACACGTAAAAATTAAAAAAAAATCTTAATTATTATTAAAATCTTTTGAGAAAATTTTATTAAAACAAAATATAAAAATAGTATCTTAATTCTAATTAGTTAAAAGCTAGAATTATTTAAATAATATATTAAACAACAACTTAAAAGTCTTTGCAATAAACTTAATAAAATATACTTTATTTATCTCTAGATTATTAATGTTTTTTTACTTTGTTACAATTATTTTTTCCTTTTTCTTTTTCAAAAAATTTAGTTATTTTTTTAGTCGACTTAGCTTAATATATATTGCGCGTACTTCTCTCTTTAAGTATATTTGTTCTTTGTAAATTTATTTAATTAAAGTTAAAAAAATTGTTAAATTATAATTACAACTAAATTGTATATACTTTATATATTTTTAAAATTATAGTTTACGCAATAGATTTTATTAGATATTGTACAATTACAAGAAAAATATATTGCTAAAAATATTAAATTTAAAGCGTTAAACAAATCTTTCTTTTAAAAGAAGAAATTTTTAATATTAATTTTTTTTAAAGATATAATAAAAAGATATTAAGTTTTAAAACAAAAACTTTAAAAAAAATAGAATAATATTACAAACTTATTTAAGTTATATTAGTAATTTAAATTTTATATTGTTAAAATAAACTTGCTATTATATTTAATATACTTAAAGAGCAAAAATTTTAAGTATAATATTTAATATATTTAACAAACAAATATTGCAAACAATTATATTTACTATATTTAATAAACAAACAAAACAAATAGTTAATATTTTCTTAGTATATAAAAATTAGAATACAACTTTTTTATAAATTGTATTTAATTTATTTTAAGTTTTAACTTATTATTACAATTACTTAGTTGCAAAACTTTGTTATTAAATAATTGTTTATATTGTTTAAAGATATTTACAAATCTCTTCAATAATGTAACTTTCTTTAATATCTTTGTAAGAAGTACTAGCATAATATAACAAAATTATAACTAATATTTTGCATATTATAAATTTGAATCTTGCAATTATTTACGCAAAATATATAATAGTTTAGAAAAAGAATTTGCTTTTTAATAAGTATAACAACATTATATTCTTCTTTTTAAACAAATATAATATGTTATTTTTTTTGAAAAATTATAATATATTTTTTGCATTAATTAAGACTTAAATTTTCGAAATTCTATTATTAATAAAAAATTCTAGCAATTTTTTTTATTAAATATATTATTTCTTTATATTATTACTAATAGTACTTAATAATTTTTATAATTATTAAAAAAATCTTTTCTTTAAAAGTTAAATTATCTATAAATTAAATCAATTTAAAATAATTTTTAAATTTAATATAAAAAAATCTTCTTTTTTATTTATTGCTTAATTATTATTTTTTTTCTTTACAATATATATTTTATAATTCGAAAACAAATTTTTTTGCGTTTAAATTTATAATATAATTAAAGTATTTAATTATAATAATTTGTTTAATTGTTTATAAACTTATTTAAAATTAATTTTATTAATTTTATTAATATATTTTTTAAATAAAACTAAAAGTTTATTTAATATCTACTAATAATATTAGATATAAAAGTATATCTTAAGTAATTTGCGTCAATTTTAGAAAATTTAATATGTTATTTTTTTAATATTTTTAAATTAAACAAAATTATTAAAGTTATTAAATTAAGAATCTTGTAATAATTACAATAAACTATATTAATATTAGTAAAAAATTATATGTATTATTATATTGTATTATCTTTTTAATAGTAATTGCTATTTGTGTTTTTGTTCTTAAATTAGCAATTAAATTGTAATAATATTAATAATAATTTTTAAATTTTATCTTAAATTTGTTCTTGTAATTAATAATATTATTATTATTTTTTCTTTTATAACTTATAAAGATTAATTTTTAACGTAAAAATTAAAAAATTAACAAAATTATATAATATATTATTTAATTCCTTTGTTTTTAAATAGTATTTTACAAATTTTGTCCAAACTTCTTTGCAAATCTTAAGTACAACATTTGTTAAAAAATAAATATTAATTCTTATTTTTTCTAATTATTTAAGATAATTAAATATTGTATTAAATATTTAAAATGTTAAATAAATATTTATATTAATTGTTTACAAAACTATAAAAGTATATTTGTAGAAAAAATTTAAAATATTATTAATAAATTAAATTAAATTAATTTTTTTTTGTTAAACTTAAGTTGTTAAATCTTTAAATCTTAAAAATACTTTTTTACTTAAAAATTAATATAATCGTATAATTAATATACTTAACAAAGTATAAATAGATAGAGTTTTAATAAATATAAATATTTTATATTAGTTTTTGTAACTTTTTACTAATTTTCTCTCAAAAAACTTTAAATTAAAACAAATATTAAACTAAATTATTAATAACAATTATAAGAACGCCAATTTAATAAAATTAATATATATATTATCTCTTTGTATTATTACAAATTTAAGTATTTTTTTAATTATATTAAATTATTTCTTTTTATAATATTCGAAAGTTATTTATTCTTTAATTGCATAATAATATTATTATTTATTATTTTCGATTTTATAATTAAGATAAAATCTTAAATTATAAGATTAATTATATAAGTTAAACAAAATATAAAGTTTTGTTATTTGTTTTGTTAAAATTCTTATTAATTTAAAGTCTTAATAAATTTTTTCTTAAGTATACTATTATTACTTATATTATTAATAATAATCTTAAAAAGTTTATCTTTAATTTCGAAATTTTTTAAAAATTTTACAAGCTTTAATATTAATTAACAATCTATATATTCAATATTAAAAAAATAAATTTAATAAAATATTTGCAAAATTAAAATATAATATTTATCTAATATATTAACACTTTTAGATAAACAATTTTTTAAAAACTAAATTATATATTTAGAGTAATAAACATATATTAAATATTTTTAAGATTTATCTTAATTTTTTTACAAATTTAATTATATTTTAAAAGAATTATTTTAAATAGTTTAATATAATTTAAAAATATAAAATTTAAGCAAAGTATTTTTAATAATTTTCGAAAGTTAAAATTGTTAATAATTCGAAAAAACAAATTTAAATTCACGAAAATCTTATATAATTAATTTTCTTAGTTATTTTAAATAAAGAATAATAACAAATTAATATAATTTTTCTTCTAATAAATTGTTAGTTATATATTATTAATTATAATTTATATAATTAAAGACTAAATTAATTGTTGTTTGTAATCAAAATTGTTTTTATTTTAAATAAAAAAAATAAAAGATATTTCTTTATATTTAACATACTTAATTAATTGTAAACAATAAAATAACTTAAAAATTTATAACAACTTTTATATATAATTTTTGAAATATTATTTATAATTGAAATTATTTAAACATATTTATTTCAAAATCTAAATTGTATTTTTATATTAATTTTTTTTGTTTAATTTAAATTGATAAATATAGATTAAATATTGTTTAAAATATTATTGTTTACAATTGCTTATAACTATTATATTTAAAATTAAGTATTAATATTTAAACTTTATTTAATATATTTGTTTCTTTCTTTTAAAACAAGCAATAAATAATTAATGAATAATTTGTTAAATGTTTTGCGAAAACTTCTTTTTTTAGTATTAACAACAAAAATAAGAAAATCTTAATTAAATTAATTTGCAAATTAATTCAAATATAAACTACTAAATAACAAATTGCAAAAAATAGATATGCTAAGAATTATTTTGTTTAAAAACAATAATTAATTTAAAATGTTTAAAAATTTCGATATTTTACAAACAAAAATGCAAATATAATATAACAATATTTGAAAAACAACAAAGATTAAAGTTTGCGAAAATTAATACTATATAATCTTACTATACAACAGAAGATCGAAGAGAAAATCTTATTAACAAGTAAGTTTATAATTTATTTAAATTGTTAAAATTAAATAAATATAATTAATACAATATTAATTAATAATTAAGATATTATTAAGATATCTAAATACAAATTAATATTAATTTCAAAAAATATAAAAACAAAGATATTTATTATAAAGAAACTCTATAAATTTAAAAAAAAAATTAAAATTGTTTTGTTAAGAGTATTAACAAAGTAATTCTTTTTAATAAAGAAATTAACGCAACAATTAGACAATACTTTTGCGAAAAAAGTATATATTAATATAGCTTTAATCTTAAGAAAACTAAAAAAAAACAATTAATAAATAAATAAAAAAAGCAAAAAACAATATACAATATACAAGAGAAAATTATATAAATTACAATAGTTAAAAAAAATTTATCAATAAAATAAACAAAGAATTGCACAAATATCTATTAAGCAATTTTAATAAATCGTTCTACAAAAGAGATAAAAATAATAGCATAAATAAAGAAAAAACAAGAGATAAAAAGAGTATACAAAATAAGTATAACAAAAGTAATAATATTAATATGTAATTTAATACTATTTAAATATTAATAACACAAAAGAATATATATAGTATTTAATACTTTAAAAGAATAATTATTTTTTAAATAAACAACAAAAGCAATTAAAAGACTTTAAAATTAAATATTTTTAGATAAAAAAAAGTATTTAATATAACAATTTTGTGTTGCAAATAAACAAATATAGTAATTTACAATATAAAGTTAAAAGTATATCGAAAAATATAAAGAAAAAGAGGACAAAAATTATAAAAAAGTTGTGTAGAACAATACATTAAAATATAAAAATAAAAAGAATAACTTAACTTAACTTACTAGAAAAAGCGACAAAAAAAATATATTTTAATAGTTATGTAAATAAATAACGCGAAGATAATAAATACTCTTATATAATTAAAAATAATTTACGAGTTAAATATAAAGATTGTAAAATTTTATAATATAAAATATAGAATAAAACAATATATAAAATATATAAAATATTAAAAGGTAAATATTTTATATATAAATATAAGAATTAGCAACAATATCTATATTGCGCGCAAAATTATCGCTTTAAACAATATTTTTTTTAAAAAAATATATATCTTAATAAAAATGCAAGACTTGTAAGAGCTTTTACAAAGCGTTTAATTTCAAATACTCTAAAAATTAGAAAGAAAAAAATTAAAGAAATAACAAAGATAAAGTTACTATATTACGTTGTTAAAGTAAAAAAATTAAAGAATTCTTTAATTCGATCTTAATAACGCTAGAGAATACAATTATATTTATACAAATTTTAAAAAAAATATTAAAGCGAAAAGTATTAATAATAGGATATTCGATATAGACAATTATTATGCAAAGCATTTTCGTTAATACAAGAGAAAATATAATTTACTAGTTAACTAAAAAGAAATATTCTAACAAATTAATAAAAATTGCAACAAAATTGCAAAACTTAATTTATTAAACAAATTAAATTTATTAAATATCTTAAATTTATTAAATATTCTTTTTACTTAAGAGATAAAGAATTTGATATAAATAAATACAAATATTGCAGAGAAGATTTAATAAAGATCCAAAATAAGCTTTGTATACTATAATATAATATATATAAATAAAAAATCAAAGTAATAATTGCATTATTATAAAAGAAAAAAGAAAAAAACTATATTATATTGATAATACAAGAATTATAACAATATTATATTAAAACAAAGATATATAATTTTAATTGCGTTAACTTTACTTTAATAAATAATAAAAAGTATATTGATTTTTATATTAACAAAAGTATTAACAATAATAATTAAAATAGTATATAATATATTCAAAATATAGAAATTATAACAATACAACTACAATTAAAAAATAATATTACAAAACAAAAGTTTATTAATATTTATAAAATCTATAATTTGTTTTTTAATAATTATAATAATATAATAAATAAAGATAATTATAATACAATTAAGAGAACACTAGATATACAAAAAAACATAATAATAAACAACTTTAATTTGTATTATTTCTTGTAAAAAAAAATTATATCTTAGATAGTATTTGTTATTTAACGATTTACTAGAAATAGTATGTACAATCGATATTATTCTTGCGTTGTTGTTAGATATAATAACAAGAAATTATTAAAGAGCGCAAATTATTATTACCTTGTCTTTTATTACAAAAAGAATAATATATTGTCTAATATATTGCGAAATAAACAAGAAAATAAAGAATTTGTTAAATTATTTGTTAATTAAAACAAAATTAGATCTTTAATTGTAAAAAAAATCTATAAATTACTTTAAACGCAACTAGAAAGCTATAAATTTAAAAAAAAATTAACAATATATTAAAAGAGTTTTTATTAAAATTACTATTAAGTAATATATTAAAACAAGATAGTATTAACAAATATATATCTAAATTAATAAAAATATTAAAGAATTAACTTTGTAAACAAGATTGCACAAGAAATTTTAATTTAAATATATATAAAAATGTATTAACACAATTAAGAAAACTAGAAAACTTTAATATTAATATTGTATATCTTATAAATAAAAATTTTAAATTTAAATTTGCAATAAAAAAGAGAAAATTTTAAAAAAATATAAAAAAAATAAGTTTCGCAATTAGATACAAATCTCTAAAAGTACTTTAAAAAAATTCTTCGAAATAATTAAATATATTTATTATTTTTACAATTTTGTTGCTTAAAACAAATATAAAAGTAATAACAATAACAAAAAATTAAACAAAAGTAATATTTTAAAAAAAAATCGTTTATAGTTTCGATAAATTATATAAAAGATTTCTTCTATTTATTTTTAATTAATAAGAGCAAAATAATATTATAGCGCAAAATAATAAAAGCAATATATAAAACAACTTTAAACAAGACATTAAATATAAATAATATAATTAATAAAATATTTAAATAATTTGTTCGAATTATTTTAAAATAGATAGAATCTTTATTTAATAAATATATTTAAGAGAGAATATAATTGTTTTATTTTAAAAAGACAATTACAATAATATTGCACAAATTAGATAAAAAAATAACTTTAAATCTTTATTTTGAAAATCTATAATATTGTTTAATATATTAAAGAAGATTTTAAAATTTATAATATTAAAACCTTTTTGCTATATTATAAAGATATATAATATATTATTAAGCACTTAAATAAAAGTTAAAAGACAGGATTTAATAAATATAATATTATAATTAATTACGAAAAAAATATATATTATATAAAATAAACAGAAAAAAGAGTAATATCTTTATTAAGTTTAGATATATTTAACTTATTTAACAATATATTATATATTTAACTTCTACACAATATAAAAAAAAGAAAAGTTTCTACTAAATTGCTAAATTAAATAAAAGATTTTTAAAAAAAGCAATATATTATCTTAATAATTAACAGCTATACAATAAAAAAACGCGAAATTAATATAAATATATTGTAGAATTTTTTATTATTTTTAATAATTTTTTTTTTTTACAATACAAGTCTTTTCGAACAATATAATAATATTTGATTTCGAATTAATACTGTAGTCGAGTAATCAGGTAATATTAGACTATAGACTTGAGAATATTTGTTATTAGTACTAGCAATCTATTTGCAATATATATGCGATCTCTTCTATTTAAATTTTAGAATCTTAGCTACTTAATATATTATTAAATTGTATAATGCAATCTATATATATATTGCAATAAGTCTTTGTTGTTATAGTTGTTTACTAATTAAAATTTTGTCTTTATTTTGTTATATTAAAGTTTAACAACAAGAATTAATTATAACAACAAATATTAAAACAATAAGTTGTCGATATATCTTTAAAAACAATCTTAGAAATTCAAAAATTCAAAAACTTAAAAATACAAAAAAAAGAGTATAAAAAATAGATTAACTTTAACAAATTATTAGAATTAAAAACTTTAAAAGTTAGAAATACAAAATTAACAATTTAGAAATTAAGATATCATTAGATTAAAAAGCAAAAAAAGAAGAAATAAAGTTAAAATATTAAAAATAACAATAAGAGTTGTAAATTCGAAAATTAAGATATTTTATTAGAATTGCAACTAGTATTTATTGTTAAAACAATAAAGTGCTTGCTAACTATAATAATATTATTAAAAAAAGCTTTTTAACAATATAATTAATCTATTTGTTTAGAAGCGAAAATGCTATTTAAATTTTTTTTAATAGAGATTAAAGCAAATCTTTAATGCAAAGATATTTGTTAATAGTAAATCGACAACTAATCGAAAAAAATAGTAAATTAAGAATATCTATTTATAAACAATTAAGAAAATAAAGAAACAATAAACAAGAAAATAGCGCAAAATTAAAAAAAAAATCTTTTTTCAATATTTTTGCAAAAAAAAGAAAGAGATCTGCAAATCAAAAATATTATTATTTAAATTAACTATTATTATTAACTTTTTTAATTTAGTAATTGTTACTTTTACTATTTGTTATTAAGCTATTTTTCTAAAAACAATATTTTAGAATAATAGAAAATTTGTAAAACTTTTTTTCGATATATCTATATTAATAGCAAATTTATTTAATAATTTTATAGAAATTGTAGAGTTCTATTACTATATAATTTTTATATCTTTCTTAGAAATATTAGAAATATTGCACTTTAATAAACTTAATATTATCGACTTTCTAAATTAATTCTCGAATCTTTATAATAAGTATAAAGTTATCTCTTAATATAAGATTATTAAGTTGTTTTAATATTGCAACAAACTTATAGAAAACTTTATCAAATCTATTGCTATTTAAGCAAATAGAAAGTAATTTAAAATAACAAGTAAGTTAGAAAAGAAATATAGAAATAGAAAATTAGATTAGAAAATTAATTTTTGTATTTTTCTAAATTTTTTAAAAAATATATTAAAAGCAAAATCGAATAATATTTGTAAATATAGTCGACAATTTAGAATTAATTTTTTGAAACTTATTAAACTTAATTAAGTCGATAAATAAATTAGATTCTTGTAATATTTAAAGAGTTTTTTTTGCAATATTTGTACTAAAATAATATAAAAATATAAAGTTAATTTAAACAACGCAATTATTATAATATTTAAATTTTTATACAAGACAATTATAAAATTAATCAAGAATAAAACAACTATACAAGAAATAAATATTAATAGCAATTAGACTATTTAGCAAATTGCAAATATTAATATAAATAGATTAATAAATATAATAAGCAAGAAGCATGATTTTGTAAAGAAGAAAATTATATTAAAAATAGTTTTTGTTTTTTTAGTATTATTAGCAGTTGCAATTAAAAATACAAAAATTAATAAAATACTAAATATTTTAATACAAGTTTTTGAAGATTTCAACATTAATAGTGTTTGTAAAATAATAAAGAACAAAATTTATTAAATAATTTAACAAATAATAACAATATAGCTACAAGATATTTTATATATTGTATTTTTTGAATTTAGATAATAGTTTAGAGTCTATTTTAAAAAGCAATATATATCTATTAAGAATTTGTTCTTATTTTTAATTACAATTAATTTTAATTTTAATTAAATAAATATTTGTTTTGTTATAGTTTGTATAGACAATAAGTTTGTTCAAAATTAATAGTCTTAATAGCAAATAAAAAAAATTATATAAATAAGAGCAACAAAATTTGCTATAAGTTTAATAATTCTAAGAACAAGAAAATAAAGTTGTTTTTTAGATATATAGCTTATCCCAAGTGTAGATTTCCCACTCGAGACGAGCTTATCTCAAGTGGGAATTTCTACTTGAAATAAGCTTTGTCTATGCTTAGTCTATGCTTAATATAGAACGTGCTAAATAAAACGAAAATTATAAGTTTAAAAAGGCGCTTCTATTGCAAGTTGTATATATCAAATATATACTAAATCTATAATCTCGTTATTCTAGAACTTATTTTAAATAAAGAATTTGTATTTAGAATAAATTTTGTTTATGCGAAGTCTATATTTTACATAAATTGTATTAAATTAAGTAAAAAAATTAAAAATTTAAAAATATATTAAAAGAAAATATATATATCTAGTATATACTAAATATATAAATTGATTATTTTAATATATTAAGTAATTATAATTTTGTTCGATTTCTAAAACTTAAAATAAGCTAAATATATATTTAATATAGTTTATAATTATTAAAAGAAAAACTATTATTTTAATTTTAAGCGCGCAATTTTAACGCATTTATGCGAAATGCAATTTAAATATAGATTTAGTATTGCTATAATATATATTAAAAATAAATAAAATTGCGCAAATTGCGCACTAAGTTTTTAATATATTTTGTAAAATTAAAATACAATTGTTGCATCTTTTATCTTTATTTTTTCTAATTATTTGCATTATTATAGTATATGCTTTTAATTTTATTAACAAATTTATAATATAAATCTAATATATTTTTTAATTTTATTGTTTCTATTATTTTAGCATATATTTAGTATAAGTGTTGTCGCAATTTAGCTTGCTAATGTTAAAGTATGTTACAACAATTCTAGTATAACAAATGCGCAAAACTTATCTTCTCTAAGATATTATTACAATAAATATAATATATGCGACGCTTTTGTCTAACATATATTAATTATACACTTAAAAAAATTTCTTTAATTCGAATTTTAATTTTGTAACTAAATATAAGCGTTTAATTATAACACAATTTTATATTAAATATATATTAAGTTTATATTTAACATATATAAAATATAACTAAATAAATAACAAATCTAATAAAAAGATATTTTTTATTGCAATTTAATTTATACTAAGCATTAGCAATATCTACTATTAAATTTTTGAAAAATAATAGATAATCTATATATAGATTTAATTTAAATTTAATATATATTAAATATTATTAATTGCGTCAAATTCTAGAACTTAAATTGTTTTCTTTAATATAAATGTATAAGTTGCATGAACTTAATTGCGACTCTATATATATTAAATATTAACAAATGTAATTGTACAATAACGTTAATTAATCAAATATATAAAATAACTTTTATCGCTCTTAATTGTTAATTATTCGTATATATAATTGTAATTTTATTTATATTTAATATATATTAAGTCGAAATTAAAATCAAACTACGTTGTTATTAAAAAACGTATTATACTAAAACAAATAAGCAAATACTTTAACTAATTATATATAATGTATATATTAAGTATATGCAATTGCAAATCTAAACACAAAAAATATTTCTTTAAATATGCGTTATTTTAAGAAAAAATATATATCTTTTTTATATTTAATATATATTTAGCTTATGCTAGTTTAATATTATAAAATTTTGAATTAAATTTAAAAAATAACAAGATGCAAACTACTTTACAAAGTCGAAATATAACTCTTATATATTTTGCTTAAACTAAATTTATATTTTGTATAAATATAAATATATAATTAATATAATCGTTTATTAATATGCAAACAATATAAAATATATTGCGTAAACTAGATTAATATTAAGCATATATTAAGTTTATATAAAATAGTTGTTATAATCAAGAATTTGCAATTGTTTTTAATATATATTTTTATCGCAAAATAAATTTATTTTATGCTTATTATATATTTGATTTATCTTTTATCTTTCTTGTTTTTATACTATATATACAAATACTTATCTTGTAATTTAAGACTTCGACAACGCATTAACTACATATAGATTCGATTAATACTAGATTCGCACTAATACAATTTTTAAAATTATTAGTTAATTATTGTTTTTTTTTTTCGAACATTTGTCTCTTAATTTAAAGAATGCTTGCAAAGAGTATACTTTTAACTTAGTTTTAAAATATACTAAACTTACGTTAATTTATTTTTAGCGCTATACTAATATTTTAATCGAAAAGTTTCTTTTTGTATATCTTATTATACTAGTTTATATTTAGCATATATTTAGACTATGCGTAGATCGATATATTTATTACAAATATTAAATTTTCGAATAAATTATTTAATTATATTTTAGATTTAATTTATATTAAATATATGCTAGCATTAAAAAAACGTAAAGAAGCGAAAAAATCTCGTAATAATAATGCGTTTAAAATCTTAAAAATCTTTAAAAATTTATATTTTATTTATATTTAATATATGCTTAATTAACAAAAAAAAATTGCTCGTAATAGTAAGAAGTTAAATGCAATAATTAATTTTAATAAAAGAGTCTAAAACTCGTATATATTATACTTATGCTTACTATATATATAGAAGAGAATTATAATATTTTTCTTAATTTAAATAAAAGCAAGTCTTATTTGTTAATTTACTATACTAAAATTATGCTAATTTTATACTTAATAAATGTTTGCGTTTTAATTAATATTTTAATAATAAAAAAAAGTAAAATATTATTTGCGATTTTATATTATATCTATAATACGTCTATACTAAGTTTATATATAATTAATTTTTTTTTAAATAAATTTATCTCTATTAATAACAAGAATTAGTGCGATCATCTTTTTATTTATACTAAAATTATACTAAGTCTATACTTAACTAATACAATTATTGCGAAAACTATTGTTATATTTACAACTAAAAAAGACAAAGATTAAATTGCTTTTTATCGTATATATTATATATATACTAAATATAAATTAGAACAAATTAACAACAAAAAGCTTTTAAAATTGTTTAATTAAATTTTAGATTTAACATATACTATATATAATGTTCTAATTTGTTTCGATTAATTGTGTGCTTTTAATTGTGTCTAGCATATATAATATAAACAATTAGATATTTGTCTTTTTGACTTCGATTTAACGAAGTAAGTTGATATCTATTATATGTTTTGCTTTTGCGTAATTGCTACAATAGTTATATCTTAATAAAAAAAATTCTTTTGCAAATTAATTTAAAATAAAGTACAATTTATATTTAATATAAAATCTTTTTATACTTTTTTTAATTTTAAATTAAGATTTTCTTTTTAATTATATTTAAATATATGTTAAGTCTATATCTTGTCTACGTTTGCTATATACTTATTTTATTTACTATTTTAATCTTATATTTATTTCTTTTATTCTAGATATTATTTTTTATAAAATAAAACTAAACAAGCAATTATAATAATTTGTCGTATTGTTGTACTTGTTAATTTTACAAATTTTACAAATATCTTATATATAATTTCGTCTTTAATTGTTTTTTTTTTATTTTGAATTTTTCAATAAAGTAATAAATTTTCTTTCAAATTAATATTTAATATAAATTCGATATATATTAGATTTATACGTAATCTTTTAAGTCTAAACAAAAATTCTTAAATTATTAATATTATATAGTATTTGTAAAACAAAAATATAAATTTATAAACTAATTTATCTTTGTTGTTGTCTTAATTACTTAATAGATATTGTTAATTTGCTTATAATAAAATTATATTTAAAATATTTTTTGTGTTGCTAATAATGTCGAATTTCTTTAACTTAGCAACTTCTTTTGTTAATTTTTTCTTTTTTTTTTTTAGAAATTTGTTACATTTTTGACGCATACGTTGTATGCATTGTTTTTGCATTTAATTTTTAATTTAATATTTTAATAATATTGCTTTGTATTTTTTGTTCGATTTTAATATATTATTTATAAAGTTTAAATTTAATTTATATTTATTCGAGCTAGATAACAATATACGTCGAGTTAATATTTGACATCCATCTTTTCTAAATAGTGTTTTTGTATATTGTTGTATTAAAAAGAACGTTTTAAAATTTTTATCAAACATATATTAAATTAATATCTAGCGTTTGTTTTTTCTAAATAATATCTTTATATATCGTTGTATTAAAGAAAATATTTTAGAATCTTTATTTAATATATATTAAATCAATATTCGATATTTATCTTTTTTAAATAATGTTTTTGTATATCGTTATATTAAAGAAGATATTTCAAGATCTTTATTTAATATATGTTGAGTCAATACTTAGCGTTTGTCTTTTCTAAATAATATCTTTGTATATCGTTGTATTAAAGAAAACGTTTCAAAATTTTTATCTAACATATATCGAATTAATATTTGACGTTAATTTTTTATTAAATAAGTAGTTCTTAAATTATAACTTTAAGATATATAAAAAAATTCGCTATCGAATTTAGATATTATGTTTGTGTCAAATTTATATTTAGAATTAAGTCTATTAAAAAAAAGTATTATATAAGAATTTTTTAGATTAAAAGAAAGATATAAATATTGTTGATAACGCTTTATAACTCTTCGATCTTTTTTATTTATAATTTAATTAATTATTAAATCAAATTAAATATAAATTAATTATATATATTTTTTTTGATTAATTGAGCAACAATACAATTAAATTTACTACGATTGCGTCAAGTAAGTAAATAAAATATCTTTTTTTGTTTTAAAATTGTTCTTTTCAAACATTTTAATAGCGTATTTTCTTATTTTGACATATAATTAGCATAAATATAACTTAAAACAAATATAGATTCTATCTAAATATAGAAGCAAGTAATAATAACTTTTGTTTCGCAAATTTATTATTTTAAAAATAATTGCTTTTTTTTATATTAATATAATTGCGAATTAGCGTTTATTAATACAAAGAAATTTTTAATTTCTTTTTATATAGTTTAACAAAAATTTATTTTATTTTTCGATATTTAATTTATGTCTTAAGCTTAAAATATAATATACTTATACTATTTATGCATTGTAGTAGTTTGTTAATAGTTTTAATCTTTTAAAGTTAATTAATAAAATAAGTTGTCAAATAATTAAAATAACGTTTTCGAAAATTATATTTAAAATATATTTGATAAAAAATTAATATATATTTAAGATAGTTAAATTACTTTTAAAAGTTGTTAAAATTGTAAAAATATTTCTTAAATTTTAGACAAAATATTAGTAATATTTGTGTAATTCTAGTATATATTAAGCATATTTTAAGCTTGTTTTTTGTTTATATTTATTGTAAAAATTCGCAATTCTTTGTTTTTACAATTAATATAAGTAATTTAAATAATTTGATAAACAATTTCTTTTAACGCTTTAAACATTTTAATAAATATTATATAATAATTTTCAATAATCTCTATATTAATTTACGCGTAACAATAGATATTAATTTTTATTATAATTTGAGCGTATACTTAATATATATTATATATATATTAAATTTACAATAATAATTCTTATTTTAATTCGAAATATTATATAAATTTGTTTTGTTTTAAACTTGTTTAAATACAAAGTTTATTTTAAGATATAATTAATTTATAAAGATTTTAGTCTAAATATAAATACAATATACAACAATATATTGTTAGAAACTTTTGTTAAAATAAATAATATTTTTAATTTATTGTTTTTTTGAAGAACTTAATTAATTAAAAACAAATTTTTGTTTAATTTTTATAAATTATAAATTAAATTTATACAATACTTAAACTAAATATAAACTAATCTTTTAAAATTGTTTTAACAAGAAATTTTTCGAATTTTTATTTTTAAATTAATATTGTTATATAATCTTTTATATTAAGATTATTGTATATATAACGCAAAACAATCTTATTATATTTTGCGCATAAATCGAATATAATAGAAAAAATAACAAGGCGTTTTGCAAAATATTTAGCGCAAACAACATATATATTAGATATAAGTTTAGCTTACGCATTGTTAAAAACAATAAATTTTGTTATTTAATTATTGCAATTACGTTGTCGACAATTTCTCGAAATATTTTGATAAAATATAATAAATAATAAGTATAATTTTCGCGTGCAATTAGTATAAAAAATAAAAATTGTTCTTAATTAACAAAAATATAGATATTTAATTACGTATTGCATATATTAATCTTAATTTTGTTACTTCTTTAAAAATAATTAGATTTTATATATATTTAATATATATTAAACTTGTATTAAAATAAAATTAATTGCAAATAAAGTTTCTAGAAATTAGACATTTAATAAAAATGCAATTTTTTGTGCGTTGTTGTAACTTATAGTTTATTAAAACATTAAAATAATTAATATTAATATATATTAAGTTTGCGTTAATAATTTAATTTGTATACTATAATTTTATATTAAAAAATAAAGAGCATTTAATTTAATAAATCTATAAAATTAGTTTACAAACAATATAGATAAAATAAGAGTTTATTTTATAAATTTTTTATATAGCAAACTCTTAATTCTTATATACGCGAGTTATAGATTTAAAATACACACAATATATATATTAATTTTGTTATTTTTTAAGAAATCTATAATACTAGATCTTTGTGCAATACTTTAATTGCGTATTAACATTTATTATATATATTAATTAAATAAAATATTATTAAAAATTGTTAATATTTTTAAGCTTAACTCTATTGTATATTAAATATATATATAGTATATCTAAATATATATGTTTGCAATACTTAATTTCAAAATATTTAAAACTTTAATATTAAATTTTGTTTACTTTGTTTTTTTTTTAATTTCTAAAAATAAAAAAGCAATCTAAGTAATTTTAAAATTAATTGCGATAACAAAGAATTAAATCTAATCTTAATATAAGTTAAAATTATATTTTACTTAAGTTAAATATATATTAAATATATATTTATTAATTAACATTCTAATAGAGACGTTAATTAAGATCTTAACTAATATTGTGTTTTTTTTATATATAAAATAAAGAATTCTCTTTAAATGCGTGTATAAATATATTAGAATATTGTAATAATTTTGCACTTTTAATACAACTATTTGATTGTATTCTTTAAAAATAATTGCAATTTTATTAATGTTAATAAAATTCTATATATAATAAATATAAAGCGTAAAAAAGAATCTATTTTTTTTAAATCTTATAAATAATAATTTGTTAAAATTATTAAGATTTGAATTGTTTAATACATTTTAATTTTTTTGATTGTTTATAAAAGTATTTTTGTTAATATTTTAATTACTTAATGTTGTATTTAACTTAATAATATTAATATTACTAAGTTTCGAAATTTGTTTATATGTTTAACAAATATCTAATATATAATAAGTATAAAATAAATCTTAATTTTATTTATTTATTGCGAAATCGTTTGTTATTCTTAATTTGCAAAATTTTTAAACATAAAAGAATTTTTCTTGTTAAAAGATATAAAGACTTTGAAGACAAAAAAACTAATAACACTATTAAAAGATATATTGTTATTAAGATTTAAATTAAATATAAACTAAGCTTAAATATAATATATGTGCAAAACAAATAGTTAAATTGCGTAAATATAAAATTATATCGAATTTATGCTATATTTAGAAGTAATTTATGCTATAACAAAATGTAATTTCGCAATATGTAAATTTTGTTTTTAAATTTAATTAATTGCGCGTTATAGATTTTACACAATTTTAAAAATGTTATAAATATAAAGAATTAAATTTATATCTAGTATATACTAGAAAGAAACAAAATTCTAAAAGTTAATTTTTAGCTAATATTGAATAAAAAGATTTATACTTTATATAAATTATATATATATTAAGCTTGCATCTCGATCGCAAACAAAGATTGCAATTAATTTTTATAATTCGAAATAATTATGCTAAATATAAGTTGAGCATCGAGAGAGTTTATCTTAAGTAGAAATTCTTACTTAAAATAAGCTTGTCTTAAATGCGATTTCTGCACTCGAGATAAGTTGCAACCCGATCTTTTAGTAATACAAAAATTAAAAAAAGACTATAAAAATTTGTCTTTAATAAAAAGTGCAAAATTGTATTTAAAATTCTATAATTATTGTAGGAATAATAAGATGAAATATTAATTCTTTGTCGAAAAATAAGAAAAATAGTAAATTAAATTAAATAATAATAGAAATTTAAAAAGCTCGATTAGAGCAAAATTCTTTTAAACAATAGATACTTTAAAAGTTTTTAATAGAGCAATTAGTCAAAATAATTAAAAAAAAAAAAAATCGAAAATTAAAAATATTAGATTTGAGAATTATTTAGAGATAACAAAAGTCTTAGACAAAG
>JAABUS010000466.1_pt1 | contig 102520 bp, 83 predicted proteins | sample 5560161 | NCBI WGS metagenome assembly JAABUS01 (sample SAMN10711885, study PRJNA513376) | rock metagenome | isolation source: Antarctica rocks | place: Antarctica: Victoria Land, Trio Nunatak nord | collected 2016-01-04
GGTGGCCGCCCGCAACGCCGAGGCCGCAACCGTCGACTGGCAATTCACCACCGCCGCCGCCCGCGCCAAACTCAAGCACCTCTACCCTGTCCTCGAATCCGTCTAACGACCTTGCACGGAGCACTAGCAGTGTGGTCGGAGAGATTTGAGGAGTCCTCGACGCACGGTGGCACCGGTCATTCCCGCTGACACGTGAAGGGCGCTCGCATCCACGACCCGCCGGGGAGCGTTTGACGGCTGGTCCGTCAGTACGTACGATGCGGCAGCGATCCAGGGAAGCCATCGTCGAAGCGAGGAGAGTGCAGATGGGGCAGGACACCGCGCGACCGAATCCGATACGCGCGGACCGCGGCGCGGGCCTCTGGGCCGAGGCGTCCAGCGACTGGTCGGGAACCGCTGCTCGTCAGGAGACCGACGATCGATTCGGCGACACTGACCTGTCGTGCCCAAGCTGCGGCGTCATGCTTCTCGGAGCGGAAGCGTTCGAGGTCTTTCGGGTCTGTTCCCACTGCCAGCGGCACTTTCCGCTGCCGGCGCGCGACCGCCTCCGCTTGTTGGTCGATCGAGACTCCTTCGTGGAAACCAATGCGGCGCTGGTCTCGGTTGATCCGCTTGTCTTTCGCGACCTCCTGCCAATCCCGGACCGGCTAGAGGAGGTCCGGTCGCAGGTCGCGGCGATGCCAAGTCCCGGTGGCGGCATCGGCGAGGCGATTATCACGGGTACCGTCGCTGTCGATGATCGGCCCGCGGTCTTCATCGTCCTCGATCATGCATACCTCGGCGGCAGCCTGGGCCCTGTCGCGGGCGAAAAAGTGCTGCTCGGGATGGAGCTTGCCGCGAACCGTGGCCTCCCCCTGATCGCTCTCTGCGCCGCTGGTGGGGCACGAACCGAAACCGGTCTCCTCTCCCTTGTCCAGCTCCCGAAGATGGCCGCGGCGGCGGCCCGCCTTCGCCGTGCCGGCGTGCCGTTCATCAGCGTCCTTGCCCACCCGACGACGGGCGGCGTCTACGCGGGCTTGGCGAACCAAGCCGACATCGTGCTGGCCGAACCGGGCGCCCACATCGGTCTGGGCGTTGGGTCAGGAACCCTCAACGGCGCCGTCGCCGAACCCGGCGCGGGAGCCAATACGTCCGAGTTTCTCCTTGGGCAGGGCTTGATCGACGCCATTGTCGAACGTTCCCGGTTGCGCGCTACCCTGGCGAGCCTCCTCGGACTCATGACTGAGCGCCGTGTCTTCTATCCGGGGACGGCGGTACCGGCGCCGCTCGCCTCGCCCACGACGGAGCCGGTTTGGGAGGCGATGCAGCTCGCTCGGCGTTCCGACCGGCCCACGGCGCGGGATTATGTTCGTCGTCTGCTGACGGAATTCGTCGAGCTTCATGGCGACCGGGTAACTGGTGATGATCCGGCCATCGTGGCCGGCCTGGGCCGCCTACGTGGCGTCCCGCTTGTCGTGGTCGGTCAGGAACGACCGCGTGAGGAGGCGAACAACGCTGCCGGCGATGGCCGCGTCGGGGCCGCCGGCTATCGCAAGGCTGTCCGGGCGATGCGCCTGGCTGGCCACCTCGAGTTGCCGATCCTCACCTTCGTCGACACGGTCGGCGCGACCGTCGGCGCTCAGGCCGAGGCGAGTGGGATCGGCGTCGCGGTGGGGCAAGCCCTCGGTTTGACGAGCCTGCTCCCTGTGCCGATCGTCTCGGTGGTGATCGGGGAGGGTGGTGGCGTGGGCGCGTTGGCGCTGACGATCGGTGATCGCGTGCTCATGCAGGAACATGCCGTCTATTCGGTCGAGGGACCCGACGTGCCAGGTCCTCCGTCAGTCATCGGACCCGAAACCGGCGGTCGCCCAACGGATCGCGCAGGCTCTACCCCGCGCCTCACCGCCCGCGAATGCCAACGTCTCGGTTTGGTCGATGTCGTGGTGCCAGAGCCCGACTCAGGCGCTCATGCGCACCCTGACCAGGCGTCCGATCTCCTCGGAGCAGCTCTCACCCAGGCCTTTTCCGAGTTGTCGAGGGTCGGGTCGAGGCGTCTGCGCGACGACCGGAGCCGGCGCATCCGCTCGCTCGGACAGACGACGGCGGAGGGCCGTGACGCGGCGCGGCGGGAAGTGCGAGAGCTGCAGGATCTCCACCGCACGGTCGCCCGCTCGCTGGGTGATCTCCGCGAGCGCTGGGAAGGACGGTACCGGGGGAGGCCACGGCTCCATTTGCCTCCGCTGCACCGGCCCGATCTCGTCGACCTCGCCGGCCGCGTCGCCGCGCGCCGGCTCGCCATTCTCGAGGCGGCTGAGAGCCGCCAGCGCGGCGGTCGCCCCAGCAACGATCGGGGGACCGACGAATGATCCGTCCACCGTCCGCCGTGGACGCGAGGGCGGACCCCCCTGCCGCCTTTCGGGTCGCTGCCGTCCAGTTTGAGCCAGCGATGCATGCGAAGGAGGCGAATCTCCGTGCGTTGCTGAGGCTGACGGAAGAGGCGGCCGCCGCCGGTGCTCGCCTGATTGTGTTGCCAGAGATGGCGACCACCGCCTACTGCTGGGGCAGCCGCGAAGAAGTCGCTCCCTACGTCGAGCCGATTCCTGGTCCAACGACGGAGCAGTTCGGTCAGATCGCCGCGCGGTTCAACTGCTACCTCGTGGTCGGTCTGCCGGAACTGACGCCGGCAACGGGCGTCTATTACAACAGCGCCGCGCTGGTTGGACCCGATGGGCTGATCGGCGTCTATCGCAAGACACACTCATATGTCTCCGAGCCGAAGTGGGCCAAGGATGGCGATCTGGGGCTACCAGTGTTCGCGACCCCGCTCGGCCGGATCGCGATCGTTATCTGTATGGACGCCAGTTACCCGGAGACGACTCGCGTGCCCGCCCTGAATGGGGCGGACGTCATCTGCTTCCCAACCAACTGGCTGTCAGAGAAGAGCCCCTCCCCGACCTGGATGGCCCGCGCGGCGGAGAGTGGCGTCTTCTTCATCGCCGCCAACCGTCATGGTCTCGAACGCGGTGTTCAATTCTCCGGTGGCTCGGCCATTATTGACCCCGATGGCGGCGTCCAAGCCTGGCGCGACGCGGGCGACGGTGTCGTCTATGGCGAGGTTGATCCCGTCAGGGCCCGCGATAAGCGCCTCGCCGCGAACCGCACCGAGGATAAGCTCGCGGGTCGACGGCCCGACGCCTACGCCAATCTTACGCTGCATTCCCACCTCTGGAACCCGCGTGATTCCCACGACCTCTACGGTCTCCACCCCCTCCCCGCCGGCCGGACCAGCCGCGTCCTCGCGGTCCAAATGACCCCAGACGAGGGCGCGCCTGACGCGAATCTGGATCGGATCGCCGCCATTGCCGCCGAGCATCCCGGCGTCGACGTGCTGGTCTTCCCTGAACTGATAGTGACCGGTCGCGTCGGCGATGATGGGATGGCCGGCCGGTTTGCGGAGCCCCTTCCGGGATCCTCGACGGAACGGCTGCGGGCGATCGCGGCCAGACATGACACCTTCGTCGTCGCCGGTCTCGTCGAACGGGACGAGCGGCGCCTCTACAACAGCGCGATCGTGGTCGGGCCTGAGGGGATCGTCGGGGTCTACCGCAAACTGCACCTCACCGAGGAGGACCGCCGCTGGGCGACGCCCGGCGACCTGGGATTGCCGACCTTCGACCTGCCCGTTGGTCGGATCGGCCTGCTCATCGGCTACGACGCGGTCTTCCCCGAGGCGGCGCGGTCCCTCGCGATTGCTGGCGCTGACCTCATCGCCTGCCCGTCGCTCATTGACTGGCCCCCGGTCCGCCCCTTTGGACCAACGGCGATCCCCTTCCCCAGCTATGTCGAGGCGGGGCCGACGGACGATCATTTCCATCTCTGGCGAGAGCGAGCGCGGGAGAACAATTCCTACGTCGCGTTCGCGAACGGCGCCGCTCCTTGGATGGGCTGGAGTGGCGTCTTTGGCCCTGGATTGGAGGGTGAGGCTCGCCACGAAGCGCTCGTCCGTGGTGATGCTGGCGGCATCGCCGAGCTCGTGATGGACACCACCAATCTTGACACCCGATACACGACGAATGTCGTCCGGGCGAAGGACCTGCTCGGGATGAGGATGCCCATCTGGTACGACGCGCTGCAGACGTGCGGCGCCGCGCCGAGTCCCTTGGATAGTGAGCAGGCATCGTCCTCCAGCGCGCCAACGGGTGCGGAGGCGGCGAAATCAGGAGAGCGGGAGTTCGTGGGGATGCCGTCGTGAGACGGGTGATCTTGCTCCAGATCGGCATTGGCACGGTCGGCGGCGCTGTACTCGAGCAGACGATCGCGAACCGCGACCGCTGGCGACGGGTTTTCGCGACGGAGTTCGTCATTGGCGCCTTGGGCGGGCGCGACGGCGTCCTCGCCGCCGAAGACGCCTCAGGGTTGACAGACGACGCAATCCGGGCGGTGGTCGATGACCGGCGCTCCGGAACCGGACTCCTCGCGGCCGCGTCCGAGCACGCGCTTGTTCCGGCAGGTGAGGCGATCGCCCGATTTGCCGCCGAAGGACCGACGATCCTCCTCGATGCTGCCGCCGGACACGAGACTGCTGCCCTGGGTGGCCGCGCCCTCGCCTCCGACGCGGGTCTCGTCCTGTCGAACAAGGCGCCGCTGGCGATGCCGTTCGGGAATCCAATCTCAGTCGAGCTCTGGTCCGAGGCCACGGCCACCGGCCGGCTTCGCTACGAGGCCACCTGCGGCGCTGGGCTGCCGGTGATCTCCACTCTGCGCACGCTGCTCGATACCGGCGACGAGGTGGTGGAGATTCAAGGCACCCTGTCCGGGACCCTCGGCGCGATTTTCTCCGATATCGCGGCCGGCCGGTCTTTTTCGGCGGCCGTTCGCGCGGCGAAGGAGCGTGGCTACACCGAGCCGGACCCGCGCGACGACCTGAGCGGCCTCGACGTCGCCCGCAAGGCGCTCATCCTGGCGCGGACGATCGGCCGCCGGATCGATCTCGACGAGATCGAGATCGAGAGCCTGGTTCCCGACCATCTTCGCGACGTCGGCGTTCAGGAGTTCCTCGACCGAGCGAGCGACCTCGACGCCATGGTGGCGCCACGCGTCCAAGCCGCCGAGCGACGCGGGGCGACGCTGAAATACGTCGCAACCGTCCCCGCCGACGGTCCGATTCGCGTCGGGCTGACCGAGGTAGCGACGGGCGGCGTGCTGGGCGCGATTCAGGGACCGGAGAACGTGATTGTCATCCGCAGCCGCCGCTACGACGACTACCCCCTGACCATCGTTGGCCCCGGCGCCGGCCCAGCGGTCACCGCCGCCGGCATGCTCGGCGACGCACTCGCACTCGCCGTGGGCCCGCTCGCTGGTCTCGGCCGCAGCGTCGCGTGATCGGTCGCGCTCAACCGGCAGCGTTTCGATTTTCACTGCCTTCATGGTTTCTCGTCCGCCGGAGCTACGTCAACGTTACTGCTCACTCCAGAGCGGTTGGACACCCAGGCTCGATCCGGGAGAGCCCTGAAATAGAACGGCGCTAAACGGCTCTGCGGTTGAGGGGTCGCCGGCGTCTCGCCAGGCGCTAAACGCCGAATCCGGTACCTGGTAACGGCACCGTGACGGGACGAACGGCCACGCCGGCGCCGTAGCCTGCGGTCGCCCTTGTCCTACGCAGTCGGCGTAGCCTCCGACGGCTCGGGAATGCTCGCGGGCGTAGCCACCGGCTCGTCAGAGCGGGTGAAGACGTACGGAGAGAATCCGTCGGCACTGAGTGCGGGGTCGGCCAGAATGGCCGGGGTCCCTAAGACCAGCTCGGAACGGCCGGCAGCGTCGTGCCGGAGGATTACTTGAGTCCCGCTGCCAAGCGCGCCTGGATCGGAAAAGACGTAATGGACGTCAGGGTTCGGCCGGGTTCGCAGCGGGCGGAGCGTGGAGCGGATCTCCCCGGCGTCGAAGATCAGCCGGCCATCCTCCAGCGTCAATCGGACCTCACCGAGCGTGGGGTTCGTATAGCGTCCGACATACGGCGTGACCGCCGCTGGATCCAGGGCGCCGAGCAGCGCCCGCAGGCCGGCCAGGCTTGCCTTGGCAGCCGCCGCGCCCGTCGCGACATCAGACGCGGCCTCCACTGGCTCCTCCAGGAGGATCTCGGAGAGGCGGTGGCGGACGGCGAAGGCGAAGGTGGCCGCACCCGGACCACCGTTGGTGAGGACGGCGAGTCCCAGATTCGCCTCTGGCAGAAGGGCGAGTTCAGAGACAAAGCCGGGGGTCGACCCGGAGTGGCTGAGGACGCGCATGCCCCGCTCCTCGCCGGTGAACCAGCCGAGTCCATAGCCCTCGGCGCCAAGGACCGCTGAGAGATCTTTGGGAAAGGTGACGCGCCGCGCCCAAACCTCCTCCAACCGCGCCTGCGAGACGACCGGGGTACCGTCCGGCGCCACGCCACCGGTGAGTAGGGTTTCCAGGAAAGCCGCGACCTCTCGGCCGCTCGACCAGAGACCGGCCGCGGGGTCCACCGCGCTCAGCAGGCGCTGCTGGCGCAGCAGCGACAGAGTCGTCGCCCTTCCGTCGAGATCGGCTGCGTGCGGCAGGGCGTAGTCTCCGCTGGCAAGTACCTCCGCGGTGTCGAACGTCGAGCGCTTCATGCCGATCGGCCCGAGGACCCGCTCCCGCATCGCCAGCCGGTACCCAGCGAGCAGATCGTCCGGCGCGGCGCCGGCTGCCGCCGCTGCGGCGTATCCAGCGACGCTGTAGAGCTGGTTGCTGTACTGGAGGCGTTCGCCGGGCGCCGCCGTTGCCTTCGTCTCGGCGAGGGAGGAGATCAGCCCGGCCGGGTCGAGCCGGTCGGCGTTCCAGAAGACCGTCTCGTCCCGGTTCGGCAGTCCGGAGCAATGGCAGAGGAGGTCGTCGAGCGTGAGCCGGCGCGTCAGGGCGGGATCGGCGACAGCAAAGGTGGGGAGGAGGTCGACGACGGGGGTGTCCCAGGAGAGGAGCCCGTCGTCGACCAGCGTCGCCGCCATCAGCGAGGTCAGCGGCTTCGTGATCGAGCCGATCTCCATCAGCGTGTCAGGCGTGACCCGAGCCGGTTTGCCGGCCTCCCGCACCCCGTAGCCTTCCAGAAAGACGACCTGGCCGTCCTGAACGACGGCAACGGCGGCACCCGGTACCCCCAGCTTGGCGAGCGACACTGCGACGAAGGCGGCGAACTCCACCCGCTGCTTCCCCGCCAGCGGCAGCGGCTGCGCGGCCACCGGCGTTGCCCCCTGCCTGACGTGGGGCGTGGCGGCTGGCGCGGCGGGCTGGGCGAAGCCAGACGCGAGCGGCGACAACTCGGCTAGGGCCAGTAGCGACCAGACGACCACGGCTCGGCGCAACATTCGGCTCCTCCGGAGCGTCCCATCTCGACCCTTAGACCCCGTCCCTCGGTTCTACGCCGTCGGTGTGGCAGCCGGTGTGGCCCGGCCCTTGTCCTTTAGCGGCCGGCTATCCACGTAGCGGTAGCCGCCGCCGACTTTTTCGAAGTAGACCAACTCCGCGGACCCTGTGGGGTCATGTCGCGTCGCCGTCAGCGCGATCACCCGTACGCGCCCGTCAGAGAGCACCACCGCGTCCCGGACGGCGATCGAGGCCTGCTGGTCCGCCGGCAGCGGAACGGGGACGGCGATCTGGGCGAGGAAGGCGTCGACCGAGGCGGGGTCGGGGGTCTCCCGCGGCGAGGGTGTCCCTGGAAGGCCGGCCTCGACGTGCCCCCGGAAAGTCGCCGCCCGGCCGAGGGACCGCGACACCTCCTTGTCGGAGAACAGCGCGGCGAGGGCGGGGAGGTTACCGGCATTAACGCAGGCGGTAAAGAGGCGGGCGGCGTCCGTCACGGCCGCGATCGTGGCGGCGTCGCCCGGCACCCCCGTCTCCTCGTCGCCGGCCTCGGGAGAGGCGTCCGCCGCCACCGGGGTCGCTGCAGCCTCCGCCACGCGCGCATCGATCCCCGCTAGCGTCAGCGCCCGCAGCTCCTCTGACGTCCGAGGCGCCACCGTGCACTCCGCCGGATCGACCGGGACGAGCGCCGCGGATGGGGAGGCGTCCTGTGCATCCACACCGGCGCTGAGCACGAGCGCGGCGAGCAGGGCGATGGAAACAGCGAGACGCCTCGATCGGGTCACGGCAACCTCCTTCGGAAACTCGGGCCCGCACGCGTCGACAGGCTCGCTCCCCCACGATCGTGTCGGACTGTTCGTTCAAGGCCGCGTCGCATCAGCTGACGGGGTGAGAGGGTGACGGTGCGACAACCTCAAAGCTTGATCGAAAAGCCCACGTAGTCGTCCAATCGTCTACCGCCGCTGATGCCGACCGAGCTCACGGTCGATTCCGGGCCACGCCAAGTAAGCCATCGCCATGATGAACAGGAACAATGGGATGAGTGAAACGGGGTCAACTGGACGGTGATCGGCGAGCCGAGCGACGAGGAAGAAGACGAATGTACAGAGGCTGGCCGCGATGACCGTCCCAACCAGGCGTCCCCCGGTAAGGTGTCGGGCCGAGTCCCTGCGGACAGCGATTTCGACTCGGGGCCAAACGAGGTAGCCCAGGAATACTCCGAACAAAAGCGGCCAGATCGTCCACGAAGCGACGGCCCTCTCACCTGGACGGAAGGACGCGACGATGGCGTACAGGATGCCAAATGCCGCCGCCCCCGCAAACCGTCTCGCTGGGGGTCGCATCGTTTCACTCCTCAATGTCGTCGTTCCTTGCGGAGGCTGGCGACTTCATCTGCTCCCGCCCGGCATGATACCGGATGCACCGAGCACCAGAAATTGACCTATGCCGACGAGCGATGCGCGATCCAGCAGGTGAGTACCGCGAACGAGACGGTAGCCGACACCGTCGCGAACGCACCCTTGCCGAGCGGATCGTGTCCCAGCCAAAGACCGAAGGCGACCCAGGACGCGAAAAAAATGGTTATGGTCGTCAAGGCTTTGACGAGCCGCTGTCTGCGGGTCATGGTGCCCCCTTGTGCTGGGTCGTGAAGTGTACCGTCGTGGCAGCTCCCTGACTGCCGCTTGCCCTCAGGTGGCGCCACGCGAGGAACGCGGCCCACCCGGCTCGTGCGCTCCGGTCCACGCGTACTCCATCTCCCGGGCCGTCTCGGTCGCGGCCTCCTTGCCGTACCAGCGCGCGACGACGTGGAGCGCCATGTCGATCCCCGCCGAGATCCCCGCCGAGGTGACGATCCTCCCTTCATCCACCACCCGCTCATCGTCACGCACGTCGATCGCCGGGTGGTGCTCCCGCAGCGAGTCAACGCTCGCCCAATGGGTCGTCGCCCGCCGCCCATCGAGCAGGCCGCCGGCTGCCAGGAGAAACGCGCCCGTGCAGACGCTCGTCGTCAGCTCCGCTCGCCGGTCTTGCTCCACGATCCACTTCAACAGAACGGGGTTGCTTCGCTCACGCCGAGTTCCCCGACCCCCGGGGACAACCACGATGTCGAGCGGTGGATGGTCGCTGATCGTGTGGTGGGGCTGGATCAGCAACCCGCCGACGCAGCGCACGATCCCTGGTCCCTCGGCGATCGTCAGCGCCTGAAACAGCGGCTGCTCGTCGTTTCGCCCTTTCGCCTCACGCTCGCGCGCGACCGAGAAGACCTCGAACGGCCCGCAGAAGTCGAGCACTTCGACGTCGTCGAAGATCAGGATGCCGACCGTCGCCGGTTTCGCTGGAGACATCCTACTTCCTCCCGACAGGACCGCGATCACCCCCACTCAGCACCGAGGCGACCCGCTGCCCGGTAGCGGTGAATACGACTGCGCCCCAGTGATGCGCTGTCTCCGTCAATGCCCCCGCAGCTTCGTCGGTGTCATTCGGACCGCGACGGAATACGCCTCGGAAAAACTCCTCGGGTCCATGCCGATGCCATCGATCTCGGTCCGGTATTTGGCGAGGTAGGCGGGAACCGCGTCGGCCCGTGGCGCCGCCGCGTCGATCGCGGCCTCGCCGGTGAGGATGACGATGTCGCCGCCTTGCCCATCGCCGTCGAGGTTGAGCGAGACACGAGGGTTGCGCGCGATATTGCGGAGTTTCGGCGTATCGGGCTGGCTGTAGATCAGAATACGGCCGTCCTCCCAGAGAAACCAAACCGGGCTCGGCTGCGGCGTCCGATCGTCACCAACCGTCGTCAGCCACCCGATCAGTTCTTTTCCTAATCGGCGCTTGACGCGAGCACCAAAGTCGGTCGTCGTGTCGAGCTCCACCGTCACATCCCCCTGCTGTCGAACCCGCTCGGGTTCTGCCTATCTTCGTCGCTGAGAGGTCGGATAAGCGGCGCGCGGTCCTCCTGGGACACGGATGAGAGGATCGTCCCACCGTGCCCCCGGCTCGATAGTATCAGTATGGCCCCACCCGCGTTGGCCATTGACGCATTGCCGAACGTCACAGCGACGGGAAGGCGCGTAGCCCGGCCCGATGGGGCGAGACCTGGGCGTCGCCCTCCCATTCGCGTGGGATCAGTCCGCGCTGGCTACCGCCTCCGGCGTCACCTCGTAGGCCGTCCCCCCACTGACGGCGATGACGCGATCGCCGAGCGCGAAGGCGGCGGCTAGGTCGGGACGCTCCTCCAGGAGGCGAAAGTACGCCTCGCTAGCGAACGGAACGCGCGTCGGCGTCATCGACGATGGGTCAAACGTCGTCTCGATCCAGACCTCATCGCGGAGGATGAAGGTGCGCGGTCCAACCAACCGAAATACGCTCTCACCATTCTCCGGTGCTGATGGCGCGGCGGCGACCTGGGCCTCAGCCATGCTGCGCGACGCTTGGGCCTGATCCACCGCCGCCGCGCCGGACGAGGGTGCCGCCGCCTTGGCCATCGTATTGCTCGCGGTCTCGGCCGCCGCCTGCCTTCCGGCCGCCGTCAGAACGTCCTCGTCGGTGATCAGATAGGACGTATAGGGTGTGACGACGCCGTATCGGACGCTGAGGTCCACGATCGCCGAGACCCATTCCGCGTTTTCCCCGTGGAGGCGAATCTGATCGAGCAGATAGCCGATCTTCCGCGTTGCCCAGAGACGAGGCAGGAAGTCGTCGCCGCCGGTCGTCGCAAACGTCTGATCGGTGTAGACGAAGCTCTGAGGTTGCCCGTTGGTCGCGCCGGAAAGGGTCACCGTGGCCTCGCCGCCGGCCCGATAGCGACCGACGACGACGAGTTGCGAGCCGGCGAAGAGATCTGAGAGAGGCGTAGGATAGATGTCCTCGACCTGGACGTCAGCGACGCTAAGCTTGAGATCGGTCAGGACCGGCGTACTGATTCCCGCGTAAAAGGTGGAAACCGTCTCGTCCAGCGCCTGACCCGGTCGAACATAGGTGGTCGCGCCGTGATGCTTCTGAGCCAGCGAGTCCAAGAGGACCGTATCGACGTCGTCACCAACGCCAAAAGCGAAGAGCCGGACGTTCGACGGCGCGGCGCCGGCAACGTTGCTCAGAATGCGAGGCACTTCGACCTCGCCCTCGCTCGGAAGACCGTCGGTCAGGAAGAGGACCATCGTTGGCCGGCCCGGCGCGACCATTCCCATCGCGTCCAGCAGGGCCAAATTGATATCCGTTCCTCCCGCTGCTGGGAGCCGTTCCACCCAACTTGCCGCCTCCCGCGCCTTGGACGCTGGTTGCAGGGACTGTTTGAATACGCTGGCCCCGGTGCTGAACGCGACAACATTGAATCGATCATCTTGATTGAGGTGGTCGAGCACGTAGGTTAGCGCCTGCTTGGCCTGCGTTATTTTCTCCCCTTCCATGCTGCCCGATGTGTCGAGCACCAGGATCACGTCCTTCGCGATCACGGTCGTGCCTGGATTCACGATTCCTGGCGCCGCCAGCAGCATGAAATAGCCCTCATCCGCCTCCCGATCGTAATAGCTGATGAGGTGGCCACCGACGGCCTCCTGGGACACGCCGTAGAAGAGCTCGAAGTCGCTCGCCGGTGTCACGTCGCTGGCCTCGTAGCTGGCGACGACGTGGTGGTCGTCCGGGCGGTCAATCGCCAGGTCATGGCTCGGTGAATAGACCGCCCGAATTGCCTCGCGGGAGGTAACGGCCACGCGGACACTGACCTGCTCCAGCGGTTGGGCCGAAAAGCGCTCGGTGTTCAACGGGTAGACGTAATGCGTCAGACCGAGATTCGCGGCCAAAACCTCGGAATACTCGATCTGGATCCGCCGGTCTTCCCCGGCCGGGATCGGGAAGACGCGCGCCTGGACCGCGCCGTTGCCGGCGTATTCGAGCAGCGCGGGGTCGCGCAGGCGGCGAACGATGTCGTCGTAGGTCCGGCGCGCCTCCGCGGCGTCGAGCAGCTTCGCCTCGACCGCCTCCCCGTCGACCCACATCGTGAACTTCCCGATCGCCGCTCCGTGGGGAATGGGGAAGAGAAAGGTTCCCTCAGCCGACCACGCGTTCGGATTGTGGAAAACCTGGTCGATGCGGGTCGTCGCCACCTGGTCCGTGATGGTCACGTCGACGCGGTGTGATCGCACGTCGAGTTGGTCAGCGATCATCACCGGACCCGGGCACCGCGGGTCGCAGACCGGCGTGTCGACAACGACGACGCCATCCGCCTGCGCCGACCATGGTGTAGAGAGTGACACGATCATAGCGAGAAGAGCGAGAACAACCGGTGCGGTGCGAACAGAAACACGTTTGCCGTTCATGCTGACCTCCATCCTCGCACCTACCTACCTGGTTGGGTGCTGTCTTCTTGACGCTGGAGCGCCCCGAGTGGTTCCCGTTCCCACCCGGGGCGCATGAACTTCACCGCGGTAGACAGGCACAGCGATCGCGCCGCCCAGCGCCGGGCTGGCTATCCGTGTGATGCTCTCCGAGTAGGGCCCGTTGCGGTGACCCATGACATCTGGAAGGTCCTCGGGAGTGACGATGCCGCGCGGCAACGGCACGGGATCGAAGGGCGGCAGCGTCAGTTTGCTCTCCGTGACGGATTATCTCGGGCGGCCCGTTCGCTGCTTCCAGCCCATGCGGATCGGGGGTTAGCGGCTCCTCGCGGTCAGGAGCCGCTTGCGTTGCGTCCGTAGCCGCCGTACCGTATGTCACAGAACCCGATCCCGTGCGCGGGTAGGCACAGACTCAGTCGGAGGGATGCTCTCACTATGGCCCAAGTACAAACCAAGATCGAGACACGAGACGTGTTGGCACCGCTGTCAGTCGCGGAGCTTGCGGAGGCGGTGGCAATTCTGCGAGCCGAACGCGGCGTCGATGAGCGGTACCGCTTCGTACAGGTTGCGCTCCGTGAGCCTGCCAAGGACGTCGTGCTCGCCGCTGACGCGAACGGTCGCGATGTTGAGCGGGAAGCGGTCGCGGTGCTGATCGACCGGGTGGAGCGAACCACGATCGAGGCTGGCGTCTCCCTCAGTCAGGGACGTGTCACGTCGTGGGAGCGCGTCAGCGCCGGTCAGCCGCCGCTCACCTTCGAGGAACTGTTGGCCTGCGAACGGGTCTGCTGCGAGGACCCGGACTTCCAGGCCGCGATGCGGCGCCGGGGAATCACGAACCTGGACCTCGTGTGGGTCGATCCCTGGAGCGCCGGCGTCTACGAAGACGAAACGGGGGACGCCCACCGGCGGATGGCACGAGGTCTCGTCTGGATGAAACTGCACCCCGACGACGACAACGGCTACGCGCACCCTGTCGAGAACGTCATCGTCGTGGTCGATCTGCACGAGATGGCGGTCGTCCGGGTCGAGGATCATGGCGTCGTCCCTGTACCGGCGGCGACCGCGAACTACGCGCCGAAGGACGTCGGACCGCTCCGAACCGACGTGAAGCCGCTGGCCATTACTCAGGTCGATGGGCCGAGCTTCGCGGTTGACGGCAACCTGGTTCACTGGCAGAACTGGCGATTCCGGGTCGGCTTCACGCCGCGTGAGGGGCTTGTTCTCCACACACTCGGCTGGCAGGATGGCGACCGGCTCCGGTCGATCCTCTTCCGCGCCTCCCTCTCCGAGATGGTGGTCCCCTACGGGGATCCTTCGCCGACGCATGCCCGCAAAAATGCCTTCGACGTTGGCGAGCTCAATCTTGGCGCCCTCGCCAACTCCTTGACCCTCGGCTGCGACTGCCTCGGCGAGATCCACTACTTCGATGCCGCCCTTGTCGACCAGCAGGGAGCGCCTTACACCCTCAAGAACGCGATTTGCCTCCACGAGGAGGACTACGGCGTCCTCTGGCGGCACTGGAACATGCGAACCGGTGGCACCGAGGTCCGGCGCTCGCGGCGCCTGGTGATCTCCTCCTTCTCGACCATCGGCAACTACGATTACGGCTTCTTCTGGTACCTCTACCAGGATGGCACGATCCATTGCGAAGTTAAGCTGACGGGCATCCTCTCGACCGGCGCGGTTGCGCCCGGTGTGCGGCCACGGTACGGCCAGTTGCTGAACGCCGACGGTCTCTACGGGCCAATCCACCAGCATTTCTTCAACTTTCGGCTCGATCTCGACGTCGATGGCGCCACCAACTCTGTTTTCGAGGAGCATACGGAGGCGGAGGTGGCTGGCGACAGCAACGCCTTGAACGCCGCATTTCGGTCGGTGCGAACTCCCCTTCGTCGCGAGTTGGAGGCGCAACAATTCGTCGATCCGCTGCGGGCACGGACATGGAAGGTGGTCAATCCCAATGTGACGAACGCGCTTGGTGAGCCGGTTGGTTACCGGCTGATCCCGCACGGCAACGTCCTCCCCTTCGCCGCCGCCTCGGCCAGCGTCACCAAACGGGCCGGGTTCATTACCAAACACCTCTGGGTCACCCCACATGTCGACGACGAGCGCCACGCCGCCGGCGACTATCCAAACCAGCACGCGGGCGGCGCCGGGTTGCCGGAGTGGACGGCCGCTGACCGCGCGATCGAGGAGACCGACGTCGTCCTTTGGTATACGCTCGGCAGTCACCACCTGCCGCGACCGGAGGACTGGCCGGTGATGCCCGTCGCCTACACGGGGTTTGTGCTGCAGCCATCTGGTTTCTTCGACCGAAACCCGGCGCTCGACGTGCCGCCGTCAACGGCGCACAGCAATGGCCATTGCCACGAGTAACTTGGCGAACTTTGCCGTCAGGGGAGGACCGTGATGGTCCGTTCACGAGCGACGACGTCAAATTGTCGTCGGTCCAAAGTCAACACCATGCCGCCACGCCGCTCGGCACAGGCGATGACTGCGGCGTCGACAAAACCGAGAGGAAGGTCAGCGTAGCGTCGAACCAGGTATCGGACCCGCGCGAAGTCGCCCTCTCCCGCGTCCAGGGCGTATCGACCCGCTTCGAGGTCGGTGAGAAACGTCTCGAGGACGATAAGCGACATCCGTGCTTCGATGAAATAGGCGAGTTCACCGAGGGTCGCGGCGGGGACGACAAACGGGCCGCCGTTCGCGTCCGCCGCGCCGCGAACCCCCGCGTGATCCCGATCCTGCCGGTTCAGGAGGGCGAGGATTGCGGAGGTGTCGAGGGTGATCAAGTCGGGCGCCAGTTGGCACGCAGCCAGTCCTCCGAATCGGCGCCACTGAGTTCCGGGTCGTCATAGACACCAAACGACTGAGGAACATTCGACCCAGGCTCGCCCAAATAGTCCCGAAGCGCCTCCGCGATCAACTCGTCCGCTGCCCGGCCGGTTCGCGCTGCTTCTGACGTCAGGATCTCTCCTATTGAGTCTGGAAGGTGGACGACAATTTCCATGTCCCTATCCTTGCCGCGTCCGTTCACGCCAACCCCGCGCGGCGATTGCGCAGAAGAATCGCCTGGCCCATCGCCTATCTTTCGTCCCGCTGGGACTGATGAGCCAGACACGTCTCTAACAAAGGATCATTCCCTTCTCTGTATGGACGCTGAGCTCAAGATATCGAGCGGGGTCCTCGCCTCCGACTTGGTCCGGATTCCGGTCCCACGAACGATTCGCGGTATCGAATCTTGGCGCGCGAGCTTCGCGAGGGCCAAACAGGCATCTCAGTGCTGGGCAGCCCCGGAATCGATCTGGATGGCGCCAACACGTTCCTCGGTTGGCTCGAAATCGGTGCTATTGAAAAGGTGATGTCACAATCCCCACGCGAAAATTGTAGCGTACAGCGCATTAAAACTGAGCGTTAACGAGCGGTTCCAGATCCACGGGGACGTGTGCGCCGCGTGGCTTCCCCGGTCTAAAAAGCTGAAGCGATGCACGCACGTAAAAAAATCGTCAGCGGCGGCCGGCACATCCTCGGGGTGATCGCAGGGCCCACCCTCAGCGCGGGCCGGCGATGCCCGTGACGTCAGCCCCGATAGCCGCGGCCAGTCTCACGCTCCCCTGTTGAGCGGCGGCCCACCACGCGCCCGTGGAGGGGCCGCTGCTCGGATCGATCTGCGATGCCATCCGGACGTCGGCTCCCGCGAAGACCATTGACAGTCTTGGCAACGACCCATAGGCTACGGAGCGCACTGGAACGGGCTTGCGCAGGACGCGCGGCGGCGGCGGCCGGAGACGATCGAAGGTGAGCGCGACGGTCTATCCCACCTCGAAGCCGAGGACGGCCCACCGGCGCCGGCTCAGCGTTGGGACACTGCTAACCCACCTCGTCCTGTCGCTTGCCAGCCTTAGCATTCTTCTGCCGGTCCTATGGGTGCTTCGAACCTCGTTCGCTTCTAAGGATCTCGCTTACAAGCCGGCCGAAATCTGGTTCGCGCCAACGCTCGTCAACTACCAAAAAATCTTCGTTTCCCAGCAGTTCCAGAAATACCTCTGGAACTCGCTCTGGATCGCGGTCGTCTCCGCCGTGGTCTGTCTTCTGATCGGCTCGCTCGCTGCCTACTCCATTGCCCGCTATCGCACCGGTGGCACTGTCCTCAGCTTCACCATCCTCGGCACGCAGATGCTGCCTCCGGTCGCGCTCGTCATCCCGTTCTACATCGTGATCCGTCACCACCTCGCTCTGTTCGGTGCCGACCTCAGCTTCTACGACCGGGGGATGACGCTGGTTTTTGTCTACCTCTCGTTCAATCTCCCCTTCGTGGTCTGGATCTTGATCGGCTTCTTTCAAGCCATTCCGCGCGAGATGGAAGAGGCGGCTCGTGTCGACGGGGCGACGCCGTTTCAGGCGTTCCGGCAGATCGTGGTTCCCGTTTCCCTGCCGGGGTTGCTGGCGGCCTCCGTCTTCGCCTTCGTCCTGAGTTGGAACGAATTCATCTTCGCCTTCATTTTGACCGGTCGTCACGCCCGGACGATGCCGGTCGCGCTCGCCTCATTGATGAGCTCCCAGGGCAACCAAGTCAGCGCCATCTGCGCCGCCACGATGGCGATGATGGTGCCGATCGTCGTGCTGACGTGGGTCATTCAGCGTTTTCTGGTCCGCGGCCTCACCTTTGGCGCGGTCAAATAGCCGCCACGGGCGGTCACGTACACGGGAGGTACATGGGCATGGTTCATCATGATGCGCGGCTTCGCGCCGCGGCGACTATCGATCGGCGACGGCTGCTGCAAGCGGCCGGCGCGTCTGGCCTGGCGCTGACCCTCGCCTCGCGCCTTGGCCCCGGTGGCCTAGCGCAGGAGACGACGCTCTCGAAGGACTACTCCGGCACGACCCTCAACGCGCTGATGGAAGACATCATCGAGACCACATTGATCGAGGAGCTCTTGCCCGATTTCCAGGAGAAGACCGGGATCACGGTCCAGTTCGAGAAGGTCGTCTATCCGACGATGCATGACAAGCTCGTCGCCTCGCTCGCCGCCGGCGAAGGCTCCGGCGTCTACGATTTCCTCGAAGTTGACTTCTACTGGGTCTACGAGTTCGCCCGCTCAGGGTGGGTCGAGGAGCTGACGCCGCGCATCGACAAGAGCAACGGCGCGATCGACATGAGCCGGTACGAAGACGCCGTCAAGAAGATCAATTCCGAGGTCGACGGCAAAACCTACTACGTCCCGATGTACGTCTACCCCATGGGACTGATCTACCGGCAGGATTTGATGGACGATCCCGCGATCAAGGATGCCTACAAGACCGCCGCCGGCAAGGACCTGGCGCTGCCGACGACGGTCGACGACTACGTGGCGATGGTTAAGACCGTCCAGAAGATCAAGCCGGGCCAACTCTACGGCACGGTGATGCAGGGTCAGCAAGGCGACCCGATCGTCATGGAGTTTTGCAACTACCTCTTCGGCCTCGGCGGCAGCTTCTACGATGCCGACTTGAAGAAGTCCACGATCAACGACGCGACCGGGGTCAAGGCGGCGACTCTCTACCTCGACGCGATCAAGAACGCCGCCCAACCTGGGGCCGCGAACGCCAACCTCGATGACACCAATGCTCTCTGGGCGCAGGGCAAGGCGTTTACCACGGTCGGCTACCTCTTCATCCTCGCCAACGCCGAGAACGATCCGAAGTCGGCGGTCAAGGGCAAGGGGAAGGTGACTACCATGCCAGGTGGTCATGGCCTCACCGGCGCTTGGAGCTGGGGCATCCCGAAGAGCTCACCCAACGCTGATGCCGCCTGGGAGTTCATCAAGTGGGTTGAGTCGCCCGAGATCGCGCTGAAACGCGCCCTCGGCGGCGGTGTGGCCGCCCAGAACGAACCCTACGCCAACCAGGACTACATCACGAAGTATCCGTGGATGGCCCAGGTCAAGGATTTGATCGCGACCGGCATGGGATTGCCGGCGGTGACCAAGCAGGCAACGCTGGTCGAGATTGTCGGCCGTCATCTCAGCGATGCCGTCGCTGGCGGCAAGGATCCCCAGGCGGCGATGGACGCCGCGGCGAAGGAGCTTGAAGGGCTTCTCTGAGCCCCCTCATGAATCGCATCGACTCTTCTCGGCGACGACCATGCCCCGGCGGGAGGTTCATCCCAGCCTCCCGCCGGATCGCCTGCATGCGGCCGGAGACATGCGCCGGATCTAATCCTGATGGCGAATAGTCGCCCCGTCCCGACGGTTCCCCTCTCGGGGTCGGGACGGGTTGATCGTCCCATCGGCGTCTTGCGGCCGAACCCTCGGCTGCCACTGCTCCCATTCCGGTTGTCGATGGTCGTGCCGACCGTCGTCGCCCTGCTCGCTGTCGTCGGCTTTCCGCTCACCTACGCCGCATACGTCGCGCTCCATGAGTACGATCTCAGCGAGGGTGGAATTGGCCGCTTCATTGGACTGTCCGGGTTCCGCGCCGTCGTCGGGATGGAGGTCTTCGTCGCGGCCGCGAAGAACACCGTCGTCCTGACGCTCGCGGTGGTCACGCTTGAGCTCCTGATCGCGCTCGGGCTGGCGCTGTTGCTGAACCAGCCGGGGTTGCGCTTCCGGACACTCTACCTCGCCATTCTGCTGATTCCGCTGCTCGTTAGTCCCATCGCGGTCGGTCTGATCTGGCGCGTGCTCCTGCATCCCGACCTTGGCGCCGTCAACTGGGCGCTCGCCCAGGTTGGCTTACCCGGTCAGGAGTGGCTCAGCAACCGGTCCTCGGCGATGCCTGCGGTGATCGGGATCGACGCCTGGCACGAAACCTCGCTCCTGCTCGTCGTCCTCCTTGCTGGGTTGACCGCCCTCCCGAAGGAACCGACGGAAGCGGCGATTGTCGATGGCGCGACGCGCTGGCAGGTGCTGCGAACGATCACCCTACCCCTGCTGGCGCCGGTCATTCTGGTCGCGGTCCTGATCCGGATGATCGCGGCGATGAAAACCTACGATCTCATCTATGTCCTGACCGCAGGCGGGCCGGGCGGCGCTACCGAGACCATCTCGTTCCGCATCTGGAAAGTCGGCTTTACCAATCTCGATATGGGCAAGGCCGCCGCCGCCTCGATCCTCCTCCTCCTCGTCATTCTCGTCCTGACCGTTGTTCTGGTCCGGGTGATGAAGACCGACGCCGAAGGGTAACGCGGGCGACCAGCTGCGGATTCCGTCCGATCGCGCTGCGTCGTGGACGTCCCGAATAGCCGTCGCGACGTCTCCGCCACCCACTCGCCGGCTGATGGCGCGCCCCGCTGATGCTACACTCGCCGGCCTCAGGCGGTCCGCGCGATCGTGCGGGCACTAAACACGGGACGGGAGATCGAGCGGCATGGGCGATGCAGCGGCGGGTCGGGGTGAGGCGGGTGAGCCGGCCACGATAAACGACGCCAATACGGTACCGGTTGTGGAAGCCGGCGAGCGCGACGACAACCCATCGTCCGATGTTCCGACGACCATCATCAAGGCCAGCGCGACCAAGTCCCCCGCTCCCGCGTCTGAGGTGTTGCGGAGCGATGCCGGAGACATCGAGGCGACCAATGTCGCGATGGAGCGCTCCGGCGCTGACGAGATCACGGCCCAGCGGGTCATCATGACCAACTCGGGTGCGAAGAGCATCGATGCGCGCTCCGCTCAGCTCGATCGCTCCGGAGTCGTCTCACTCCGGTCGCAGCACGCCGTCCTCCACGGTGGTACCGTCACGTGCGTCATCGCGGACGAGGCGCGTCTGGTCAAGACAAAGGCCTTGGTGGTCGCCGCGAAGGCGGCAACCATCGAGGAAGGCGCGCGCGTTCTCATCTACGCCGGCCCTCCCAGCCTCCAACTTCGGCCTGCCGTCGATGCCGCGGGCGCCGCCGCCTTCGGCGCAGGTCTCGGACTTGCCTTCCTCCTCCTCGGACCGGTGCTCCGCCGGATCGCGCGATGGCTTTGACACCATATCCGACTCGTTCAACCGCCCAGGACGCCTCCGTCGCGGCCTGATCGCGTCTCGCCAATAGCTACTGGCTTACCACCGATATTTCAGAGGAGGTCACCATGGGTGCAGGGAAGCGGTTGCTCAAGTTTGGCGGCGGCAGCCTGCTCGGAGCGGCGGTCGGGACTGCCGTGGCCGTGCTATGGGCGCCCCAAAGCGGTGAGGAGCTGAAGGGCCGCCTGACCGACCGGATCCGCCAAGCGCGTCTCATGGGAGCGCAAGCCAAGGCGGAAAAGGAAGACGAGCTCATTCGCAAGTTCCGGTCGGAGGTCGACGACCCCGAGGCGTTGCGAGACGAGGAGGCCAAGGTCCGCGTCGCGGCCGGTCAGGCCGTGGCTTCCCTCGGCCTCAGTCTGAATGCCCCGGGCGCCATCGCCGCTCAGGAAACCGCTCTCCGCGCCAACGAGTCAAGCGCAGGCTTGGGACCAATCGTGACTCCGGAGCCCGCGACACCGGCAGACCAATCCGTGACGGTGCGCTCGGATCTCGGTTAATCGTCCAGCCCGCGACCTTGGCTGGGTTGCCGTCTCCCTCCGGTGCACCACGGGCCCCCGTCGTGCACCCGACGTCGGCGGTTCCTGCGCTCGCCGAGGAGATTGCCGCCAGGTTTGGGGAATCGTCCAGGGTGGTCGCCGTGGCGCTTGGCGGGTCTCGCGTGACCGGGCTCGCCGACGAGCGGTCCGACGTCGATCTCTACGTTTACGCTCGACAACCCATACCTATCCCTGTTCGCGAGGCGATCGTCGGGCTGAGGTCAGCCAGCGTGAGCTAGACCAGCGCTTCTGGGAACCAGGTGACGTCTGGATCGACACCGCAAGCGGGCTCACAGACGATGTCATGTACCGCGCGCCGGCCTGGATCGAGGAGGAGCTCGAACGCGTGTTAAGTCGCCATGAGGCGTCGGTCGGGTACTCGACCTGCCTCTGGCACAACGTGCGGACCTCCGTTTCGCTGATCGACCCGATGAGATGGTTCGCTGATCTCCAAAAAATGGCCGCCCGGCCCTACCCGGAGCCGCTGCGACGCGCCATCATCGCCAAGAGCCATCCGATCCTGCGCCGATCGATGACCTCGTTCCTCCACCAAATCGAGCGTGGGCTGGATCGCGGAGACACCGTTGCGGTCCAGCATCGCCTGGCTGCGCTCCTCGCCTGCTACTTCGACGTCCTTTTCGCGCTCAACCGCCAGACCCATCCCGGCGAGAAGCGTCTCCTGCCGCGGGCTCTGGCCCTCTGCCCGCTCCGACCCGCACATCTCGAGCGGCAGGTCGCGGCGGTCCTGGCCGCTCCGTTGCTCGACGAGAAGCACCAGATTGTTTCGCTTGCCCACCAGTTGATAGATGGGCTGGACGACCAGCTCATCGCGGAAGGACTGATCTAGCGTTTCGGTTCCCCTGACCGTTCAGCGGGGGATACGCGAACAGCGGCAGGCCACCCATGCTTGTCACTTGACCTTCGTCTCCGTCACCTGCGGGTGGCTGGTCCGTAGCGTCTCAAACACGGCGAGGCCGTTGACAGGCTTCAGATGGTTTCCTAGAATCCCGGCCAACCTCACGACACCGCGGATGACGAAGGCCGGGGCGCGGCAGCCTGGTAGCATCAGTGAGGGAGACGAGTCCTCCCCGGGGTGACGCGGGCTGGGGGCGGAAGGAGCCACTGTGGCGCGGTCCGAGCGGCGGACGGATCTCAGTAATGGCCGGCCGGCTGCTGAGCTGGGAGAGATGGTGGGCGTTCCCCTTGCGGGCCAGCCGCCGATGATGACCGTGGAGCATGCCACCAAGTTCTACAAGACCGGTTCCGGTGCCGTCCACGCCCTCGAAGACCTCTCGATCGAGATTGGACAAGGTGAGTTCGTCTGCATCCTCGGCCCCTCTGGGTGCGGCAAGACGACCTTGCTCTGGGCGATGTCGGGGCTGCATGAGTTGACCCGCGGCCGGATCGTCCTCAACGGTACGCCGGTCACCGGACCGCGACCCGAGATCGGGATGATCTTCCAGGACGCTAACCTGCTTCCTTGGCGCAATCTCTGGCAGAACATCCACTTTCCCTTTGAAATCAAGCGTCTTGACCCGAAACCGTACGAGGCCCGCATCCGCGGTCTCGTCGACGAGGTCGGTCTGACCGGATTTGAAACGAAGATGCCGCGCGAGCTCTCCGGGGGCATGCAGCAACGGGCCAGCATCGTCCGCTGTCTCTCGTTCGACCCGGCGGTCATCCTGATGGACGAACCGTTCGGCGCCCTCGATGCGTTTACCCGCGATGAAATGAACCTATTGATCCAGAAGATCTGGATGGAGACGGGGAAGACGATCGTGTTCGTGACCCACAACGTCACCGAGGCGATCTTTCTCGCGGACCGCGTCATCGTCCTCAGCCCGCGTCCGGGTCGACTCGCCCATATCTTTCCAATTCACCTTCCGCGTCCGCGGACCATCGATCAAACGTTCTCGGTCGACTTCATTAGGACCGTCCTTGAGGTCAAGGGGACGATCGAGAGCGGGCTCGATCGAGCGAACGCCCTCGCCGCGCGCCAGGGACTGGAGCTCGGCTAACGGTCTCCTGGAGATGGGAGGTCTGGATGGACGGTGGTCGCGGAGGCCGGCGAACCAGGCCTCACACGTCGACGACAAGCGGCGGCCGATCCTGGAGGATCATGACGAATGGCGAGTGACCTACGCGAGACGATCCCAACCTTCGGCGGGCCAAGCGGCGGGCAGGATACCGGAGAGGTCAGCCTCGCCAACTGGTCGGGTCTGACCAGCACGGGGTTCGCCCGATCATGGGCCGAGGCGATTGCGATCGCCGCGGTCGCCGTCTTGGTGATCGGCGGCACGGAGATCTTTGTCCGCGTCCGCCACGTTCCGGCCTACACCTTCCCGGCGCCGAGCGCCGTCGCCCGGGCGCTTTGGGCGAACTTTCCTCTCTTCCGGCCGCACTTGGTGGCGACTTTGGAAGTCATTTTTTCCGGCTACGCGATCGGCGCCGCGATCGGGATCGTGCTGGCCGCGCTGATTACCCAGTTTCCATTTGCGGAGAAGATCATCACCCCCTATATCCTCCTCCTGGTGACGACGCCGATGATCGCGCTCGTGCCCCTGTTAGTCCAGAAAATGGGGTTCGGCATGGCGCCGCGCATTATCGCCGTCGCTCTCGCCGCCGGGCCGATGGTCATGATCAACTCGGCGACGGGGTTCCGCCGGACCGATCTCGCGAAGATCGCGCTCGCCCGTTCGTATGGCGCGAGCACGTTCCAAATCTTTACGAAGGTGCGTTTTCCACTGGCGCTGCCGATGATCATCGTCGGTCTAATGGTCGGCGCGATCTTCGGTATGCTGACGGCGGTCGGGGCCGAGATTGTTGGCAGCGGCGAAGGTCTAGGCAACCGGCTCATGTTTTACTCGTCGCGCATCCAAATGGCGAATTTCTGGGCCGTGATCGTGATGCTCGCGGTCATGGGTATCTTGATCTACGTCTTCTTCTATTGGATCGGAAAGCGTTGGGCGAGCTGGCAGGCGTAGTCTGCCGCTGGCCCGGAGAGCTGGAAAGGAGGGGAGCCCCGCGGAGGCGGGAGACGATTGCCGCAACCGATGACCGATCTCGTGGACGCGTCGGAGTTCAAGGTGGACGCCGCGCGGCGCTCAACGTGGAGGAAGATGATGGACCATCTCGAGCCCCGGATTGCGACGCTCACCCAGGGTCGTCTCTCGCGACGCCGTCTGCTCCAAGGGGCCGCAGCGCTCGGCGCCGTCGCTCCCCTCATGACCCGCGGCGGCAGCTTGCACGTCCTCGCCCAGGGCGCGAAGAACAAGGTCGTTTGGGTATCCCCTCGCGGCACGCTCGAGGTGCTTGACGATTATCCGTACTGGGTCGGCAAGAAGCTGGGCTATTTCGGCGACGTCGAGACCGAGCTCCTGCCGGCGATCATGGAGGCGACCTCCAGCAGCAAGGCGGTCGCCGATAAGCAAGCGGACATGTCGTACGTTTCGCCAGGGGTCTTCTCGCTCGGTGTCGAAGCCGGCATCGACCTCGTCTCGGTCTGGGAAATGGGCGCCTTCGACGTCTTCGATATTGCCCTGCCAAAGGGTACGGGTGGCGAGGTCAAGACCCTCAAGGATCTCGAAGGGAAGACGATTGTCCTTGGCGACCAGGGGTGGTCGTCCATCGTTGACCCGATGATCGCTCAGGCTGGTGGCGATCCGGCCAAGGTCAAGTACACCTCCTCCGGTCCAACCTGGGGCCAGACCCTCAAAGCGGGCCAGGCCGACGCCGCCCTCTGCTGGGAAGGGTTGCGGGCGCAGTGGAAAGCGGGGGGGCTCGACTTCGACTACATCCTCGGTAAGGACTGGTCGAAGTTTCCCGCCAATTCCTTCCAGATCCGCCGGACCGACTTCGAGGATGCCTCTCTCAAAGACCTCTACACTCGCTATCTTCGGGGTTGGGCGATGGGGTTGGAGTTCGGCTACCAAAACCCCCGTGCGGCCACCCAGATCACGATGGAGGAGCCGACGATAGGCCCGGCGCTCAACGACACCTTCAAAGACAAGGCCGTGGCGGTCGAGTCGATGTGGCAACTAGCCACGGTCTACCGCGGTGACTGGGCGAAGCGCCAGGGTTGGGGCTGGCACGACCTCGGATCGTGGGGCACCTTCCTGACGACAATCAAGGACATCGGCCAGTTGACGAAGTCGATCAAGCCTGAGGACATCATCAAGAACGAGTTCGTTGCCGGCGCCAACGAGTTCGACAAGGCGAAGGTCAAGGCCGACGCCTCTGGCTTCACGCTCGCGTCAGAGTTCGAGGCGGTCCCTGTGCCGGAAGGAGCCGGAGCGTAGGAGCAACGACCTTGAAGCTGTAACCTAGCTCTCCCCGGCGTGCGGCCCTGCCTGAGCCAACGTCATCGATCAGCGTCAGTCAGAGCCCGCCCAATGATCCCGGACCGCTCCGCATGGCGTACTGCCTGCGACGGACCATCGATAGCTCCCGATCAACATGGACGAACGCGTCGAGGATAGCCATGGCCGATTCGCAGCGACCAAGGAAGCGGTTTCACCATATCGGCCTGCGGGCGATGGAGCCGCAGCCGGATGAGGACGAGGTCGCCGTCAGCAAGTGTTGGGTGACGAATCCAAACTTTCATCCGCATCGCATTGAATGCCTGCGCTATGCGCCGGACAGTCCGATCGACCCGGAATTCATGGACGCGCCGCATGTCGCCTATGCCGTTGACGAGCTGGCGCCCCACTTGGAGGGAAAGGACGTCTACCTGGCGCCTTTCGACGTCGGCGATCCGCCGTTCGCGACGGTCGCGTTTACGAAGGAGGACGGTCTATTCGTCGAGTACATGGCGTTCAAACCCGGGCGCACCTGGTTTGGCGAGTAGGCACCCCAACGCCCTTCGCGCTGGGTGCTGGACCCCATGATGACGGGCGAGAGTCAGGCGTTAGCGCGCTGAAATCCCCGTCACGGATGGAGACGGCCGAGCATGCCATCGCCCGTTTACGGTCGTCCGGCGCGAAGTTTCCAGCCGGTTCCCCGGACGTTGTCGCTCCTGACGTCCGGACCCGCTTGTCGATTGCTGATGCCGGAAGGCTCAGTCACGAGGAGGTCTTATGCCAGATCGGCTCGCCGCGTCAACGAACTCCTATCACACCTACTCGCTCGCCGAAGCCCTCGCCGGGATCGCCGCGGCCGGATTCAAAAGCGTCGAGCTCACGTCCGTGCCAGGCTGGACCGAGCACGTTAGGCGTGACGCGGACGAGGAAGAAATCGGACGCGTCAAGGACCTGCTGGCAGAGAACGACCTCAGCCCCGTCAGCTTGAGCGGCCACTCGGATCTGGTCAGCGATGAGGGCGTGGCCGAGTTTCGGAAGGCGCTTGGGTTATGCCGCGCGCTGGCTATCCCGATGATCACGACCTCGACCGGCGGCCACGCCGATACGTCTGGCGGCAGTCTCGACGATCAACGGAACGCGTTCCTGGCGCGAATCGGTCCGCTAGCGGACGAAGCCGCCGCCAGTGGCATCGCGATTTGCTTGGAGACCCACGGCGGCCTCCTCGCCACGGGAGCGATCTCGGCGGCTCTCGTCCGCCAGATCGGCAAGCCCAACGTCGGCATCAACTACGACGCCGGCAACGTCATCTTCTACGGCGATACGCGTCCCGAGGGGGACATCGCGAGCGCGGTCGATCTCATCACCCACGTCCACGTCAAGGATCAGATCGGAGGAGCCGGCGTCTGGAACTTCCCAGCCGTCGGCACCGGCGAGGTCGACTACGGCGCCATCTTCGCCGCTCTGGACGCCCACGGCTTCAACGGTCCGTGCTCGGTCGAGATCGAGTTCCAGGGTGAGCCGTGGCCCTCGCTCGCCGACGTCAACCAAGCGATGGCCGATTCATACCGGCACGTGCGCCAGTTCGTACCTGCTCCGTAGAGGCGAGGAGGCGAGAGGTCGAGGAGTGTTGGAGTCGAGAAGTCGAGGAGTCGAGGAGGCGAGGAGTCGTAGGGATACAAAGCCCTCCGACCTTGATGCTGGTCCCGTTCAGTTCGCCTTCACCTCCCTAGACATTGCGCCACGGTTGTGCGTCCTTGTATCGCTCCGCTCTACGACTTCTCGACTTCTCGACTTCTCGACTCGTGAAAGGACCGCTCATGCTGCGCGTTGCGGTACTTGGTGCCGGGTTTATGGGCGGAACGCATGCGCGGGCGTACCACGCGCTGCCGGATGCCGAGGTCGCGGCAATTTACGCTCGGAGCGGCGACCGGGCTGCCGCCCTGGCCGCCGAGGTGGGGACGCGCTGGACCGACGATCTGGCCGCCGTGCTCGCCGATCCCAGCATCGATGCGGTCGACGTCTGCCTGCCAACGCCGGAGCACCGGCGCGCGACCGAGGCCGCGCTCGACGCGGGAAAGCACGTCTTGCTCGAAAAACCGCTTGCCCTCGATGCGACAGACGCCGACGCTTTGGTGGCGCGAGCCGCTGCGACGGACCGCGTGTTCATGGTGGCCCACGTGCTGCGCTTTTGGCCGGAATACGTCGAGACTCACCGCCTCGTCACCGGCGGCGGGCTCGGTCGCCCCCGGTCGGGGCTGGCAACCCGGCGCCAACCCTTTCCCGCGTGGTCCGCGCTCTTTGCTAGGTCAGATCTGACTGGTGGCGCCGTTCTCGACATGATGATCCACGACTACGACGCCCTCAATTGGATCTTCGGCAGCCCACTGGCGGTCTCCGCGCGGGGAGAGCGCAACCCCCGCTCAGGAGGCTGGGACCAGGTGCAGGCGCTGATCGACTACGAGCGGGCGTCGGCGATGGTCGATGGCGGCATGATGATGCCGGAGTCGTACCCCTTCAGCTCGAGCCTCGAACTACGGTGCGAGCGCGGCGCCGTCGAGTACCACTTCCGCGCCGGTGGTCGCAGCGTCGAGATGGGCGGCGGGGTCAATGAGCTGACGCTCTTCCCGAACGATGGAGACCCCACCACGCTCACCCCCGAGCAGCGCGATCCCTACCAGGCGGAGGTCGCTTACTTTGTCGATTGCGTCAGCCGCGGGACACCCGCGCGCCGCGCGTCCCCAGCCGATGCCCGCCTCGCGCTTCAGGTCGCCCTCGCCGCCGCACGCTCGTTAGAGCGACAAGGGGCCAAGGTCCCGATCAAGGCTTCAACGAGGTAGCGGACGCTAATCCTCGCCACGTCGGAGCTGAACACGCGTCCAGAGCTGTGCCCTGACCCCGGCGTCGTGACTCTTGACGCGCTGATATCAATCTCGTAGGTCGAAAGCGTTGATCACCGCGCGTTGCAGACCAGGATGATGGTCAAGCAGCCCGTCGATGCTCATTCGCAGGAACGACGCGAGCTGGATGAACTCGAGGGGGGTCAGGGCCAGCGTTAAAAAGTCGATTTGCAGGTCGATCGTGTCGTTGTCGGACAGCGTGTCTTTTGGACGGCGCGGTACTTGCGCCCGCGTCTGCAGACCCGTCTCCGGCCAGACCATGTCGAGCAGTTCGATCGTGTCGGCGGAGGACGGTGATCCTGCCCCGTCTTCCGGCGCTTGATTCGATGCGTTTGCTGGTTCCCCTCGGCTCTCCATACCGCCTCCGTGGTACCCCTTCCCTCGACGCGTCCCATACGACACGATGCTACCGCCGCCTCGATCCAGTCGCAAACAATCATCGAGAACCCTCTGTGGTCGGATGAGATGATTGGTCCCCCGCGAACATCGTTCACGCCGTCCCGCTTCATCATCGGAAGCTCCCCAACGGTTCACTGCCACCACTACCACCGCGCCCGCGGCCCATCGAAAGAGACGGCGACCGTGCGACCCACGTTCGTCTCGAAACGGATCATTCATCGACGATCAAATGTTCGGATCACGTATACTAGCGATAGTGAATCGGTCACGGCGCGGGATGACTAAGGTGCGGGAGGGAGAAGGGCACGATGCGCGATGACGACGGCGACACTCGAGGCGGGGAGCGCGACGACTATCCACTTGCGGACGATGCGCCACCGGCGGAGGCCGTGCGTGAGGACGGTCTCGCGGGCCGTACCGCGAGCTTCGACCCGACTCCCTATCTCCGCCAGTTGCGCGGTCGCGGCGGCAGTCAGGACTACCTCGATGTCAAATGGCGGCTGCTCTGGCTCCGCCGTGAGCATCCCGACGCCGAGATTCTGACCGAGCACGTCCAGATCGATCAAACGGCGGCGATCTTCAAGGCGACGGTCACGCTTCCCAGCGGTGGCAAGGCGACTGGCTATGGGAGCGAGACCGCCGGGGATTTTGGCGACTTTATCGAGAAAGCCGAGACAAAGGCCATCGGTCGCGCGCTGAACGCGCTTGGCTACGGCGCCCAGTTCGGCGAGCGTAGCGGCGACGAGGAACCTGTCGTCTCCCCACGGTCCTCAAGCGGCGCTCCGGTTCGAACCGCTCCCTCCCCGTCAGTGTCCGATCCCATCTCCGCGCCTCGCACCGACGATCCGTCCTCGTCCGATATCCAGCCTGTCCCTGCCATACCGCCGGCGACCCAGGAAGCTGGCGCCGCGACGTCTACCCCGCCAATCGACATCGCGGCCGGACGCGACCGTGGCGGTGCCCGCGCCGCCTCGCCCATGGCTGCGTCAGTCGACGCTGCATCTGAAGCTCGTCCCGCGTCAACCGCCGGCCAGGATGCGCGGACGCCAGCCGGCGACGCTGGCGGTGACGGAACTGACCCCGACCTTGCCGACTACTCCTGGAGCGCGTTCTGGCCCTGGGCCCGCGGCCAAGGATTGAATGGCCCGAAGGCGGTCGAGGCGTTAATCAGCCGCCCGACCGCCGGGTTAACGCCGTCCGAGCTGCGGCAGCTGATCGTCCAGGCCCGCGGGGACGGCGGATAACCTGCCAGCTCAGCGGCGGACGCCGATTACCACCGCGCAGCGGTCGTGATGGGTAAGCGGAGGCGACGTCAGACCGCCACGCCGCCTCCCGGCCGGGTATCGCGAGCGTCGCGTGCGGTAGCGTCAATGGGTTGCTCCCTGCCACGGGGCGCCGGTCGTTGGCCGTCTGGCTCTCTCCTGCACCGTTCGCGGACGACATCGGTCGCCATCCCGCCGCAGCGACGAGCAGGAGCGGCCAGAGGCAACGGCTGCGGTACTATGGGGAAGCTCGGCCACGGCGGTTGGCTTTGCCGCCGCTCGCCAAGCCCGCGCCCGAGCAATGGCCTGGAGGTCCGGGGCCGATCTCGGGATGAATGCTCTTCCTGCCAAGCTCGCACATTGGAAAATGCCGCATTTCATGGTGATTCAGACCCTCGCCGTCTCCGATGAGATTGACGCTCGCATCTACAGTGGCTCCGTTCGGAGCCGGATGGGGCATGTCAAGCTCGTCCTCGGCTGTGGCGATCTCCCAGCCCGCTACCTCGAGTTTCTCGCTGACGCGCTTGACCGTCCGGTCTATTACGTCCTTGGCAACCATGCCGAGGAGTTGACGCGCGGCGGCGACCGGGGCAAACGCTATCAGCCCCTGGGGGCCGTCGATCTTGGCGGACGGGTCGTCTACGACCCCTCGGTCGACCTGATCCTTGCGGGATTCCCCGGCTCCCCTCGCTACGGCGAGAATGAACCGGAACAGTACGACGAGTGGCAGATCTACTGGATGATTGCCCGTATGACCCCCCGGCTCCTCTGGAACCGGCTGCGCTACGGCCGGGCCCTCGATGTCCTCGTCACCCATGCCCCGCCGCGCGACGTCAACGACCGTCAGGACGTCGCGCACCGGGGTTTCATTGCACTCCGATCGTTCCTCCATTGGTTTCGTCCCGCCTATCACCTCCACGGACACGTTCATCTCTACGATCGCTCCCAGCCGTCCGTGCAGCAGTTTGAAGAGACCCAGGTCATCAACGTCTTTCCCTACCGGGTTGTCGACCTACTGCCGCATGCCGATCGGGTCGCCGGTCGGCACACGCGGTCGGCGACCGGCCCGGCGGCCGGCGGACCCGAGACCACGCTGGAGCGGAGCGAATGACCCAGGACAGCCACTATCACGAGGAGCAAGTCCGCTCCGACTTCGAGCGCGCCCGCCAGAAGGCCTTCCTCCACGATCTCGTCGCGGTCTTCGCTCGGCGCCAAAATGATCTCATCCCGTATCACGAGGTTCGCCGCCGGCTCTCGCCGGAGCGGGAGAGCTACCGTGGCCTGCAAACGGTGCCCATCCACGCGATCGTCGGCAGCATGGACCGCTTTCACGACTTCGACCGCGCCTTCCTGCCGCGCCAGCGCTTCACCGCCGGGCGCTGGCAGAACGTCGACCGCGCCTATTACCAGGACAAACATCTCCCGGCCATCCAGCTCTATAAGGTCGGCGACGTCTACTTCGTCAAAGATGGCAACCATCGGGTCTCGGTTGCTCGGGAAAAGGGCCAGGAATTCATCGACGCCGAGGTCATCGAGGGGCACGTCCGCGCCCCCTTGTACGCATCGATGAGCGCGGACGAGCTGCTGCTCCAGGCTGAGTATGCCGAGTTCCTCCGTCGGACCAACCTCGACCGGTTGCAACCCGACCACGATATCCGCCCGACCGCGCTAGGACGGTACGACGAAATTTGGGAGCAGATTCAAGGCCACCGGGACTGGCTTGAAAGTATCCGGCACCATCCGGTCAGCGTCGATGACGCGGTTGCCGATTGGTACGAATACATCTATCGACCCATCGTCGAGGTCGCTCGTGAACGGGGAGTGATGGAGCGCTTTCCGAACCGCACGGAAGCCGATATCTACCTCTGGGTGATGCGTCACCGGCATGAGTTGGAGCAACGCTCCGGCCGCGATATTGGACCCGCCGCCTCGGCCGTGGACTATGCCGAGCATGTCGCGCCCTGGCGCGGCGTCCTGCCGCGGCTCGGCTCGGCGGCCCACGCCTTGAGTCAACTCCCGGGGAAGGTAATCCGCTCGCGCCGGTCCCGACGACGTCCCGCGACACCCGCGGCGGAGAACGACCCCTCATCAGACAACGCGTGAAATCAAGATCTGACCCGATCGCCACCTTGAAGGAGCCTGGCCCTCGTCGGGACGGTAGGCGATCTGACAACTCCCCTATCGAGCCGATTGATCCCGAGCAAAGCCTTCTGCGTGAACGAGAGCCATCGACAAGATGGACGCCCACTAACCGGGGAGGAGGGGGAGATCTAACCTTGACAAGGGTTATGCAATGTTGCTATTCTCTCGTTGTTAGCACTCATCACTGAAGAGTGCTAACAGGAGAGGCACTGGATGGTGGACGAGCACTTCAGCCCAGCCCCGCCGGCCGCCCTGTCTGACCGGCAGCAGGCCATTCTGCGGCTGATCGTTCAGGAGTACGTGGCGACTGGTCGGGCCGTCGGCTCGAAGCTGCTCACGGAGCGGCATCACGTCGGCTATTCGCCGGCCACGATCCGTCACGAAATGGCCGATCTCGAAACTGCTGGCTACGTCCAGCATCTCCACACGTCGGCAGGACGGGTGCCAACCGACCGGGGTTACCGCTATTTCGTTCACCATCTCCTCGGCGACGTCGAGCTGCCGTTCAGCGATCAGGTGATGATTCGCCACCAGTTCCGCCAAGTCGAAATGCAGTTGGAGCAGTGGATGGAGTTGGCGGCCGCCGTGCTGGCCGAGGCGGCTGGAACCGTGTCCGTGGTCACCGCCCCAAGACCGGTGGTGCCGCGGCTTCGACACTTTGAGCTGATTGCCCTCCAGCCTCATCTTGGCCTTCTGATCCTCGTCACCGCCGATAGCGCGGTGCGCCAGGTGATGGTGCGTTGGCCCGAAGAAGTCGACCAGGAATTGCTGAGCCGGTTGGCGGACACACTCGTCGCCGAGGTGCGTGGGTTGTCGGCCGATGAGGTCGCTGCTCATGCCGACCATGCGTCCGGGCTGGCCCACTTCGTGCTTGATCAACTGACGGTCGCCCTCCACGCGCTCGATGCCGCCGAGAGGACGGAGGTTCGGCACTCGGGTATTGAAAATATCCTCGCCCAGCCTGAGTTCAGTGGTGGCATCGTCGAGGCCCAAGCCCTGCTTGCCCTGCTCCGCGGGGGATCGCTCCTCGGGGCATTGCTGCCACAGATGGAGGCCGGTCCCGATGTTCAGGTCTTTATTGGTGACGAAAACCCGGCCGATGAGTTGCGACGGTTCGGCGTGGTCGTTTCAACGTATGGGATCGGTGGAGAAGTTACCGGCGTACTCGGCGTGCTTGGCCCGACGCGCATGGCGTACGGCCGCTCCATCTCGTCCGTTCGGTACATGGCACGCTTGATGAGTGATTTGATGTTGGATCTTTATAGTGCCTGAGTGGGGACCATCACTTGAACGATTCGCCCGCGCGCGGAAACGTGGAGGCTTGACGGTGACAGATGCGGAGTCCAAACGCACGACGATGAACGGGGAGGCGGAGCCAATCTCGGATATCGACCCGAACGGCGCGTCACCGCCGGTGGCGGAGCCAGAAGCGACCCAGTTGGCCACGGTCACAGCGGAGCGCGACCAGTACCTCGATCAGCTCCAACGCAGCCGGGCGGAGTTTGCGAACTTCCGGCGACGGACCGAGCAGGAGCGTACTCAAATTCGAGAGATCGCGAACCACGCCCTTCTCGCTCAATTCCTCCCGATCCTGGATGACTTCCAGCGCGCATTGGCGGCGGTTCCGGAAGATCAGCGGCAGACGCCGCTCGTCCAGGGGCTTGAGCTGATCGAGCGAAAGTTTTGGTCAGTGCTGGAGCGCGTTGGCGTCAGCCCGATCGACGCGATTGGCCAGCCGTTCGATCCGTCGCTCCACGAAGCGGTTGACACCGTACCGGGAACGGCCGCGACCACCGTGATCGACGTTTTCCAACCGGGTTATCGTTTGGGTCAAAATCTGCTACGACCAGCGATGGTCCGCGTGGGTGATCCGGACGGACAGACCACGGGAGCGCGGCCTCGGAAGGATAACGCCGCACAAACATTAACCCTCGAGGACGCGTCGTGCTAAGCGCCCGCTTCTCACCCGCGACAACGAATGACGACCGCTAGACGAATGAGTACACGCAACGGATTGAGCAGAGAGGAGCAACTTTCACATGGCACGCACTATTGGCATCGACCTGGGAACGACCAACTCGGTCATGGCCACCATCGAAGGTGGTGAGCCGGTCGTGATTCCGAACGCCGAGGGTGAGCGGCTGACCCCGTCGGTTGTCGCCGTGACGGGAAGCGGCGAGCGCTTGGTCGGGCGTTTTGCCCGCCGTCAGGCGATTACCAACCCGGAGAACACGGTCTCCTCCGTCAAGCGATTCATGGGACGCAAGTTCAACGATCCCGCCGTTCAGCGAGACAAAGAGCTCGTTCCGTACAAACTCAAGGCCGCGCCGAACGGCGACGTTCAGGTCAAGGTGGGCGACCGTTGGTACAGCCCGCAAGAGATCTCGGCGATGATCCTGCAAAAGCTGAAGACCGACGCTGAAGCCTACCTTGGCGACAAGGTCGACAAGGCGGTCGTTACGGTACCCGCGTACTTCGATAACGCCCAGCGCGACGCCACCAAGGATGCGGGTCGCATCGCCGGGCTCGATGTCCAGCGGATCATCAACGAGCCGACCGCGTCGGCCCTGGCCTATGGTCTCGAGAAAAAGGGCGACGAGAAAATCGCCGTCTACGATCTCGGCGGCGGGACCTACGACATTTCGATTCTGGACCTCTCAGAGGGCGTTTTCCAGGTCCTCTCGACGAATGGCGATACTCACCTCGGCGGTGACGATTTCGACCAGGTCATCATCGACTTCCTGGCTGACGAGTTCAAGAAGCAGGAGGGGATTGATCTCCGCAAGGACCGGATGGCGCTGCAGCGTTTGAAGGAGGCGGCGGAGAAGGCCAAGATCGAGCTGTCCAGCACCCAGCAGACCGATGTCAACCTGCCCTTCATCACCGCCGACGCGAGCGGTCCCAAACACCTTAACGTGACGCTGACCCGCTCGAAGTTGGAGCAGCTCGTTCAGCCGCTCGTCCAGCGCACGCAACAGCCAATGGAAGCCGCGCTCAAGGACGCCGACATTAGCAAGAGCGCCATCGACGAAGCTTTGCTCGTCGGTGGTCAAACCAGAATGCCGGCGGTGCAGCGCCAAGTCCAAAGCTTCTTCGGGAAGGAGCCGAACAAGGGCATCAACCCGGACGAGGTCGTGGCGATCGGCGCCGCCATCCAGGGCGGTGTTCTCGGCGGCGAGGTCAAGGACATCCTGCTCCTGGACGTGACGCCGCTAACGCTGGCGATCGAGACGCTCGGTGGCGTCGCGACGCCGCTCATCGAGCGGAACACGACCATCCCGACGCGTAAGAGCCAGACGTTCACGACCGCCGCCGAGGCTCAGCCCCAGGTGGAGATCAACGTCCTCCAGGGCGAGCGACCGATGGCCAACGACAACAAGAGCCTCGGGAAGTTCATCCTGGACGGTCTGCCGCCTGCGCCCCGCGGTGTGCCGAAGATCGAAGTGACCTTCGACATCGATGCCAACGGCATCCTGAACGTGACCGCAAAGGACCAGGCTACCAGCAAGGAGCAAAAGATCACGATCACCGGCTCCTCTGGCCTCTCCGAGGCCGAGGTGCAGCGGATGGTCGGCGAGGCCGAGACGCATGCCGACGAGGACCGGCAGCGCCGCGAGGCGATCAGCCTACGCAATGACGCGGAGGCGATGGTCTTCCAGGCTGAGAAGACGGTCACTGACTACGGCGACCGGATTCCTTCCGAGCTGAAGGCCGAGCTCGACGGCAAGATCCAAACCGTCCGCGAGATTCTCGAGCAAGATCCCGAAAACATCGATCGGCTCCGGCCCGCGCACGAGGAGTTGGTTCAGACCTTAACCCAGGTTGGTAGCTCGATGTACGAATCCACAGGTGCCTCCGATGGTACTAACGGCACCGGCCCGGACTTCGAGGCGGACGGCGCCGAGGAAGGCGCCGCGGAGGCGACCGACGACGCCACCGTCGAAGGCGAGTTCCGCGAAGTTGGCGCCGACCGGTAATCTCGGACGACGATCTAGTACCGATTCCGGTTGATTAGTTGGTCTTCCCCCCGCGCGACTGCACCTCCCCTCTCCCGCGCATCGGGAGAGGGGGCAGGGGGTGAGGGCAGACGTTAGCGATGCCAAGGCCATGTATTCATCCGGATTCCGTATAAACAGAAGAGGGGGCGGCCACTGCGGCCGTCCCCTCTTCTATTCGCTCGCTGACCGTATCGCGCCACGAGAGCGCTATTCGTGGACCACCACCTCAGTGCCGAGGGGCGCCCAGCCATAGAGGAACGCCGCCACGTCCAGCGGCAGGTTGACGCAGCCATGGCTCATCGGCTGCCCGAAGTTGTTGTGCCAGTACGCTCCGTGCAACGCCTCCGCATCGAGGTCGAAATACATCACGTTCGGCACGTCCGGGACGTCGAAGCTCGCCACCGCCCCGGGCCCCGGCGCTGTGTTCGTTCCGTCGTCGACGCCGACGACTTCGCCGGTCGAGTCGGTGAACCCTTTCATGTCCTCGAGCGGTGTCTTGAACCGGACGCGAAAGCGTCCTTGCTCAGTCGTGTTCGGAGCGATGCCCGTGCTGACCAGGCTGGTCATGATCACGGTGTCGCCCTGGTAGGCAAACAGCCGCTCCTCGGAAATATCGACCTCGATGTGCTTTCGCCCGATCGCCGTCGCCTGGTTGCCGACCGGATTTGGGTTGGGGGCTTGCGTGAACAGCGACTCGTTATACACGGGGAGCCCGTTCTGGGGAACCCGCTTCGTATCGACGTCGAGGCTGGAGATGAGACTTCTCGATAGTGGCGCCAGCTCGATCGTCTTCCCCCCTAGCAACATACCTCCCTCGAAGTACTGAACCGGACGCCCCCCGGCAGTAGTCGGCTCACTGAGCGGGTTGCCGAGATAAAAATCCCCCTCGTGTCCCTGATACCAGTTGAGGAAAGCGCCGGAAATCGTGTGCCCCGACGCCTCGACATAGACGCCGCCGTCCGCGACGGTCCGCTGAACGCTCACCGCGTCTGACGCCAGAGAACCCCAAGTGCCCGTCCGAGGGTCACCTCCCCCACCGCTCCGCTTGCCATCGAGCCCGACCATGCCCAAGCGCTCCGTGAGCGCCATCTGGCCGATCGGCATCAGGCGAACGATCGGATCGACGGTATAGAGAACATCGGGTCGGTACTGGAAGACACCCCGCTCGAAGGCCTGGCTGTAATAGCCATTCTCAGCGGCGAAGGGCTCGGAGATCGGATTGCCAAACACGGCGGCGCCCCCGGTAGCGCGCCAGTAGTCCAGCATCAGCCCACCCAGCGTGTGCCCCGTCTTCGCGACGTATACCTCCTGGTTTGTTTCGCCGAGCGCGGGTGGCAGCTCGACGTTGACGAAGGCGTTGCTGTTGGCGGAGTTCTGGTCATCTGGCAGCCCGGCGGGCGAAGCCTTGACCCCGATCCCCGCTCCCAGCGGAAGGAGCGTGACCACCAGCGCGGTGACCACAAACCCTCTCACGCGATGAACACAGCCAAACGACCGGCGAGGGCCGGTCGCATCGTCGTCCATCGTATCCCCCATTCCCTTCGTCTGTGCGACCAGAGCCGCGCCCTACGGCTGGTCTCACCACCCTAGTGCAGCATAGGGACTGCGCTGTTCAAAAGCAAGATCCGTGCGAGGGCCTGAGGATGGCGAAATCAGTAACCCTTAGTGGGGTCTGGCAGGCTACGCCGTAATATCAAAAACGACAGTCTTAGGACAGAAGTCCCGTCGCCAGGGCAACCGCCAGCGCGGCGATGGCCACCAACAACAGCGCCAGCACAATGGGCACCCATCCCCCCTCTCGGCGCCTGGTTGGGCTCGGTTCGATCGGATGCGGTGGTACGCGGAGCGGCGTCGCTGGCTCCTCATCGGGCGGCGCCGGCTGAGCGCGGATGGTCTCGCTGACGCCGGAGACGGACGGCGCCTGAGCCGCAACCACGGCAGCTACCCGTTCATGGTGGCTCCCGCTGCGCTCCGTTGATCCCGGTTCCGTTGCCGCCAGTCGCCGGAGCCAGACCGGAACATCGTCCTCGTCGAGAAAACGCGTCGGATCGATCCACGGTGGGCTCGCAGGTGTTGGTGTATCGGCGGTTTCGACCCGCGTCCGGCTTGCCACGTCGCCGTGCGTCTGGAGCGGCGACTCGCTCGCGACAGGCGTCGCTCGCAACCAGTCCGGCATTGTTGCGCCGAGACCGCCGTCGGGAAGTGGCGGCAGCGGCCGATCATCGGCCATGGCCTCCATTTCCAGCCATTGGTCCTTGCTGCCGTCAGCGCCCTCGAGTTGCCGCTCCGACATCCGCCCTCGTCCTATCCTGTTTCAAATGTTAAAGGGGCCGGCGACTACGGCCGTCTCCGGCGTGTAGTCGCCCGCGAGCCGGTCCGTCGACCTCAACGACAGCGTCGTTCGGCATACGCGAACTCAGTTGCGGCGCTCGTCACCCTCCCTCACCGCGAGTATACCGCCCGCTCACCTGGGCCCCCCAAACGAGCAATTGCCGCCCACAGTCCCGCGCCAGCCTTTCTCTTCACCGCCCCGTGACGTCTTAGGAGCGTAACTCAGCCGAATCGAGCCAGATCGTGACCGGACCATCATTCACCAGCGCCACCGCCATCTCGGCGCCGAAGCTGCCCGTCGCTATCTCAAATCCATGCTCACCGAGGGCCGCGGCGAAGGCGTCGACAAGGGGCTCCGCCAGCGATGGCGGCGCCGCTCGCACGAAGCTCGGACGGCGACCGCGACGGGTATCGGCATAGAGCGTGAATTGGGAGACCACCAACATCCCGATCGTTTCGCCTGTCGCTCTCAGATCGAGTGCGGACCGGTTGATCTGCCCCGCCGCGTCCTTAAACACGCGCAAGTGCGCGACCTTGTTTGCGAGCAGCGTGACATCCTCCGCGCCATCCTCATGGGTGATCCCGGCAAGGAGCAGGAAACCGCGACCGATCGCACCGACCACCACGTCGTCGACGCGAACCTCGGCTTGGCTTACCCGCTGAAGGAGGACTCGCATCAGCTTGAAGCCGGGGTGATCGGCGTCAGCGTCGCCATCGCTAGCGCCGCGATCCCTTCCCCGCGACCAACGAAGCCGAGGCCCTCGTTCGTCGTGGCCTTGACACTGACCGCCCTTTCGTCCAGCCCGACACAGGACGCAATGGCGGCCCGCATGGCCACGGCGTAGGGAGCGATCCGGGGCGCTTCGGCGATCACCGTGGCATCAATGTTGACCGGCACATAGCCAGCCTCAGCCACCATGTGAATGACTCGGGCGAGTAACTGAAGGCTGTCCGCGTCCTTAAAACGCGGATCGGACGGGGGGAAGTGTTGTCCGATGTCCCCAAGCGCGCTAGCCCCAAGGAGCGCGTCGGCGATGGCGTGGAGCATAACGTCGGCGTCGGAGTGACCGGCCAGGCCCATTGGGTGGGGAATCGTGACCCCTCCTAGGACAAGGCGTCGGCCCGCCTGGAAGCGGTGAACGTCGTAGCCAATCCCGGTGCGAACACTCACGACGTCGGCTCCGTCATCTCCGCTCTGGCCCGCAGCAGCGCCTCGACCAGAAGGATGTGCTCTGGCAGCGTGACTTTGACGTTTTGCGCCGAGCCAGGGACCACCTGAACGGGGATCCCGAGCGCTTCGCAGAGACCCGCCTCATCCGTCAGCGCGGCGCGGTCTCCGTAACGGCTGATCGCATCGCGCAGAAGGTCCAAGCGGAACGCTTGTGGCGTTTGAGCGGCCCAAAGTTCCGCCCGATCAATCGTCCTCACGATCCGCCCGTGGTCAACCTGTTTCAACGTGTCCACCACGGGGATGGCGGCGATAGCGGCCCCGCTCCGAGCCGCGGCGACCACGCAGTGGTCGAAAAGGGCAGCCGTCGCCAGTGGCCGGGCGCCGTCGTGGACGACCACGACCGCGACGTTCGTTGGCACCGCTTTCACCCCAGCCGCGACCGAGTCCTGCCGCCGCGCACCGCCGATCACGATCGTCCGCACCTTGGTCCAGTCACCCTTCTCCGTCAGCACATCGACGGCATGCCGAATATGCTCCCCCACCACCACGACTACGTCTCCGATCGTTGCCGCCTGCTCGAGCGTATCGAGCACGTAGGCCAGCATCGGACGGCCGACGACCGGCAGAAGAACCTTGTCCGGCGCACCGAATCGTTGACCGCGACCGCCCGCGACGACCACCGCGGCGGCGAATGGACCCGTTCCGCCGGCCAAGCCTTCACCTGGGTTGGACTCGTCGTGCACGTCGCTTGCATGACGCGTTGCCTGGACACTCGTCATCTGAATGCTACCGCGCGCGGGGCTGCCCCGCTCAGGCCCGACGACCGGACGCCGTGCGACGACCGGTGGCGGCGCGCAGACGCTCAACGACCTCGGCAGGGACGTGTGGTCCACCGAGCTCGCGACCTGGCTTAAAGTTGGGACCGTGAAAGTCGCTCCCACCGGTCCCGATCAATTGCCAGCGGTCGGCCACCTCGCTCAACGCCCGGCGCGCCTCGTCATTATATTCGCCGTAGAACACTTCGATGCCCGCCAGGCCGGCGGGCACGAGCTGGGCAACCGTCGCCGCGACGTCGCCGGTGCCGAGTGGATGCGCCAGCACCGGCACCCCACCCGCCTCAAGAATGAGATCAATCCCTTGCTCCGGCTCGACCTTCGGTCGGGGGACATACCCCGGGCGACCGGGTGCGAGATAGCGGTCGAACGCCTCGGCTATCCCGCTGACGTACCCCTGCTCGATCAACGCCCGGGCAACGTGAGGCCGGCCGATGGTTCCCGGTCCCGCGAGCTCGCGCACGCGATCGCCGTCGATCCTTACCCCGGCTGCCTGTAGCCGCTCGACGATCCGCTCCACGCGGTCCCGCCGCCGCTCCGCGTACGATGCCAGTCCCGCCCGCAGTGCCAGATCGTCGCGATCGACGAAGTAGCCCAGCAGATGAACTTCGTGATCACCGTTTCCGCGCTCGGGAGCCACCGTGCTGAGCTCGACCCCAGGTATCAGGTCCATGCCCAGTCGATCCGCCTCCGCCGTGGCTTCGGCGAGCCCGTCGACCGTGTCGTGGTCAGTCAGGCCGAGGATACGAAGACCCCGCCGATTGGCCTCCTTGACCAGGTCACTCGGTGAAAGCGTGCCATCCGAGTGAATGGAATGCGTGTGAAGATCGACCCGGTGCAAAGCGGTCTGCGCGGTTGTGGACACGGTTAAGCCGGTCCCTTACCGGGGCTCGACGACAAGCCGGATCGCGGTTCGGTCCTCGTTCTCGATGGTCACGTCGATAAACGCCGGGAGGCAAATCGCTTCGATCCCCGTTTCCCGTAGATAGTCGCGAGCGATGGCGACGGCCTTCACGGCTTGGTTGGTGGCGCCGGCGCCGATGGCCTGCACTTCCGCCCGCCCAACCTCGCGAACGACCCCGGCGATCGCGCCAGCCACGGCGCTCGGTCGGGAACGCGCCGACACCTTCAGCACCTCGCTGCCCCCATTCCTTTCAGGGGTGACGTCTGGCGCGACCTCGACCTCGGCCGCTAACGAAACGTCCGCGATCTCAGCTGAATCGCTTGCGTAACCGTTGGTACGTGCGGGAGCGTCGGTCGCGGTGGCCCAAGCGGGAACATGTGGTTGCCGGTCCGGGGTGCCCGAGGTGGTGGCGGCTGAGTCGAACTCCTCGAAAGAGGATGCTGTTTCTGTCTCGTCGCCTGCTGCCGCTGGCTCCCTCGCGGCGGTCGCTTCCGCGGCGTCGTGTCCCTCGCTCTCCTCGGCGTCAGGTGAGAAGCTGGTGTTGTATGGGTCGATCTTGATGTCGCGGAGGTCGAGCTTGCTGAAGAAGCGATCCACGTTAGAAGTCCCCCTTAGTGCGTTGATGACTCGTGACGGCCCTGAGCCAGGCCATCGTTCGATTCAAGACGATCGACGCGCTGCATCCTGCGACACGTCCCCCGTTCGGCATCGATCTCGACGAGAACGCCGTTGAAGTCGACCGGGCCGTCTGCGACGGCGGCGCGGTTAGGCCGGTTCGTCAAAAACCGGCGGAGCGTCGGCTCGACTGCCGCTCCAATGATCGAGTCCCGCGGCCCGACCATTCCCAGATCGGTCACATAGCCCGTCTCCCCTGGTAGTACGCGTGCGTCGGCCGTGGGCACATGGGTATGAGTCCCGACCAATGCCGTCACTCGCCCCGCGAGGTACCAGCCCATCGCCAGTTTCTCCGACGTGGCCTCGGCATGGAAGTCTACGACAACCAGCGGCCGCACCGCGCCGCGACTCCCCCCCAGGGTAAGCAAGAAGGTGTCCATCGTTCGGAACGGATCGTCAAGGGGAGTCATAAAGACCCGGCCGAGGAGGTTGACGATCGTGACATCGTGACCCTTGATGCGGACTGTGCTGGCGCCTTGCCCCGGCAGCTCATCCGAGAAGTTGAGCGGCCGCAAGAGGCGAAGATCATCGTCGGCGAGTGCCTGATCGATGTCTGGCTGGGCCCAGACATGGTTGCCCGTTGTCAGCACGTCGACCCCCGCATCCCGGAGCTCCCGAGCTGTCCGGACGCCGACTCCGCGGCCGCCCGCGCTGTTCTCCGCGTTCGCCATGACGACGTCGGCCCGCAGCTCACTCCGCAACCTTGGCAGGAAACGACGGAGCGCGCGTCTGCCAGGTGCGCCAATCACGTCACCCACGGCTAGAAGTCGAATGATCGTCCCGGATCCTGCCGCTCCAGTAGCGCTCGTGGGCTCCATCAAGGGCGCGCCGGGTCGCCACCGTCCGGCATCACATTGGTGTCCACCGCCCTACCGGGCATAGTCCACCGCGCGCGTCTCCCGGATCACCGTGACCTTGATCTGCCCTGGATATTCAAGACTCTCCTCGATCTTCTTCGAGACATCCCGCGCCAGACGGGCCGCGCCGAGATCGTCGATCGCGCTCGGTGCGACGAGGATGCGGACTTCACGACCGGCCTGAATGGCAAAGCTCTTCTCGACGCCATCAAACGAATTGGCGACTCCTTCGAGCGCTTCCAGTCGTTTCACATAGGTCTCCACCATCTCCCGCCGCGCGCCTGGCCGGGCACCGCTGATGGCGTCCGCGGTGGCGACGATAAAGGCCTCAACCGTCTGCGGCTCCTCTTCTCCGTGATGGCTGGCGATGGCGTGGACGATTTTGGCCGAGCGGCCGAGCCGCTTCGCGATGTCGGCGCCGATCAGGGCGTGTGGCCCCTCGACCTCATGGTCGACCGCCTTCCCGATATCGTGGAGCAGTCCAGCGGTTTTGGAAACGTTGATGTCGGCGCCAATCTCCGCGGCGAGGGCGGCGGCGATCATCGAAGTCTCCAACGAGTGACCGAGCACGTTTTGCCCGTACGACGTCCGGTACTTGAGCCGACCGAGGAGTTTGATCAGATCGGGGTGGAGACCGGGGACGTTCGCCTCGTAAGCGATTTTCTCCCCTTCCTCGCGCATCACCTGCTCAAGTTCCAGGCGGGTCTTAGCGACCACCTCCTCGATTCTCGCCGGGTGGATGCGACCGTCCTGCAGCAGCTTGGTCAGCGCCCGCCGGGCGACCTCGCGCCGGACGGGATCAAAGCCGGAGACGGTCACCGCCTCCGGTGTGTCGTCGACGATCAGATCGACCCCGGTTGCCTGCTCGAGGGCGCGGATGTTGCGCCCCTCGCGGCCGATAATTCTTCCCTTCATGTCGTCGCTCGGCAGCGGGATGACCGAGACCGTCGTTTCTGAAACGTAGTCAGAGGCGATTCGCTGAATGGTCGTCGCGAGAACTTTCCGCGAACGCCGGTCTGCCTCCTCCTGAAGCTCTAGCTCGATCTCGTGCATCCGCCGCGCGGCCATTGCTCGCGCCTCGGTTTCCACCTCGCGGACGAGCTCATCCTTGGCCTCGCTGGCGCTCATCCCGGCGACTCGTTCCAGTTCCTCGTGGTACCGGCTCTGGGCTTCCGCGAGCTCGGCTTGCTGCCGCGCGCTCAGCTGATCCATCTGCGTTTGTTGGCGCGCCCGTTCCTGGTCCCAAGCGTCTCGCGCTTGCGCGGTCTCGAGATCGCGTTTCCGAATCTCTTGATCGCGACGATCGAGCACGGTCGATTTTTGGTCGATCGCCTCCTCTTTCTGCTCGATGCGATGCTCGATACGTTCGATTTCTTTACGGCGTTGCGTTAGTTCGCGGTCAAGCTCACCGCGGAGGCGGATGGCTTCGTCCTTCGCCTGGAGGGCGGCGTCGCGTCGTCGCGTCTCGGCCTCTTCCACGATCCGATCCGCTTCGCTCTGGGCGCGGCGCACGCTGGAGTCGGCGCGTCGCTGGAGCGAGGATTGCGTGGCGAGGTACGTGACCGCGGCGACGAGAACGAGCCCGAGGAGGACCAAGCCGATGATGATCGGTTCCACCGGCGTATTCCCTCGTGTCTCACGATTCCCCTCTGGGGACAATGATGACGATTCGTTAACACAACAGGGAGGCGCGAGAACTGAACATCGACCGGCTAGCCGGCGGCCGATCGATACCTCACCTCTCCGCGCTTGTGCCCCTGTCCTAGGCGATGATACGGGTTATGGCGACTCACCGTCAAGCGACGACGCAGTGGAAATTGACGAGTTTTGGCTTAGACAAGCCGGAAATACACAAATGGTCGGACACCTTTCACGACGACTGACATGCAATCAGACCCTTCGCAATCAGGTGATGCAGGTAGAGAGGGAACGAGCAGCATGTCGCGCACCGATCTTTCGAATCAGCGCTACCCCTTCGAGTGCGGAACGAAATCTTGGAGGAATGAGACTAGGACTGCTCATCTCCGGAGCCGCGTCCCCGACGGCGCTCTTCAAGGACGCCGGCCAGCCGCGTCAACCCCTTCGCGGCGAGATCGACCGCCTTCACCGTGATCTCCTCGGCCGCTGCCGCCACCGGCTTGAATCGCTCGGCGACATCGCGTCCGGTCGACCCGGCTCGGTCCTTCGCGGCCCCACCAATGGCTTCAGCGGCATTCGCGCCGCTCTCGGTGGGACCGCCATCGATTCGGTCAGCGCTCCTCAGATCGAGAGGCTCCGCCTCCGGCGTTGGCTCTACGTGGCCAGTGGAACGATTGTCATCCATGATGATCCTCCGCTGCCTAAGTGATGCCGCAATGCGCCGACGCCGCGATGGTCTGGTCGGACAGGATACCCGAAAAACGCCGCCGCGGATGGCGCTCGGCGCCGATGGGTTAGCCAACGCCGTTCCCGGCTCTGCCTTCTACGCCGGCTCATCCAGGATCTCGCGCGCGATCCGCTCTGCCGTTGCCCGGTCGTCTGACGCCAGCTCGCCGTCGATGACCAGTTCGCGCAGCCGGTCCTTGACATGCTTGATCCAGATACCGGGCGGCCGTTGGAAGATCGCCATTAACTCGTTTCCGTCCAGCGGGCTTTGCAGTTGGTCAAGACCCGCCTCGGCCTGCAACCGATCAAAGTGCTCCCGGAGACCCGCCACCCGTACCGCCGCCGCCAGCTGTTTGTCCTCCCGCGCGGACGTGACGTCGGCCGCCGCCAGGTCCAAAAGATCATCCCAAATATCGCCCGCTTCGAGCGCCAATCGCCGGACGGCGCTGTCGGTCCAGCCTTCCTCGTAGGTCGCCGGCCGCCCGTGCAGCTCGACCAACCGGCGCACCGCGGCCTGTGTCGCCTTGTCCGCCTTGAGCCGCCGCAATAGCGACCCTGCCCGATCGGCCCCGACCCGTTCGTGTCCGAAAAAGTGGACCTCGCCGTTGTCGACCGAGCGCGTCAGCGGCTTCGCCGCATCGTGGAGGAGCGCCGCCCAGCGCACGATCGGTCGGGGCGGGGCCTGTCGCACCACGCGTTTCGTATGCGCCCAAAGGTCTTTCTCCCGGTGCGGGCGAATGTCACGGTAGTCGTCGTCTGCCTCGGCTGCCAATGGCGCCAGCTCCGGCATCACCAGTTGGAGAAGACCCGTGCCCCGTAGTGCCTCCAATCCGTCCTCAACATAGTTGCCGACGAGCAGCTTGGTCAGTTCCATCAAGATGCGCTCCTGGCTAATTCGCGCCAGGCTCGGGGCGTTCCGCCGCACTGCCGCTTCCGTCTCCGCCTCAAGGCGAAAGCCAAGCTGGGCGACGAATCGGACCGCTCGTAGTAAACGAAGGGGATCCTCCGCGAATCGCGCGTCAGGGTCGCCGACTGCCCGCAAAATGCCCTGGGCGATATCCGCCTCCCCCCCAAAGGGATCGCTCATCTCCTCCGTCGCCACGTCAACGGCGATCGCGTTCGCCGTGAAGTCGCGCCGCGCCAGGTCTTCCGCTAACCCGCCTCCAAGTTGAACGGTCGGGAACCGCGTCTCGTCCGGATAGTTCTCGCTCCGGTAGGTCGTAATCTCGACGTCGATCCGTTCGTCCTGCCGCGCGAAGACGAACCCGACCGTACCAAACCGCTCACCGACCAGATACGCTGAGCCCGCGCCAGCGAGCTGGCCGAGACGCTGCGTGTCCTCTGGCAGAGCCGACGTCGCAAAATCGAGGTCGTTCGGCAAACGCCGCCCCAGGAGCAGATCGCGCACGATCCCGCCGACGAAGACGAGCTCCTGCCCTGCCGCCGTGAAAACCCCGCTCAGACTCGCTGCGACCACCCGCTGTTCTGATGCCAAGGCATTCAAGAGGGGAAGCGTGACTCGCCCGTCCTCGCGGCGCGCAACGATCACCGGTTAGTGGCTCCCCATAACATCGCGTCCATGTGCCCAGCGGACCGCTTATCGTTCGAGCGGCGACCAGTCTACCCCGCGCTGCCGCCGCGCCCCCAGCCAGGCCGCGCTCTGACTGTGGCCCGCCGCGGTCCATGTCGGCATAGCGGCGGCTGCAATTCCGCGGGCGGTTAGCCGCGCGTCACACGTGTTCTCGTTCGCGCGCTGCCGCCACGCTGATCGGTGACGTGCCCGGTGAGTCGTTCCGCCCTCGCGTCGGCGCCAACCTCACGTCGCGGTCCACAACGATCGTCCGTCGCGTACCTTATGGTGCACGCGGCCTTCCCGGTGCAGATGACTCAAAAAAGCGAATGCCGTCGGTTGCAAGAGGTAGAAGCCGGGGGCATCCGTCACCTCCGCGCCATAGGAGGTCAACAACCCCGTCAATACGGCCTCGGCCGTCGTCGGTTCGGCCGCCAACTCCACGACCCGCTCCGCTACCTCCTCGATCACGCTCCGATTGAGCCCAAGCAGCTCCTCCAGCGACTCCACCACCGGTCCGTGCCCCGGCACCGCGCTCGCGCATGGTGTGTCTCGCGCGACGTCCAGCGCCCGCAAATGATCCGTCACCGAGAAGAGGTACGGAATCTTGTACTTGGCAAGGACAGTCGCCGGCAGCACCACGTCGGCGCAGAAGAAGATTCCCTCGACCAGGTACCCGACCTGCCCCGGCGAGTGCCCCATCAGCGGCACCACTTCGAGATCGATCCCCTCGACGCGCAGCGGACCCGGCGAAACGACCTCGTCCACCGGGCTGGCGTTGGCCAGCAAGAACCCACCACGCAGCGAATCAAGCGGATCGGCACCCCCGAAGAGGGAGATTGGCTGCAGCAGCGGGTAGCGTAGGATCGCCTCGTCGAACGCCGGCGCGAAGACCCGCGCTCCCGTCCTCTTGACCACCGCCGCGTTCGCCCCGAAATGATCGGCGTGGGCATGTGTCGTCAAGATCGCGACCACCTCCCCGCCGACCTCTTCCCGGGCAGCCCGCAGCGCCTTCTTGCCGTTCGTCTCGTTCAGCCCCGTGTCGATCATCACGAGCCGGTCACCGTCGCCGCGCAGCACCCCGATATTGACGCCGCCCGGCACGACCGCTATCCGTGGTCCCAGCTCGATGATCACCCAATCGTCTCCCCGCGGGCGCTTTGGCGATCACGGCTCATCCCGTCGTCCCCAGCCCATGTTGAACAATTGCTCGCCGGTCCAACGGCGCTCGTACCGCGACTATACTGGTTCTCACCGATGGAGGAGATGGGGGTCGATCATGCCGCGGACAGCGATCCGGCACGTCGTCGAGGTTGGGCAATTCGACCGGTCCAGTGTTGAAGCCTTGTTCGCCGCCGCCGACCACATGCGCGATCTGCCGCGCGACGCGGCGCCGCTTCGTGGCCGCGTCCTGGCAACCCTCTTCTACGAGCCCTCGACGAGAACCCGGCTCTCCTTCGAGAGTGCCATGCTCCGTCTCGGAGGCGGCGTCATCTCGACCGAGAATGCCCGAGAATTCTCCTCCGCGATTAAAGGTGAAACCGTCGAGGACACCGTCCGCATCGTCGAAAGCTACGCCGACGCCATCGTCCTCCGCCACTTCGAGCAGGGTGCCGCCCATCGCGCCGCCGCCGTTTCCGCCGTTCCCGTGCTCAACGCCGGCGATGGCCCCGGCGAGCATCCGACCCAGGCGTTGCTCGACCTCTACACCATCCAGTATGAGCTCGGGCGGATCGACGGTCTGCGCATCGCCCTCGTCGGCGATCTCCGCTTCGGCCGGACAGCGCGCTCGCTCGCGCGCCTCATCCGCCTCACCCACGAAACGGAGCTGATCTTCGTCTCTCCCCCCGCCGTGCCGATGGGGGACGACGTCCGCGCCGAACTCGACATTGCCGGAGTCACCTACCGTGACGAACCAGACCTGGCGAGCGTGCTCCCCCACGTCGACGTCGTCTACCAAACTCGGATCCAGCGCGAGCGCTTCCCCACCGCCGAAGAATACGAAGCAACCCGTGGCGTCTACGTCATCGACCGCGCCGCGATGGAGCGCCTCAACCCGGCCGCCATCGTCCTTCACCCCCTTCCCCGGGTCGATGAGATCGCGCCTGACGTCGACGCCGACCCCCGCGCCGCCTACTTTCGCCAGGCCCGCAACGGCGTCTACATTCGCATGGCGCTGCTGTCGCTGGTACTCGAGAATGAGAACCCAGCAGGAGTGTCTGCGAAATAACCTTCCGCCTTGTCATTCCGCCGGTCTTGCGCTGGTCGTCGTCACGCCTACGATCTCCCGCGGTGCTAACGTGGCTGCATTCCCCCATACCTCGACCCGTACCTCCCCCATCGTCCCCATCCACAGCGGTGTCGTGCACGTCCTCCTCAGCAGGTTCTTCCAGAGCTGGGCGTTGTGGAACGTCTCCTCGTCGGCGCTAAAGAGCTCGAAGAGGGAACGTGAGGCAACCAGGATCATCTTTTGCTTCGCCCGGCTCAGCGCCACCGTTAGCCGCCGGGGGTCGAGCAAGAATTTGCTCGAGGCGAGCAGGTACGCGGGATCGCTCTCCGTCGCGCTGATGAGAATGACCGTCCGCTCGCCCCCCTGAAACCGCTCGACCGTGTCGACCGCCGAGGCGGTTACCGCGCCGCTCACGGGATCGGTCGTGGTCAGCAATGGCACGGCCTCTTGCAGCGCTGCCCGTTGGGCGCGATGGGGAACAACGACTCCCAGTCCCTCCGCCGCGTCATAGCCATGCGCCGCCAACGATGCCAGGACCGGCGTCACCAACGCTCGTTCGAACGGGTTACGGTGCTGACTCGCCGCTTCGTCATGAACGACCACTACCAGTGGATAGTCCGGCGCCAGCACGGCATCCACGTAGGCGTCACCCTGCGGGAACGCCGGTAGCACCCCGGTCCGCTTCGAGTGATAGGCAATGCCATCCTGGTGATAGACCTCGCGCCGCAGAAACTCGGCGATCTCGGCGTGCAGGCGGAAGCTCTCCGCGAACTTGATCATCGGCAAACCGAGCGGCAGCAGCGTCGAGAAGAGCGATTCGTAGGTCCTATATTCCTGAAATGTGCGCCGGGGTTCCCCCTCCCAGTCATGCTGCACGATCGGCGGCATCTGCCGGTGATCGCCGACGACGATCAACCTCCCGTCCGGCTTCAGCGGTAGCGCCGCCATCACCGCCTCGGGCAAGCTCATCTGCGAGGCTTCATCGAGGATCAGGCAATCGACCATCTCCAGGCCGAAGAGGTCTTTTGGCGAACGCTCCTTGACGAGTGTGTGCACGCCGCCCGGTGTCGTCGCCACGACACACCAGCGGTCCGCCGCGATCGCGTCGGCGATAACTGGCTCGCCCGCCGCCCGCTCCTCTTTCTTCCGCAGCGGGATCACCCCATCAGGCACGTGCTCCCGTGGTGACACCCGGAAGAGCGGAACACCGAGCAAACGCTCATCGAAGTATTGGGCGAACAGCGCGGGCCGCGCCGCTTTCCGCGCGCCCAGCTCCGTTCTTACGCGCAGCACGTTCTCCAACAAGACGTCGGTCGCGGCGTGTGTCTTGCACGAGAGAACCACTCGGAAGTCGATCCCGGCTGCTATTGCCCCCTGCAATCTGGCAAAAATGGCAAACGCCGTCGAGTAACTCTTCCCCGTCCCCGGTGGTCCCTGCACCAGCAGCATCGGATCCGCGCCATGCCCTCCGATAAACGCGCGCTTGCTCTCCTCGAAGGCGTGCAACGCTCCCGCTTCGTGCAGCGCATCCAGACCCGCGAGGAACCGCGCCTGTCCCTCCGCCGCTAACGATGGCCAGGGGACGAGCGCCGGCCCCGGATGAGCTAATCGCTCGTGCAGCGTGTTTCGCCCCCCCGCGATCAAACCCTCGGTCACCTTCGCCTGCCGCGCGCCGTACCAATTGTTGGGATCCTCGTCGATCGTATACACCGCGCCCGGCGTGAGAGGACGCGACTTCGCCGGGAACGCGAAGCCCCGCCTGTCACCAGGGCGGTCCTGCTGCAGGGCCAGCTCGACGTAGCCGGCGACGGCTCGCTTAGCTCCATCGCGCTCGACCTCAAATCCGACAATCGACGCCCGCGTGCCATTCAGCATCTGCTTTGGCGTCGGTTGGAACAGCTGCTGCTCCGCCACCGGCAGCCGGCTATCCACCGTCCACCGGGGATACAGCACGACGCGGTCGTCCGCCCGCAGCGTCGTCAGACCGAGCACCTCGTCCAAATCGGCGTCGACCCCGTCGAGATCGAGTCGTAGCCTGACCCGCAGCCCCTCTTGCGTCCACGCGCTCGCGTCTCGCTCCTCCTTTCTACGCGTGACCTTCTTCGCGGTCGGGTTCGCCTCCCGGAACGCCGCCCGCTGCTCCTCGTACAGCAGGCGGCGGCGCTCGTTCTCGCGGTTCGTCTCAGCAACGCCCGGTGCCTGGACCGCTTCTTCGTAACGCGCCAGCAGCGTCTGGCCGCTCAGTACCCGCCGCTCCGGGGGAGCTTGGCGCGCGCTCTTCCACGCGTTCAGGTAGACGTGCCGCTCGATCGTCACGAATTCGTCGAGCGCCTGCGCCAGTCCCCGCGCCTTCTCGTCGAACCGGTCCAAGCTCGGCAGATCGAACGACCGCTTCTCCGTCTGCTTGTTTCCCTTGAAATCCTTGGCGATCCACTCCATCGCCTCCAGCCGCCGCCCCTCGAACCCCCGCAGCAGATCGGGCGTCGCTGCGCGATAGGCGGCATAGTCATCCTTTCCCCGTGCCGGCGCCGCCGGCAACTCCCCCCAGGCGGCGTAGGCGTATTCCAACGGAATCTGACTGCTGAAGCGGGCGCGGCCCGTGTACCAGGGTCGCTCGCCGATCTCCCCGCCGCCATCGCGCTTCCGCCAGAAATCGAACAGATGCCGGTGAAAAATCTCCCGATACCTCGTCCCAACATTCCAGTCGAACCTGCGGTAGGCAGCCACCGCTTGCAGCGACTGACAGACCATCGGGTAATTCTTCATCTCCCGGATCTCCTGGTCCAAAAATGTTGCAACCGGCGAGTCGAACGCCGCCAACTGGGTGACGAAATCGTAGAGTGGCGTCGCCCCCATAATCGAGCCCGCGTGCCGGCCCAGCCCGTCCAACAACAACCGCTGCTCGTAGCGGTCGAAGAAGATCAGGTGGATCGGGGCCCGCGCCTGTCCCTCGTCGTCAGCCGCCGCTAGGTCCACGATCGCCCGCAGCGTCTCCTCGATCCACCGCACGAAGAGCCGCGCCTCCGCCTCGGCCGACGAAGGCAACCCCTCGGCCAGTAGAACGACGCTCCGCCGCCGGGCCTCGGGTTCCTCACCTCGTTCTGAGGCGACCACCAGCGAGCCCAGCAGGTAGACGCGGTCGTTGAGGTAGTCATGCTGGGCGTCGACATAAACCCGAACCAGATTTGGATTGTGCCCCGCGTCGCTGTAGGGGAGGGATCCGTATCCCTTACTAGGGATGTACGACAAGTGCCCGACCGCATCCCCCTTCCAGACGCGGTAGGCTCGCGCCCGGTGGATCAGCTCGTCGAGTCGCGGGCCGACCGGCCAGGTCGCTCCCAAGCCGCGCACGAGCTCGGCCTTTCCCGGCGCCGCGACCAGCTCGGTCAGGTCACCGACGGAGCCGTTCGCACCGCTCCCTCGGGGCTCCTTTAGATGAGCCACCTCAGCCACCCGCGTGATCCCGGCCCGCTGCAATGCCCCCTTGTCCCGCTCGCTCAGATGCGGCAGCAGCGAGAGATCGTCCCGCTCCGCGCTCCACTTCATACAAAACTCGTTGTAGAGGCAACCGTCACACTTGTATGTGAGATGGTAGGGGATGATCTCGAACGGCTCCCCCGCCACCCGTTCCGCCACCGACCTTGGTCCCGTCACCAGGTCCCGCACCGACGCCCGGTAGCTTTCAGAGTCCTCAACTAGCTCCAGGAGTGCGTCCGGCGCGTTGAACAGCCGCTTCGCCGCCTCCCGTTGCACCACGATCTGAGCCGCTTCCTCCGGCGTCGCCGCTCCCCGCGCCGCCGACCCACGATAGAGGATTGCGGTCTGAATCTCCCCCTCGACCCCGTCCCGCGCCAGCAGCGCCGCCAGCATCTCGTGGTAGAAGGCGACCTGCAACCGGTGCTCGACCTTGGCCGTCGTCGAACTCTTCATATCGGCGATCACAACGAACAGTGTCCCGGCCGCGTCTCGCTCCATCCGCACGATGTCCGCGTCGCCGCGAAGCCGCCAGGCCCCAAGCTCAACCTCTAGCCGGGGTTGGAATAGCATTGCCGTCGCGCCCGACGCCAAGTGTCGCGCGTGATCGATCACCCGCGCGTTGTCGTCTCCCCGGCGCGCGGGATCGACCCCCTCCGCCAGATCCACCACCTCGTATTGTCCGCGAACCGCTGCCTCGACGACGGCCTCAAAAGCCGCCCCGGAGCGGGTCAGCAGCGGCTGCACCCGCTGGGGAGTGACCTCGTAGTCGTAGAGGAAGCGCCTGCCCGCGACCCGCTCGTGCAGCCGGAGTCGTAGATACCGTTGACACTGATCCAGCCGGATGAACTGGGACACGTCGGTCGGCGAGATCGGTCGTTCGCCGCGTTCATCGAGCGGCACCGGATACAAGTCGCGTCGCCCGCTATCCGCTCCGTTCTCCACGCCGCCCTCCCTGGTGCCGGCTGTTAGGGAGGGAATCGTAGCGCAGGACCGCGACGACGGAGGTACGATCGTGGGAACGACCCTTCGCCCGCGTTAAAACGCGGGCACAACTCCTCCAATTCCCTCCTGGGAGCGTCAACGTGCCGTCGCGCCAATCTCTCCGCGCGCCTGCTGCCGGCCCCAGAGTGCTGCCCCGATCACTCCGGCATCGTAGCCGAGCGCCGCCGGTCGGAAGGCGATCCGCTCGATGTCCGTCACGTGCGAATGGCTCCTCGCCGTCGCCTCCGCCGCCCGCCAGTAGATCCCCCCCGGTTGCGCCACCCCGCCGCCAAGCACGACCACCTCGGGCGCCACGGTCGCGATCGCCCCCGCCAGAGCCAACCCCAGATACGAGCCCGCCTCCTCCAGGACTTCCGTCGCGACCTCGTCCCCGGCCCCAGCTGCCTGTGCCACGAGCTCCGGCGTCATCGCGTTCAGATCGCCGCCCACCAGACCCGTCAGTTCGGTCGTAAACCCTTGGACGATGCGGCGAATCGCCTCACTGACGATCCCCGGCCCGCTCGCCAGCGGCTCGACACACCCCCGGTTGCCACAGGTACAGCGCGCTCCCCCCGCATGGACGGTCAAATGCCCGATCTCCCCAGCTGCCCCTCCAAGACCGAACACGACCCGGCCGTGCGCGACCAGCCCCCCGCCGATCCCCGTCCCGACCGTCACGCACAGCGCCGTCTCCGCCCCCGCCGCCGCCCCCATCGCGTGCTCCGCTACCACGAACGCACGTGCATCATTGATCAGGTGGACGGGCAATCCCGTCGCCTTCGCCAGATCAGACCCAACCGCCACCCCGTGCCATCGCCCCGGAAGATTCGCCAGGTCTTCGGTGACGCCGGACGCCATGTCGACCAATCCGGGTATGCCGACCCCCACCGCGTCGATCTCGCCCTCCGGTACGCTTCCCGACAGACGTCTCACCCCCTCCGCCATCCGCCGCAGCACCGCCGCGTGACCCTCGGACGCACCCGTCGGCACCGTTTCCCGCGCCACGATTCCCCCGGCCCCGTCCAACAGCGCCAGCTTCAGGTAGGTCCCTCCCAGGTCCACCCCGATGCTGTACCGTCCGTCACTCACGGGCCGTGCTCGTTCCGATCATGCCCTCGTTCGTCATCGTCACCCAGCCCCCGTCCCGCGCACTTTGGGCGATCGCCTCGCCGAGACGCAGTGAGCGGAGCCCATCCGCAAACGTCGGGTACCGCGGATCCGCCTGCCTCCAGCGCCTGCTTGACCATTGTCGCGTGAAGGTGATTTGGCGTCGCCACGTGGACGCAGTCGACGTTCTCCCGCGCCAGCAGCGCCCCCAGCGCGTCGAACACCGGGAGGCGCAAGGCGCCGGCCGTCCTCCGGCTCGCCTCCGACCCTGAACCAACCAGTCCGACGACCTCCACCCCATTCGATCGGAGCGCGTCGACGTACACCGGCCCGATAGAGCCCGTCCCCACTACCGCTGCCCGAAGCGCCCTTGCCATCACCGCTCACCCCGGACGCCGTCACCGTCCGAGCCTGCGATGCGCCCGGTTCCTCGGTCATCCGCTCGCGCCTCAGCGTCGCTCCGTCCCCATCCGCTGCGTCCAGACACACTCGCGAAGAAAACCCACCATCTGCTCCCGCACCTGCCCGCCCCACGGACCGGTAAGCAACGCTGTCCCCTGCTCCCCCGTCGGCATTGTGCTTAGCACCGTCCATCCCGAACATTCCGCCTGGATTGCTTTGGCATCCGCCAGAGATCCCCGATCCCGCGCTCCGACGAGCATCAGCTTCGGTACCGTTGGTAACGGTCTCGTATCCGCGTCGATCCAGACGGGCGACAGGGCAACAAGGCCGTCGATCCCGCCGTCGGCCGCCAGTCGCAGACCCGCGGTCGCGCTCTCCCCAGCCGCCACGATGAACACGCCCGTGGCCGCCTGGCCGGATCCGCGACCGAATACTATCGCCTGCACCGCCCCCCCGAGACGGTCCGGTCGCCACGGATCGTCCGACAAGCCGTGACCCGGCAAATCGAACGCCTCGACCGCGAACCCAGCGCTCGCCAGGAGCGACGGCAGATCACCCCAGGCATCGAGATCGGTGCCTGGCTCGTGGATCAGAACCACGCGTCGGCGACTCTCGCCCCACCGCTGGCCGCGCAGGATCGAGCCGTCCTCCCTCGCGAGCGTCAGCGGAACCGGCGTCCACGTTCGCCCGGTCGCGTCCGTCAGCCGCCCGTCGTGCCCGGCGCCCCCCGCTACGTGTCGTGCTTGTACCGCTTCGCCCAATCGACTCCCTGCCACGTCGTGACTCGCACAGGCCGGACGAAAAACAACCACCGCGGTTCATTCAGCGTCGGCACCAGATAGTCCGGTCCATGGTCACCCAGGTAGCGGTACGACATCGTGTTGGCGATCTCGACCCACTGACCACCCACGTTCGGCTCCTCGACCAACTCCGCCCGTCCCTTGACTAACACCTTCCGGTACGGTGCCGCCGGCTCGTCGATCGCCAGCGACACCCGTCCGTCCCGTTTCAGATACGGTGCCCAAGCGGATCGCTCCCGCGGGATGATATAGAACCCGTCCTCCGCATACTGGAACCACGTCGGGACGACATACGGCCACCCCTCAGTATCCAAACACCCAAGCCGTCCGACGATCCCCTGCGCCAGAAACGCCTCCATCTCCCCTTGATCCATCTTCCCGACCTTGCCCCGCCACTCCTCCGCCTCCGCGGTGGCGGCCTCGCCTGCCCCACCCTCACCCATCTCACACCCCCTTTTGGTAGACCCTACAAGCCCGCGCGACCCCGTCCCCAATATCCTAAACTGTCCTCAGTCCTCAGTCCTCAGTCCTCAGTCCTCAGTCCTCGTCAGGAGGCTTCCCCGGTGCGCATCACCGACGAGGTCTACGTGGTTGGCGGTGGACCGACACTTGGCTTCGGCCTCTCCGACGATCCCGATTGTCACGTCTACCTGATCGACGGTGGCGACGAGCTCGCCCTCGTCGATTGTGGCATGGCCGCTGGCGCCTCGCTCGAACGCATCGTCGCCAACATCGCCGCCGAAGGTCTCGATCCGGCACACCTCCGGACCCTAATCCTCACCCATTACCACATGGACCACGCCGGCGGTGCCGCCCGCTTCCGCCAGCGCTTCGACCTCCGCGTCCTGGCCCCCCGCGATGCCGCCCCCGCTCTTCGCACCGGCGATGAGCGCGCCGTCGCCCTCGACATGGCCAAGGCCGCCGGCTTCTACGCCGCCGACTACCCCTTCCAGCCGGTCGAGATCGATGGCGAGGTGGCCGAGGGCGACCGCGTCCGCGTCGGTGCTCTCGATCTCGAGGTCTTCGACACCCCCGGCCATTGCGCTGGCCACGCCTCCTACCTCCTCCACGGTCTTGACCGGCGCTACCTCTTCGCTGGCGACGCCGTTTTTCACGGCGGGCGCGTCGTTCTCCAGAACATCCACGATTGCTCGATCCAGCAGTCCGCCGCCAGCATCGACAAGCTCGCCGCCCTCGACTTTGACACCCTCCTCCCCGGCCACGCCGCCATCACCATCGACGACGGTCCGCTCCACGTCCGTCTCGCCGCTGCCGCCTGCCACCAGCTCGCCGTCCCCAAGAACCTGATGGCGTAGGCCGCCGCACGTCCGGTCGTCGAGATGATCCCTCATACCAATTCCGGTTGATCGATGGATCTTCTCCCGTGTCATACTGATTCCGGGTGGTTTGTGGGTCTTCGCCCCTCGCGGGACCGGGCTCCCCTCTCCCGCGCATCGGGCGGGTGCCCTCTGGGCGGGGGTAGGGGGTGAGAGCAAACGTCGGCGCCGCCACGGCCATGTATTCATCCGGTTTCCGTATGACGCATCTCTCCCTTGTCGCGCCCCTGTGACGGGCGCGACTGGCTCAGCGCGCCCCCGCGTCGGCCTTGGGTTCGGGGCTGGGGCCAGTGCGAGTCGAGCCCTTGCGGCGAACGCCTACCGCCGCGATCGCGGATCGAGGACATCGCGCAGCCCGTCCCCAAACAGGTTCAACCCCAGCACCGCCACCACCACCGTCAACCCGGGGATCGTCGTGACCCAGTGGTCGATCAGCATGTAGTTCCGCCCCTCGGCGATCATCACCCCGAGGCTCGGCAGCGGCGGCTGTGCCCCCATGCCGATAAAGGACAACCCCGCCTCGACCACGATCGCGAGCGCCACGTAGTACGACGCCATCACCAGCGCCGGCGCCAGCACGTTCGGCAAGACGTGCCGGAGGAGGATGCGTTGGTCTCCGACGCCGAGTGCCCGCGCCGCCTGGACGTACTCCGCCTCCCGCTGCGCCAGCACTTCTCCCCGCACGATCCGCGCGAATCCCGCCCAGTTGATCAATCCGATCGCCAGCACCGTCGCCGGCAGACCCGGACCCATCGCGCCCGCCAAAATCACCGCGATCAGGATCAGCGGGAAACCCCAGGTCAGTTCAACAACCCCGCTAATGATCGTATCGACCCAGCCACGGTAGTACCCGGCCAGTGCCCCCGCCAGCGTCCCGATCACCATCGAGATCAACGTCACCCCAAACCCAACCAGCAACGAAATCCTGATACCGACCACCAACCGGCTCAGCAGATCTCGCCCGAGTTGGTCTGTCCCCAATAGGTGTCCTGGACTGAACGGTGGCTGCGACGCCGCCAGCAGGTCCTGCTTCGCGTAGTCGTATGGCGCCAGGAACGGCCCCGCGATCCCGACCACCACGTAGGCCAGCGCCACCAGCGACCCCACTAGGGCCAGCTTATTCCGCGCCAGTCTGCCCCAGGCGCTGGCGAGCCGTCCCGGCGCCCGCGCCGAAACCGCGCGTTCATCCCAACCGATGGGGTTCGACCGCGCGATGGCCATCCTCAGTGCCCCGCTGTCTCACGCATAGCGGATTCGCGGATCGACCAGTCCGTAGGCGACGTCCGCCAGCAGATTGGCGACGACCACGACGAACACCAGCAGCAGCGAGAAGAACTGCGCCACCGGGTAATCCCGGCGGAGCACCGCGTCGACCAGCAGGTAGCCGACCCCCGGCCAGGCAAAGATCGTCTCCACGATCAGCGCGTACCCGATCAGCCATCCCAAGCGCAGCCCGGACAGCGAGACGATCGGGATCAGCGCGTTGCGGAAGGCTCGCCCTCCGACCACCACCCACTCCGCCAGCCCCTTCGCCCGGTGCGTCCGCACGAAGTCCTGCCCGAGCTGCTCCAGCATCGACGCCCGCATCATCCGCATCGTCACCGCCGTCCCCTCAGCCGCCAGAACCATCGCCGGCATAATCAAGTGGCTCGGTCCGCAGCACCCCGCCGATGGCAGCCAGTGGAGCTTCGCGCTGAACAGGTAGATCAGCAGCAGCGCCAGCCAGAAATTTGGCATCCCCATGCCGACGATCCCGATCGCCGTCGCCGCTTGATCGATCAAGGAATTCCGCCTTGCCGCCGCCAGCACCCCGAGGGGCAATCCGATCAGGTACGACAACGCGAACGCCGTCAACCCGAGCACCAGGCTGTTCCGCCCGTATGTCCGCAGCAGCTCCCCAATCGATGTCCCCGTCACCAGCGACGTCCCGAGGTTTCCCCGCGCCAGGTTCGAGACGTAGACCCCGTATTGAACCGCCACCGGCTGGTTCAACCCCAGCCGCTCCCGGTAGGCCGCCCGCACCTGCTCCAGTGCCAGCGGGCTCAGCACGACCCCGCTCGGATCCCCCGGCGCGAACCGCAACGAGTAGAACACCGCCACCGACGCCAGCAGCAGAATCACCGCCATCCGCAGCCCGCGCCGCGCCAGGTACGCCGCCATCGCTCAGCACGCCCTCACACCGAGGCGATTCACTCCTTAAAGAGAACCCAGTTTGAGTGGCCCACTCAGCACCTACGCTTCTTTAGGTGCTTTACACGACGCGCGCAAAGTTCCAGCATTGGTCGTGACCTCAATTTTGGCCGTCTGACCGGCGTTGCCAAAAGGCTGGTTGCTTAGGCGGTCAGTTGCACTATTGCCAAAGTAGAAGGTGACTTGCGCACCGGCGAGTAGTATTCCGTCGGTGAGGATCTTCCCAATATGGTCAGCGTCGAACTCCTTTCCGCCCGCCTTGATCAAAGTGATCGTAATCGCTGACTGATTAGTGTTCTCGACCTTGAGTGTATTCGGATTCGCCTTGCAAGCTGCCGTAACCTTAATCTTCCCCTTGTCAATTTTCGGTTGTTTGGCCCTCCGAGTATTGGAGTCGTTTGCGGGAGGGGTCCCCGACGGCGGTGCGCCTCGATCCCCCTTTGTGTTCGTCTTCGGCAAACGGTCTTTTGGTGCCTGCGCTGGCGGCTGCTGATTGGGCGCCGCCGCTGGCGCCTGCCCCGTCCGGCAGATACCGTCGTTGGGGTTTCCGCGCGGTGCGTCGCAGAAAAGGCCGTCGCAGCACTCCACCCACAGGGTGCAGCTCTGGCCTTCTTCCCTGCAGACCTGCGGCCGCGGCGCCGCGTCGCCCCGGAGCCGCGTCGCCGCCGCGACCGCGATCGTCGTTCCTCCCAGCCAAATCCCAAGCACGCGCCGCCGGTTGCTCGGAGCAGCCAGTACCCGCGCCAATGCGTCAAACCGCCGACCGTCCATCGCGGCCCCTTTCTCGGGCGACCGGTGCCGCTCGACCTCATACTTCGCGTGATAGACCCCATTGTAGCGTGGGGAGCAAGTGCACGACGCTATTCCGCGACGTAGAAAGCCGGGAGCCGCATCGTGGGCGGCCCCCCGCCGTCTCCAGCCGTCTGCCGGTCCAACCCCGCCTACGCCTCGGCGTAGTCGTAGCCAAGCGCCGTCTGGTCGAGCATGCTCGCTGGTGTGATCCCGGCGCCATCGGTCTCCGGCATGTCGTCATGGAGGTTATGGCCCGGCGGCCCTCCGCGCCGCGGCACGTAGCCCGCGTCCGGGTGCGTCGCCTGCCACCGCGCCCACAGCCGATCGATGTTGCAGTGGTGGAGAAAAAAGACCGGGTCGTTTGGCGACGCCGACGAAGTCATGTCGCCTCCCACCCAGAGGTGGACCCGCCCGTGAAGCTGCGCCTCCGCCGGCTTCCACGGTCGTCGCAACGCTCCTTCCATCCGGTTGCGGAACCCAGTCCGGCTTGCCTCGTTCCACGGCGCGGCGTCGTAGTCCGGTTCCGCCAGCGTATCCTCGATCTGCGAGGGGTCCGGCAGCGTCGCCGCGCCAAGGGCATCGCGTCACACGCTCCGGCCCGTGGAGTCTCTCGCCTTACCCGATCCAGACGTCGTTGTAGTGCGGGTAGATGTCATATTGATGCGGCACCCAGCCATGGACGTTCTTGCGCTGTACCCAGATGTTATTGCGGACCACCAGCGGGATCGTCGGCAGTTGCTCGGCCACCGCTAGTTGGAATTGCTTCCCCGCCGCTGTCAGCGCGTTCGCGTCCGGCGCTTGCTGCCAGGCCTTGATCGCCTGGTCCACCTCCGGGATACTCGCCCGGCCCCAGTTCGGCACCTTCAGCGTCGGCGTGCCGACGAAGAGAATTACGACGTCGATCGGCACCGGCCACAGGTAATAGAAGAGATAGCTGTCTGGTCCCTCGCTCAGCTTGCTAAAGTAGGTGCCCCGGTCGAGCGCGTCGACCGTCACCTCCATCCCCAATTCCTTCAGTTGGGCCTGCAGCACCGAGCCGAGATCGCGGTTGAACGACTCCGCCTGCACGACCAGGTGGAACGCCAACCGCTGCCCGTTCTTCGCCAGGATGCCGTCGTCGCCGGCCTTCCACCCCAGTTCCGCGACGAGCCCCTTTGCCGTGTCGAGGTCGAACTGGTTGAACTGCTTGACCTCCGGTGCGTAGAACTTGTCCGCTGGCGTGATCGGCCCGTAGAGCGGCTTCCCTTGCTCGAACAGCAGCGCCTTGACGATCGCCTTCCGGTCGATCGCATGGGAAATCGCCTGCCGCATCTTGACCTCGTGGAAGTCCAGCTCCTTCCGCTCGAAGTTCTGTCCGAAGATGTACCCCGACGGCTCGCTGAAGCTCATCACGTTGACGTCGGGGTTGCTCTGCAATTGCGCCACGTCCTGCAGCGCCGGGTTCCGCAGCGTATCGATCTCGCCGTTCTGAATCCGGACCGCCCGCTGCGCCGCTTCCAGAATCGCTTCCCAACGAATCCCGTCCAGATACGCCTTCCCCTTATTTTGGAAGTAGGGAACGATCGAGCCGGGGTACTCCTCCCAACGCTTGACCGTGACGTGGCTCCCCGGCACCCACTCCTGGAACAGGAACGGGCCTGTGCCGTCGATCTCCTTCTGCCCGTACGCGTCGCCCAGCTTCGTCCGCGTCGCAATGTTCGCGATCGCCCAATAGCCCGTCTTGACGACGTTCAGCACTTCGTAATAGGGGTGCGCCAGAGACAGCACCAGCGTCTTCTCGTCCCGTGCCTCGATCGCCTTCACCGGCGCGAAGAGCGACGCCAGGGGCGAGCCGCTCGCTGGGTCCTTGATCGCGTCGTAGACCTCTTTTACCGCCTTCGCGTCGAGCGGTCGCCCGGAGTGAAACGTCGCCCCATCCCGGATCGTGAAGGTCACCGACGTTCCGTCCGCCGCCACCTTCCACGCCGAGGCCAGCTGCGGCTGCAGCTCCCCCTTCGGGCTGTCAATCAGCAACGATTCATAGAGCGCGAAGAACGCCGGGTCATACCAGTTCGTCGCCACTGGGTCCAGCCGCGAGAAGTCGAGATCGTATCCCTCCCGCAGCGTCCCGCCCGTCTTCGGCTGGTCTTGCCCCGCCGGTGCCGCCGCCGCGACGACCGCCGATTCTCGTGCCATCAATGCCGCCAGCACGGGGACCGAGACCCCAATCCCCGCCGCCCGCCGCATAAGCTCGCGGCGAGAGAGCCGTCGTTGCCGGTAGTCGCGCAGAAGATCGTCCAAACCATTGATCTGGTCCACCACATTCCCTCCTGCCCGGGTCGGCGGGCTCGTCATTTCCGTGTTGCAAGTGGGCCGGATCATAGCACCGGCCCGCCTTCTGTCAACGCTCGCCAATCACGGTGCTGCCGCCCCTCGCGACGGATGTATCCGATTGCCGGATATAGGACCGATCCTTCATCTCGTACCTGGTATCGCCGGGCCAGCGGTGCCCCTGCCACCCTTAGCGGTCCGGCCATACATCCAGAATCAGGACGATGGCGTAGACCCCTATGAGCGCGCCGCCCCCTATCCGGCGCCCTCACCTAGAGCCCACGAAGCGCCCAAGCGCTTCACCCCTCCCCTTCCCGCACGTGCCCGGCCCTTGAGGCCGGGTTCGTGTTTAACCCGCACTCCGAAAGGCGTGCTTGGCTAAGTGCGTTCCACCATCGCGTCCTTGCCAGCCATGGCGGCGTCGAGGACCGATTCGGCGGCGCCGCCGTGATCTGCGGCGAGCGCGGCCGCTCCTCCGCCGTCACCACCGCGCCTCCCACCCGGGCGCCCGGGCTCATAACCGGCGCCATGCTTGCCACCGGTCCCGGCGCCGGCCGGCGGACGGCGGTAAAGCAGTGCCATCGCGACGCGCTGCCCGCCGGCAGCCGCGGCTCAGGCGACCTTGATATCGCCTCGCCGGATGCGCAGACCAGACGATAGGGGTTGATAGGCGGTCGCGCAGTCAATCGGGCTGCTACTTGCCTGAACGTAAAAGAGGTCGCTCGGTCGCGACTTCGACGTGGGGATGTCCCTGACGAGGATCGCGAAGTAGGGTAGGCCCCCGATCGGCGCATCAAGCGTGCCCGACAGCACCGCCCGACCACTCGCCACCCAGAGGCAGTCGACCGTCCCTTGCTGTTGGCCACTCACCCCGAAGCCGAACGCCGCGCGACCGGCGCCAAGGCTGGGCGTCCCTTCGGCATGGAATCGGAAGTGTTGACCCTGGCTATCCTGCCCCAAGCCGCGCGCCGTGTGCGCGGCCGCACCGGTGCCCTGCGGCAGGCCGCCAAGGGCCAGCAGCGAAACGATTACCGCGACAGTGACGATCGATCGGGTCATACCCATTCCTCCTGCGATTGGCGACCAACTGATGGTTCGTTGGCCGTGAGCGCTCTGCAGAACCGTGCGCCTCCACCCGGTCCGGAGCAGGCAACGAGTTCCCCAGGCGGCCGGCTGTCCGGCCGCGAAACGCGCCGCACCGCGCCGGCAATCGGCGTCGAACCTCCAACCTCAAAACGCCCGTGGCTCGCCCATGCGGCTCCCAGTTCCCGCGCCGCCACCTGATTTCCATGCGTTCAGGCTGGCGGTCTGTTCCTCGTCCCGTTCCGCCGCGCGCTACCCGCGCGATGACGTTCCGTCTCCTCACTACGCTGGAGTGCATGGCGTGGAGCAGCGATTGGGTTGCGGGGCGGGTGGATCGGCGCACCCGAGGAGGCAGACGCTCCCCTGGGGGCAGTCATCGTGGTTCTCGCACGGCTTGTCCATGTCGCACGCCGAGTTGCGATCCACGCACGCCGCCACGAACTCCGACCCGACCCTCACCGCGGCGCCGCAGGTGCACCGACCCATGCCGTCGGCGTCCATCGGGCACTGGTTGTTGAAGGGGTCGCAGGTGCAGGCGCCATGGAGGCACGAGCCGCTGCCGCACTCGCACGAGCCGTCTCGGTCGCAGTCGAGCCACCCCGCCCGGCACGTGCACACCTCGTCATGGGTGCAGCGCAGATTGCCCAGATTGCAGCACCGCCGGCCCCGCGCGCACGACTCACCACGTAGTCGGCAGCGACCGTCCGCGGCGGCCTCACCTCCCAGTCCAAGCCGCGCGAGAACCAAAGCCATAGAGCCGCTCGCGAGGACGCGGGTGACACTGCGCCGGCTTGACGCTGTGGCAAACGCCCTCGTTACACGATCGAATCGCGAACCGTCCATTGCCATTTCCTCCTCTACGCCGGGCAGGCCGGATCGGCTAGCCCCGCTCGGTTCGTGCCTGTCGCGCCCAGCGGCGAGCCAAGGGATGACTCCACCGCCTGTGTCGCGCGTCGGCCGGCGCCAGCATCACGCCCAACGCCTCCGATCATTCGTGGCTGATCGCTAAGGACCGCCCGGATCAGAAGAGAAACCGCGGCCTCGCTCCATGCCGTCTCGCGCGGTTCGCCCCGATCCACCGGACACAGCATCTCAGCGGCAGACACGGCGCACATCCTCAAAACTATGTAGATGGAGTATGTAGTTTGGTGACGCCACGCGCATCGTCTGACCGGCGTTCCCATCATTGGATGCCGCCGGCAACCCTCGCCAACCGGTCAACATGGGGGGACGCGGTACGCCGAATACGCATCACTTCACAGCGCGGGCGTGCGTCGGCGCGTTCGCCTCGCCGATCACCCGAGCAGCGACCGCCCCCAACGAGGTCGCTTCACCAGCCGGCGTCTCAGCGCCAGTCGACCCCGGCTCCGTGCCGACGGACCTTTCCGTGATTACCGGCCGCTCGCAACCGACTCCCTATGGTTCAGCTGATTGCCTTCCAGGATGGCTCCGTTATCGTCCCCCGTTCCCGGGTAGGACGCCACAGCGTTGATGCCTGATCTCGGCATCGAGTCATACGCGCACATCAACAGGGCGGCGCGGGATTGGTCCAGGAGCACCCAGGATGGCGGCCCCGATCGGGGCCGCCATCCTGGGTGCGGGACCGCGCCCCGATCCTTAGGTGCGGTGTTCGCGAGCGCATAGCCCGCCGAAGCAGATCTCGTCCGTGGCGCAGGCGTTGCCGCACGCGCCGCAGTTGGCCGGGTCGCTCACGAGGTCGACGCAGGTGTCGTTGCAGTTGGTCAGCGGGGCGCAGCGGTGTTCGCGGGCGCATTGCCCGGCAAAGCAGACCTCGCCCGCGGCGCAGGCGTTGCCGCACGCGCCGCAGTTGGCCGGGTCGCTCACGAGGTCGACGCACCCGTCGGCGCAGCGGGTCTGGCCCTCGGAGCACGCCGGCGCCCGCTCCCGCTGGAAGAAGCACGTCCCCTCGACGCATCCCGGCACGAACCCCGGCTGCCCTTCAGGGCAGACGTTACCGCAGGCCCCGCAGTTGGTCACGTCGGTCTGCAGGTCGACGCAGACGCCGCCACAGTCCGTCGTGCCGGGCGCACAAGTGCGTGGCGTCGTCTCCGCCGTCGGCTCAGTCGGCGCGGTCGCCGTCGGCTCGGTTGTGGCCGTCTCCGTCGGGGCCGCCGTGCCGGTTGCGGTCGCGGTGCCGGTCGCGGTTCCTCCTGCCGCGGTCGGCGCTGGCCCACCGACGATGACCGTTCCGGCCGCACCCTTGCCGCCCGTCGCGCCTGTCGCGCCCGTCGCCCCGGAGGCTGCCTCGGCGACCGCGCCCCCGCCGAGGGACGTGGCGGTCGCGTGCCAATCGCCGAGGTCCCCCGCCTGGGGACCGGTCAGCAATCCGTCAACCGCCCCCGTGCAGCGGTCAAATCCTTGCTCCGCCGTTCCCACCAAGATGAGGGTCTGCTCCGTGTCGATCCGCACCCGCAGGTTGATCGCCCGGCCGGTAGCCTGACCCACGACCGGCAGCTCCGAACCGTCCGCGACGCGAAGCTGCCCGCTGTCGATGGCACCGTCTGGACCCAGCGCGAAGCTGAGATCGCCACGCAGCTCTCCCGGCACCGTCCCCTTGATGAGCGCCCCCGCGCTCGGACCGAGCCGGACATTGGCGACGATCGCGAGACGGCACGTCGCGGCCTGCGCGGTCCGCGGCGCCCCCACCACGCGGTTCCAGCCAACCATCGCCGCAAGTCCGGCCGCGAGCCCGCCAGTACCGGCCCTGGCCAACGCCTGGCGCCGCGAGACCCCGTTTGCTAGCGTCTTCGAAAGCGCGTCAAACTGCTTCGCGTCCACGACATCCTCCTGAGGAGCCTCGACGGCTCCGTCCTCCGCCTCAGCCAAGTTCTGCCAGCTCGGTCGAGTGGCTCCATACGTGCGCCCCTCGGCAAGATCGCCATGTCTCCCACCGCGACGGAGGACGGCTCCATTTCGTTCCACACATGCCCTCACCCCTGCCTGCGTCTCGTCGGTCGGCGCGGAACCCGTACGTGGCGTTCAGGATCGTTTGGCCCCCGGGGGGCCGCAGGGCAATCCTTTCCCGCTCCGGCGGCTCCGTGCCTAACCGGCGCATGGCTCGACGCAGCTGAAAGATTCACATTGAGGACCGCCGCCTGGGAAGCACTGCCGTCCCGGGAACTGCTCCGCGCACTCCTCGCAGCTGTTCACGCCATTCCCCTTGCCGCAGAAGCTGGCGCCCCGCGTGGTCACGAAACAGTAGCAACTCCTACCGGGAGTGCCGCACGCGGCGGCGACACCCTGCGTGCAGGCGTTCTTCTCGATCGTGCACGTGCCTTGATGGGGCGAGCGCCGGCACGACGTCGTCCTTTCCCCCCGCTTCCGCTGGCAAATGCCTGAGCAGCATTGACTCCCGCGCTTGCACTCATGCCGGTTTGCCAAACAGCTTGCGGCCGCCGCGCCGGGAGAGCGCGCGACTCCGAGCAGGACCAGCGGCCCCGCCATCACCGACGCGATAGCGGCGCGTATCGCCGCTCGCCTGGAGGTGCGAGCCAGCCTGATAAGGGAATCGAAACGGTCGTTGTCCATCGAGTGTCCTCCGTTGCCGTCGCCGGTGACCCTCGTCTCAGTGGATCGAACGTTGCCACGAGGACGTGCCCCCAATCGGGGGCCGCTCACACCGAGCCTCCGCGTCCATCATCCCAGCGGCAATGTCCTTCGGCATCCTCTGAACTATGTAGATGGAGTATGTAGTTCGGCTGGCGCTCTCGCGCGCGCCAGGTTTTGACGGTCCCGTTGCGGGCGGCCCGAAGGGACCATGCCGGCGCAATGACCAGGTGGCATGGGAATGACCGGCTACCGCGAGCAGCCGAGGCGGGGCGGATTTGACTGTCAGGCGAGTCCGCGCTGGTAGGCGTACGCGGTCGCCTTCGCCCGCGAATCGACGCCAAGCTTGTCGAAGATGTTGGCAACGTGCCGCGCCACCGTCGTCGGACTAATGAAGAGTCGCTCGCCGATCTCGCGGTTGCTCTCCCCCGCGCTGACGAGCCGCAGGATTTCGAGCTCCCGTCCGGTTAAGCCATGCCAGGCGAAGCCGTCGCCTGGCACCGGCGCTGGTCTCTCGGTCGCCGCCGTGGCGAGGAGGCGGCCCTCGGCCAGCGTCTCCTCCCGCGACAGCACTCCACCCGCCGCCCACGCTGCCGCGAAGTCCTCGTCGCCCAAGGCGCTCCGCAGGGCGTTCAACACCGGATCGATATAGACGCGCTCGCTCGGCGCCTCGGGCTTGGCGATCTCCTCCCGTAGGGCCGATGCCGCCCCGAAGAGCCGTGCCGCCCGCTCCGCCTGCCCGATGGCGGCTCCCACCCGCGCCAGACCCTCCAGGGCGTCGATCACGTCCCCCTGGTTCCCACGAGCGCATGCCATGTCGAGACTCTCACCAAACGCCGCCGCCGCCCGCTCGTAATCGCCATCGTCCACCGCCGTGAACCCGAACCCGAGGAGAATCGTCGGTACCACCCAGGAGACGCCGTGCTCCCGGGCCAGCGCCAGCGCCTCCTCGAGCCGGTGCCTCGCCTCTGCTCCATCGCCTTGCACCCAGGCGACATGCGCCAGATTGTGCAACGCGAGAACCATCGTTTCCGACGCTCCCACCTCTCGGGCGATGGCCAAACCGGCCTCGAAGCTCGCGACCGCACCCTTGTAGTCGCGTCGCTCGGACGCCGGCGTGCCGAGATTCGTCAGCGCCATCGCCTCGATCTCCCGGTCCCCAACCTCCCGCGCCAGCGCCAGCGCCTGCCCGTGCCAGTGGAGCGCCTGGTCCAGATCGCCCAGATACCAGGCCATCGTGCCGGCACCCGTCAGCGCGCCGAGGCGGTCCGCCGCCGGCGCCTCGCCGCCCAGACCAAGCGCCAGCTCCAACCACCGGCGCCCTTCGCCGAAATACGAGTGCTCCTGCCAGAACGACCAGAGCGCCCCGGTTAGCTTGAGCATCCCGCGTCCGTCCCCGCTCTCCTCAAGCCACGCGAGGGCGGCCCTTAAATTGGCATGTTCCCGTTCCAGCGCCGCTAACCAAACGCTGGCGTCCGCTCCCTTCGCGTGGGGTCCGGCCCGCTCGGTAAACGCAAGACACCAATCGGCGTGACGTTGACGCATGGTGTGCGCTTCGCCGCAGGCATCCAACCGCTCCAGGCAGAACTCGCGAATCGTTTTGAGCAGCCCATACCGCATTGCCCCCCCGGCCAGCTCCTCGGCCACGAGGAGGCTCTTGTCGACCAGCGACGCGACCAGATCGAGCGTGGCCATGGAGCCGGCGCGTCGAGCAGTCGAGGAGTCATCCCCTCCGTCGTCTCGACACCTTGTCCCCGCGACCGCTCGACTCGCGACGGCTTCCGCCGCCTCCAGATCAAAGCCTCCGACGAAGACCGCCAGCCGCCGGAAGTACGCCTGCTCCGCGTCCGTCAGCAGGTCGTAGCTCCAAGCGATCGCGTCGTGCATCGTTTGCAGCCGCGCGGGGAGGTCGCGCGGTCCACCGGACAGGAGTGGCAGCCGCCGCTCCATGTGACTGCGCAGCGACGCCGCCGAGAGGTGACGCATCCGCGCCGCCGCCAACTCGATTCCGAGCGGCAGACCGTCGACCCGTCGGCAGATTTCGACGACGGCCGTCGCGTTCCCGCCGTCGAGCACGAAATCCGGCCGCAGCGCCTTGGCGCGCGCGACGAAGAGCCGGACGGCCTCCGACCCGATAACGTCCACGCCTGCCCTCTGACCAAGGGCGCCTCCGTGGGGCAGCGACGCGTCCGGCTCACCGCAGGACAGCGGCGGAACCGGATAGCTCTGCTCCCCGGACACCCGCAACGATTCCCGGCTCGTCGCTAGGATCTTGAGCTGCGGAACGGCGATCAGAAGCTCCGCCAGCCCCGGCGCCGCGCCGATGACGTGCTCCAAATTGTCTAGCAGCAGCAGCAGGTTGCGGCCGACAAGGATCTCCTGCAGTAAATCATCCGGGCACCGTCCCCCAGCTTCCCGCACGCCCATCGCCCGCGCGATCGCTGGCACCACCTGGTCAGCATCACGGATCTGAGCGAGACCGACGAACACCACGCCGTCGCGAAACTCACCTCCGAGCCCTTCTCCGACCCGCAGCGCCAGCCGCGTCTTGCCCACGCCGCCGGGCCCGGTCAGCGTCACCAACCGGACCTCGTCTCGTTGAAGCAGCGCGTGGACCGCGGCGATCTCCTCCAATCGCCCGACCAGCGAGCTCAGCGGCGTCGGCAGCGGCGCCCACGACGGCCGTGGCTGGCGCAGCGGCAGCGGCTCCACCGGCGAGAATCGCGGTTGCTCGGCCGGCGGGCGGCTGGCCATGGATGGCTCCCTGAGCGTGACGAATGGGGCGGATGCCGGTCAGCATCGTCCCTCGCGCCAGGCGTGTCAAGACAGCGGGATTCGATCATTAACGAGGCCGAGGCGGGGTTAATACCAATTCCGGTTGATTAGTTGGTCTTCCCGCCGGGCGACTGTACCTCCCCTCTCCCGCGCATCGGGCGGGCGCCCTCTGGGCAGCGGAAGGGGGTGAGGGCAAACGTTGGCGATGCCAAGGCCATGTATTCATCCGGATTCCGTATAAGGAAGCTCGTCCGGTGAGCCCCGCACCGAGTCGACCCGCCAGCTCGGTGGGTTGGGCCTCGCCGTGCCGGGCGCGGGCGGTGCTCTTTCCTTCGGTCGCGCGGCACAGCGTCCCGGCCGCCCGCGGGCAGACCCACCCCGGTCCGAACGCCTGGACGTAGTTCTGGCTACTCCTGCCGTGCGCGCAGAGCATGTTGTCGAAGTTTGCTCAAAACGCCGCGCTATCGGAGCGCCGGCAGCCGCTCTCCATTTCGGCGGTGCCACGGGCAGTCTGCCCTTTGCCGGCAAGTTGGATGTTCGCCTCGGTCGCGCACGTCAGCTCGGAAAAAGCGACCTGGCTCCGCTGGGTGCCCTCTTGGCCATGGCGGATCCCGGAGCAGCACTGGTTGGCGTGCCGGCACTCCCTCCTCGCCTGAAGGCAGCCATAACGCGTCGCGGCGAGGCTCCCCCTTCGTCGCCGAAGCTGGCTTCGCGTGGCGTGGTGCCACTCGCCTCGCGGGTGACTCCAACGTCCCCGCCTGAACGGACAACGCGCGATGTCGCGGGCTGCTATGCAACGCAGACGAAGCCGCGGCAGATGAGACCGGAGACGCAACCCTGATCCGTCAAGCACGGCTCGCCCTCGGCGCCTGGTTCGCACGCGCCGCCGGTGCAGCTGCCGCCGCAGCAGTGCAGCCCGCCGCACTCGGCATCCGTGCAGCACTCCCCGATCGTGGCGCAGGAGGACCGCTCGGGGCAGAAGAACTGCCCTTCGCCGCACGACGTGCACTTCCCCGTGCGCCGGTCCCGCCGCTTCTTGCACCGCTCGGAGCAGCAGTCACTCGCCTTCCTGCACCTGGCGCCGGGCGCCTTGCATGCCGCCAGGACCGGCGCCGCCGCGGGCAACCCGAAAAGGGCGGCCAGCGCGCCGGCTAGTGCTTATAGGACGCCGTTCTCGTCAAGACCGGGGCCGTCCGCGCTCCACCCACGGAGCCGCCACGCGCGCGTTACCGGTGAACATGTGAACATGCCGTTGTCCCGATGCGCCGGTGACGCGTCGCATCGCCTGCAGCCGAGTGTGAGCGGCTTGCTCCGCGTTCGCCGTAGCGGAGCGACGCTACCAGCGGCCACATCAACGCGTCGGAGACCACCACCGGGCCATGCGACGTACTCCTGCGCCGGGCCGCCACGACGCTACCGCCGCCTCGACTGCCAGTCCGGTTCCAGATCCTCCGCTCCATTCGTTGTCCGATTGGTCTGGCTGGAACCGCTGGCGTTCATCGTGAAGACCTCGAGATTGCCCGTCCGCGTGCTGCGAAATGCGATCTTGGTACCGTCCGGTGACCAGGCGGGCTCGCTATCGTCGCCGGCGACGCTCGTGCGGTTCGTGATCCCGCTGCCGTCGGCCCGCATCGTGTAGATCTCGAAGTTGCCGTCCCGCCCAGTCGAAAAGGCGATGGTCTTGCTATCGGGTGCCCAGTCGGGTTGGTTGTCGTCCGCGTCGTTATTCGTGCGATTAGTCAGGACGGTTCCGTCGGGATGCATCGTGTACACCTCGTAATTGCCATCCCGGTTGCTCTCGAACGCGATCCTGGTGCCCTCCGGCGACCAGGCCGGACTGCCGTCGAACGCATCGTTCATCGTCCGGTTGGTCGGATTCGCGCCACCCGCGCTCATCGTGTAGACCTCGGCATTGCCGTCTCGCCCGGTCTGGAAGACGATCCTTTTTCCGTCGGGTGACCAGGCGAGGTGGCGGTCCTCGGCCACGTTGTTCGTCCGGTTGGTCTGACCGCTCCCATCGGCTCGCATCGTGTAGATCTCCAAGTTGCCGTCTCGCTCACTGACGAACGCGAGACGCTGACCGTCCCGCGACCATGCCGGCTCAAGGTCTGTTTCGGTATTCGACGTCAGTTGGGTCACCCCTGAGCCGTCCGGGTTCATCGTAAAGATCTCGTAGTCTCCCTCCGGATTGTCGATCGTCGTCCGATTGCTCACGAACGCGATCTTGCCGTTGTGACCGGCAAAGGCCGCCCGCGCGGGGTCCACCGCGGCGGCCAGCCAGCCCCCGGACAGGACGAGCGTCGCCAGCAGCGTTAGCGCCTGTTGCCGTTTGGAATCCCTGCTCATTCCTGTGTCTCCCGATGCCATTCGCTGTTCCCCTGCGGATACCGCCTGGGCAGGCGACGGTTCGTGCCCGCATCACCCCGGCTCAAAGGGGGAGAGCGATCGATTGCCTGGAACCGGTGCGGATCACGACTCGCGTTACCTTCGTCGCCGTCAAGATCGGTCCAGACGATCACGCCCCAAGTCGCATGTTCGGGACGCTCGCGGGCTAACACGTCAAGCTGTCCACGCCCGAGCCGAAGTCGACGTCGTCGTTCGTCCAGTCGTGTTCCGCGACCACGTCGGTTTCCAGGAGCGCGCGGCAGACAAGCGGGCTGGTGGTCGTCCTGGTGTGGTTGGAATCACCACGAATACTCGTGTCCGCCACGCGTTCACGGTGCGGATTGCCCATGGCGGCGACCGCGTCTGCAGCGCGACCGGACAGCGCCGCTCCTCGCGGCGGCTCACGACAGAAGGCACTGGCGCAAAAGATGCTCGGGTTTGAGGTCGCCACATTGCGTGCGCCAATCACCAGCAGCGTCGTCGCCGCCATCACCAGACCGACAATCGCTACTCGCTTCACGGCGTCCATCCTTTGCTTGTTGGCGTTGGTTCTTGCCGTTTCCAGGGCTGGCGCGTCCAGGCCCGCGGCCGCTCCACGGCGGGCGCTCCCGGCGCTCCCGCGGAAACCCTCCGGATCGCCCCGAGGGGAATCGACACCGATGAACCGCTGGCGCGGCACCGCCGGGCGGCGGATCATCCGCGGACCCAGTTACGTCGCTGTGGCCTCGGGGTCCGCTTGGCGCTGGGACCCGGCCTTCTCCAGCGATTGCTGCAGTCGCCCCTCGGACGATCTGGTCGGCGCCGGTAGAATCAAGCCGTCCAGGGCATTGGCGCGGCCCCACTTGCGACGAGGACCCCGAAGGTGAGGAAGGCGACGCCGACGACGCGTGACGTCCCTCGCCCGGCCGGAAGCACCTTCTCCGCGAAGACAACCAGCGTCAGCAGCAGCATCCAGGCGAGGCTCATCACCCCTGCCCCCACCAGCACAGCAAACAGCGCCCAGCAGCACCCCAGGCAGTACGCCCCGTGCACTAAGCCCATCCGCAGCGCTCCCTGCCGTCCTTCCCGCCAGTGCGTTATCACGAACCCGATGGGTGTCCGGCAATGGTCGAGGCAGACCCCTTTCAGTGGCGTCACTTGGTAAAGACCTGCCAGAACCATGACCGCCCCAAGGGCGAGCGGCGCCCACGTCCCGCGCTCGGTCGTGGTCAGGGTGCCGGCCAACCCACTCCCGAGACGAACGATCGCCCAGGTGAGGGCCCCCACCGCCGTCCAGACCAGCAGGTAGCCGGCGGCGAAGATCCAGGTGGGGACGAAGCCGCCGCCCGCCGCTCTCCGTTGGGAAGACACCCGCCGGAACAGGAGGAGCATCGGAGCGGCGGCGGGGAACATCATCGCCGCCATCATCACCGACCAGGCCACAACGAACGCGGCAAAGCCGTCAGTCGACCAGCCCGAGGCTGCCATTCCCGAGGCGGCCATCGCGCCGGCCCCCTCCATCGTCACACCGCCCATCGTCTCCCTGCCGGCGCCGCCGGCCGCGACTCCCATCGGCATGTCCATTGTCCGGGCCTGCTGGATCGTTAACGCCCACGCCCCGACGGTCAGGACGCCGATGGCGACCAGGACAGCGAGCTGCCCGCGCGCCAGCGGCGTAAAGGGCCGGAGCCAAAAACGCCGCCGGGGAGACCCCATCTGGACGGACATCGCCATCATCCGGCTCCGATCTAGGCTGGCGGCCCGTCATAGTCGAAGTCGCCCCAGGCCGCGTCCTTGCCGGGGTAGGCGACATTGATTCCGTCACGGACAAAGTACTCAGTCGTGGTGGCATGATTGAGGGCCTTTGAGGTGAAGCCCGTCGGCAGTTCCACCCGCGCCTCGAAGATCACTCCGGTCACCGGATTCCGGATCGGGGTCAGCTGCATGGAAAGCACGTCGCCGGCCCGCATCGACGTCTCGCTGCGAGCAAAGGTGTAGTCCCAGTCCACCAGCTTGGGCTCGTGGACCGTCGTCAGGGTGGTAGCGATGATCCCCCAGGGGCCGCCAGCCTGGCCGCTTAGGAGCGTCCCAACGGCCTGTTGCTGCTCTGGGGTCATCCGCGCGTCGAGGATCGGCAGCGCCTCGCCATTGCCCTCGTGAATGGCGCCCGGCCACTTGCACGACGCGGCGAAGTGAACCCCCGCCAGCTCGACGTCTCCGAAGCGCCCCGCCTCGACGTGCCAGCTCCACGTGCCGTGGCAGTGACCGTGAGAGGGCGGGGCGTTGAACTCGCAGGGACAGCCATACTCGCAGTTGCAGGCCTGCACCATCTTGCCTCGCAGTTGCCATCGCGGGATCGTTGACGTCACCATAGTGGCCTCCTTCGCGTGCCCCGCCCCCAACGGGGGCCGGATTGGTCAGCGATTCGGTTACGGGAGAACCGGGCCCTTCGCGACTCGACCCGAGCCGAGCCACCGCCCACATCATCCCAGCGCTCCCCGCCGCGCACATCCTCAAAACTATGTAGATGACCTATGTAGTTTCGGTATCTCTGTCCCTCCCCCTGTCCGTTTCTCAGGGTTCCGAAGGTCGACGATTTGCGCCCCACGCACGGGTGCCGGCTGCCATATTCGCTCCCAAGCCGGGAAGTCGTGACCCGTCACTCGCCACCCTGTCGCGTCGTCGATAGCCCCCGGTCTCGCCTCTGTCGTGACCACCGTTGGCCGAACCTAACGCGCGTCCGGCCCCTGCAATTGCCGACCATCGCCGCGGAGGGCATGCCTCTTGCCCCCCCGCCCGTCCCCGTTTATGCTGCGCTCCGCTCCAACGGTGGAGTGCGACCCCACCCGGACGCACGGGGACCATATGGATCAGGCGCCACCCCCACTCCCTCAGCCGGTGATCGAGCTCTTGGACCTCGCCAAGCGCTTCGGCGCGGTCCAGGCCCTGCGTGGCGTCGATCTCGTCCTCTACCCCGGCCAGGTCCACGCGCTGGTCGGCGAGAACGGCGCCGGCAAGTCGACCCTGGTCAAGATTCTCGCCGGCGTCCACCAGCCCGATTCCGGCATCCTCCGGGTCGCAGGCGAAGAGGTCGTCCTCCACGGACCGCTCGATGCCCGCACCCGGGGCATCGCCGTCATTCATCAGCACCCAACTCTCTTCCCCGATCTCGACGTCGCCGAAAACGTCTTCATGGGTCGTCAACCACGCGACCGCTTCGGCCGCGTCGATTGGCGTGCCATGTACCGCGAAGTTGAACGCCTCCTCAGTACCCTCGGTGTCCTCGTCCCCGTCCGCACCCCCGTTCGTGGCCTCTCCGTCGCCGATCAACAGCTGGTTGAGATCGCCAAGGCCCTCTCGCTCGACGCTCGCGTCCTCGTCATGGACGAACCAACCGCCTCCCTCTCGGCTCGCGAGGTCGACCGCCTCTTCACCATCGTTCGCCAGCTTCGCGACCAAGGCGTTGCCATCCTCTTCGTCAGCCACCGGCTGGAGGAGATCTTCGCCCTCTGCGACCGGATCACCGTCTTCCGTGACGGCGCCTACGTCATCACCGCCCCCATCACTGAGCTGACCACCGAGGAGACCATCCGCCACATGGTCGGCCGTCGCTTGGAGACCCTATTCCCCAAAGAGGACGCCGAGATTCGAGAGGTCGTCCTCCAGGTGCGCGGTCTCACCCGGTCCGGCGTCTTCCGCGACATCAGCTTCGATCTCCGCCGCGGTGAGATCCTCGGGCTCTTCGGTCTCGTCGGCGCCGGCCGCACCGAGATCGCCCGCGTACTCTTCGGCGCCGACCAAGCGGAGGCCGGTGAGATCCGCATCGGCGGCGAACGCGTCACCATCAACTCCCCAACGACCGCGTTGCACCACGGCATCGGCTACGTTCCCGAGGATCGCCACGGTCAGGGGCTTGTCCTCGAATTTCCTATCGCCGCCAACGTCACGCTCCCCATCCTGCCCCGACTCTCCCGCTTTGGACTGCTCGACCGTCGTCGAGAGTCGTCCCTCGCCGGTGACTACACCCAACGCCTTCAGGTCAAAGCCGCCGGTCTCGATCAGGCCGCCGCCGCCCTCTCCGGCGGCAACCAGCAAAAGGTCGTCCTCTCGAAGTGGTTGGCGACCAACCCCAAGGTCCTGATCCTCGACGAGCCGACCCGCGGCATCGACATCGGCACCAAGGCCGAGGTCCACCGCATCGTCTCTCACCTCGCCGCCGAGGGGATGGCGATCATCCTCATCTCCAGCGAGCTCCCCGAGGTCCTCGCCATGTCCGACCGCGTCCTCGTCATCCACGAGGGTCGCCTCACCGGCGAGTTCGTTCGCGGCCACGCCGACCAGGAGACCGTCATGTTCGCCGCCACCGGCCAGCAGCTGGTCGGCCGCGTGACGCCGTCACCAGCAATCGGGGGCGTCGATGGCGTCCCCTAACCGGTCCCTGTCCCGTCCGCGGCCTAGTTCTCAGGCCAGTGGCGCCCGACTCGTCCAACGGGTCGGCCGCGTCCGGGAGCTTGGCCTCCTGGTTGCCCTCCTCGTCATCCTCGCCGTCGTCGGTCTCCAGGAGAGGCGCTTCCTCGGCTGGGGCAACCTCCGCGAGATCCTTCTCTCCGTCGCCATCGTCACCATCGTTGCCGTCGGTGAAACCCTGGTCATCCTCACCCGCAATGTCGACCTCTCCGTCGGCTCGATGGTTGGTCTCACGGCCTATGTCGCTGCCGACCTCCTCAAGCGCGACCCCGGTCTCGGTATCCCGACCGTCGTTCTCCTCGCCGCCCTGCTCGGCGCTGGCCTCGGCGCGCTGAATGGCCTTCTCGTTACCGTCGGCCGCGTCCCCGCCATCGTCGCCACGCTCGGCGCGCTCTATATCTATCGCGGCATCGATTTCTGGATCGCCGGCGGCAAACAGGTCACCGCCTACGAGATTCCCGACGCCTACTTCCAGCTCGCAGGCGCCCGCGTCCTCGGGATTCCGGTTCTGGTTATCACCGCCGCCGTCATCACCTTCGTCGTCGGCTACGCGCTTCGCTACACGCGGTCCGGTCGCCAGCTCTACGCGATCGGCAGCAACCCGGAGGCGGCCCGCCTCGCCGGCATCCGCCGCGATTCCCTTGTCTTCACCACCTTTGTCCTCTGCGGTCTCCTCTCGGGGATCGCTGGCGTTCTCTGGGGCTCCCGCTACGCGACCGTCGATGCCCGCGCCGCCCAGGGACTCGAGCTCGAGGTCGTTGCCGCCGTCGTCGTCGGCGGCGTCAATATCTTTGGCGGCTCCGGAACCATCTTTGGCGCCGCCCTCGGCGCCATCCTTCTCGGCACGATCGGCAACGCCCTCACCATCCTTCGTCTCAACCAGTATTGGCTCCAAGCCATCAACGGTGGCGCCATCCTCGCCGCCGTCACCGTCGATGCCCTCATCACCCGCCGCCTCCAGCGCGCCCTCCTTGCCCGGAGGAACCGGTGAGACGCCTCGCGGGCCTCGTCGGCCGCTGGGAAACGCTGCTGGTGCTCCTCTTCATCGCCGCGATGGCGTGGGGCACGACCCTCTCCCCCTACTTCCTCAACGGCTTCAATCTCTCCTTGATGACGGCCACCTTCATGGAAAAGGCGATCATGGCCCTGCCGATGACGCTGATCATCATCTCCGGCGAGATCGACCTCTCCGTCGCCTCCACCCTCGGTCTTGCCAGCACCGTCCTCGGCTACGCCTGGGGCGCCGGCGTGCCCCTCCCGATCTGCATCGCCTTCGCCCTCATCGTCGGCGTCCTCGCCGGGCTCCTTAATGGCCTGCTAATCACCCGGCTCGGCTTGCCGTCGCTCGTCGTCACCCTCGGCACCCTCGCTCTCTATCGCGGGCTTGCCTACGTCATCCTCGGCGGCCGCTCCGTCAGCGACTTCCCGACCTGGTTCACCACCTTCGGTTTCAGCACCGTCCCCCACACCCTCATCCCCTGGCCCGCGATGCTCTTCGCCGCGCTCGCCCTCGTCTTCGGCGTCGTCCTCCATCGCAGCTGGGTCGGGCGTCAGCTCTACGCCATCGGCAACAACGCCGAGGCCGCCCGCTTCTCGGCTGTCCGCGTCGCTCGTCTCAAGACGGCCCTCTTCGTCGCCTCGGGAACCCTCGCCGCCATCGCCGGTGTCGTCTTCACCGCCCGCTTCTCCAGCAGCCGCGCCGACAACGGTCTTGGCTTCGAATTGGACGTCATCGCCGCCGTCCTCCTCGGTGGCGTCAGCATCTTCGGCGGCCGCGGCTCCCTCGTCGGCGTCGTCCTCGCCCTCTTCATCGTCGCCACCGTCCGCAACGGGCTCTCCCTCGCCGACGTCGGCGCCGAAGTCCAGAACATCGTCGTCGGCGGCCTCCTGATCCTGTCCGTCCTCGGCGTCAATATCGCCCGCCGGACGCGTGAGGCCGCCGGCCGCCCTGCCCTTCGTCGCCGCGGATCGGAACGCGGATCAGCCGATTGAGCCAGGAAAGGAGGCAGCCCGGCAGGAGAAGACCAGACTCGGACCGTCGCCGGCGGAACAGCTCCGCCCCGGATCGCGCCGCACGTTGGACGTCGATGTCGTCGGCCCGTCGCGGGCAGGACCGCGGTCGGCATGACCCGTACGGATAAGGAGGCCCCAGTGGACAAACGCGCTACCGCACTTCGCGTCCTGATGGTCCTGACGTTGCTCATCGTCGCCCTCGGCACCGTCGGGCTGCGCTCTCCCGGCGTGGTCGTCGCCCAGGACGCCACCAAGACCTGCGCCGGTGAGACCCCTATCGGCGCCCCGGCCGCCAGCCCCGCCGCCTCCCCCGCCGCGGCCGGCACGAGCGAGACGCCCAAACTCGACAAGCTCAACATCGCCTTCCTGCCGAAGGCGGTCGACATCCCCTACTTCGATGCCGCCGCCGCCGGCGCCCAGATCGCCGCGACGGAGCTTGGCGGCCAGTTCAAGCAGGTCGGCCCCTCGGAGGCGTCCGCCGCCGAGCAGGTCCCCTTCATCAACACGCTGATTCAGCAGCACGTCGACGCCATCGTCGTCGCCGCTAACGACCCGAACGCCCTCGCGCCTTCCCTCAAGCAGGCCCGGCAGCAGGGCGTCTCGGTCGTCAGCTACGACTCCGACGTCGCCCCCGACGCCCGTACCGCCTGGGTGAACCAGGCCAGCACCGAGCAGATCGGCCGCATCGAGGTCCAGATCCTCGGTCGCGAGATCAATTGCGCGGGGCAGATCGCGATCCTCTCGACCACCCCGACGACCACCAACCAAAACGCCTGGATCGAGTTCATGAAGGATGAGCTCGCCAAACCCGGCTACGAGAAGATGACGCTCGCCGAGATCGCCTACGGCAACGACGATCCCCAGAAGAGTCTCGACGAGGCCAACCGCCTCCTCCAGGCCTATCCCGATCTCAAGGGCATCATCTCCCCGACCAGCATCGGCTTGCCCGCCGCCGCCCAGGCCGTCCGCGCCGCCGGCAAGACAGAGCAGATCTCCGTCACCGGTCTCAGCACCCCGAACCAGATGCGCGAGTACGTCAAGGACGGCACGGTCAAAGAGTTCGCCCTCTGGGACGTCGGTAATCTCGGCTACCTCGCCTACTACGTCGCCGCCCTCGTCGCCAACGACCAGCTTAAGGGTGACCCCGGCGAAACCTTCACCGCCGGCAAGCTCGGCTCCTACACCGTTGGCGACAAGAGCGAGATCGTCCTCGGTCCCCCGCTCGTCGTGACCTCCGACAACATCGACCAGTACAATTTCTAACCCAACTCCGCTAACGCACTCCCTCGCTGAACGTGGCCCCCCACCCACGCCAGCCACAACCATCTCCCCTCTCCCGCGCATCGGGAGAGGGGTTGGGGGTGAGGGCCGTCAGGGATCGGGGTGAAGGCCGTCGGCGGCCGGGAGTGATGGCTTTCGGGCCGGGAATCAGCCGTGTCACATTCCTCCGCCTATCTCGCCATCGACCTCGGCGCCGAGAGCGGCCGCGCCCTCCTCGGTCGCTTCGACGGAGCGCGCGTCACCCTCGACGAAATCCACCGCTTCCCGAACGAGCCGGTCCGCCTCCCGCGCGGACTTCACTGGGATGCCCTCCGCCTCCTCCACGAGATTCGCCTGTCCCTCACGGCCGCCGCTCGCGCCGCCACGCCGCCGCGTAGCGTCGCGATCGACACCTGGGGCGCCGACTTCGGTCTCCTCGATCACACCGGCGCCCTCATCGGTAACCCCGTCCATTACCGTGACGAGCGCACCCTCGGCATGCCCGCCCGCGCGCTCTCCCGCGTCTCCTGGCCGGAGATCTACAGTGCCACCGGCATCCAGTACCTCGCCCTCAATACCCTCTTCCAGTTGCTGGCGACCGAGGACTCCCCCCTCCTCCCGGTCGCCGCCCATCTCCTAATGATGCCCGACCTTCTCGCCTATTGGCTGAGCGGCGAGCTGGCGAACGAGCGGACCGACGCCAGCACCACCCAACTCTACGATCCCACCCGCCGCGATTGGGCCTGGCCCCTGATCGATCGCCTTGGCCTCCCGTCTCGCCTCTTCCGCCAACCCCTCATCGATCCCGGCACGCCCCTCGGTCTCCTCTTGCCCGATGTCGCATCGTCCTCAGGTCTCGCGCCGAGCACGACCGTCGTCGCCGTCGGCTCCCACGACACCGCCTCCGCCGTCGCCGCCATCCCCGCCGTTGGCGACGATTGGGCCTACATCTCCAGCGGCACCTGGTCCCTCGTCGGCGTCGAGACCCCCCGCCCCGTCCTGACGTCCGCCGCCATGACCGCCAATCTCACGAACGAGGTTGGTGTCCTCGATACCATTCGCCTCCTCAAGAACGTTATGGGACTCTGGCTCCTCCAGGAGTGTCGCCGCACCTGGCGGCTCCAGGGACAGTGCCACTCCTACGCCGACCTTGTCCGCCTCGCCGAAGCTGCGACCCCCTTTGCCCACCTCATCGACCCCGATCACCCGTCCCTTGTCGCCCCAGGAGACATGCCCGCCCGCCTCGCCCACCTCTGCGTCGAGAGCGGCCAGCCTGCCTCGGCCAGCGCGGGCGCCACCGTGCGCTGCGTCCTGGAAAGCCTCGCCCTCAAATACCGCTGGGTCATCGAGCGTCTCGAAATGGTCACCCGCCAGCCGATCTCGATCATCCACATCGTCGGCGGCGGCGCTCGCAATGCCCTCCTCTGCCAGATGACCGCCGACGCCACCGGCCGTCGTGTCCTCGCCGGACCGGTCGAGGCCACCGCCCTCGGCAACATCCTCGTCCAAGCTCTCGCCGCCGGTCAGCTCCATTCCCTTGCCGACATCCGCGGCGTCGTCCGCCGCTCGTCCTCCCTCACCGCGTACGACCCCACCCCCAACTCCGCCCCCTGGGACGACGCCTACGCTCGCCTCCTCCCCCTGATCGCCGCCTCCGCGCTTCCCTCCCTCACCTGACCTCGCCCGTACGTTCCCCCTTCTGCCTCGCCTCGCCCCAGCGCTATCTACCACCCTCGTTGGTCCAGAACCGTATGCCGCGACCGTCCCCAATCCCCTTGGGTGCTGCTTGCCTCATCCATCAGCGACTGGATCCGTAGGGGCACTCCTTGCTCCCCGTCGGTTCCGTAGGGCCGCCGCTTGCTGCGCCCGTTGGCCGGGGGCCGACAGGAGCGCCCCAATAACCAATCCGGCGACGTGGCAAGCGACCGTCACCGCACGCTACGACCTCCCCCCGTTTGGCGTGCCGCCCCGCCCCGCGTCATTCCGCGTCAGGACCAGGATCTCGCAGGCCCCGCCCGCTTGCGTTCTCGCTTGCGTGAAGCCCGCTGCAAAGGCTACGCGTCCGGAGCTGTGACAAATTGGACGTTGACATCCCGCCGCTCGAGGACTAGGTTGGACCGTGGGAAGGGGAGGAGGTGGGGCCGCCGCGACGCCCGGGGTTCTCGTTTGATCCAAGGGAAGGGATCGCGATGAACACCCCGCAGTCCGCAGACCCGACGCAGTTTTTCGCCCTCGCTTCACGGCGTCGGGCAGTAAAACTGCTCGCCGCAAGCCTCACCGGTGGCTTCGTTGCCGTCGCCGGGCGTCGCGGCTCCACTCTCGTTGCGCTAGACGATCCGGCGGCGACCCCGGTCGCGCCGGTGGATTCGACCGCTGCACCGTCCGACGACGGCGCCTGCACGCAGTTCATCCTCGCTGGCGGACCATCGCCGAGCGACCCGATCCAGGTCGATGACGATCTCACCGTCTACCTCAATGACACCCCGATCTTTCAGGACAGCGACGGCGTCACGAACGTCATGCCGCCGCTCCCCTTCCAGGCCGCCCAGGGCGACCAGTTGACCGTCGCCGCCCGCGACGCCCAAGCCTGCGGCCGGAAGATCGGTGCCCTCTGGCTCCACTGCGCCGATGGTGGCGATCCCCGCTTCCTCACCGGCGGCCTGGACGACGGCTGCGACCCCGACCGCCCCGTCCCCGAAAACTTCTACCGCGAATCCTGGCGAATCTAGTGAGAAGGGAGACGTCAACCGGCCAGGCGCTTCTACGCCATACCGCGGCACGGTCATCCAGGCTGCTTGTCCGTGGCTTGCTGCTCAGGAGGTAAACGGAGTCCCAAGGTAGGAGGATTTCTGACTGCTGGCGTAGGCTCGGCGTCCGGCGCGTTCCCCGTTATCACTGTAGCAAGAGCGCCACCTTCGCCGGCTACTCACCCCAACCCCGCCGCCCGCCAAAGCTCCTCCATCGCCCGCCCCGCCTCCTTCGCCGCCGCCACCGGATCGTTTGCCGCCACCGCCTCCAGCCGTGCGCTGAATGGCTCCGGCATCACCGGTCCGTCGTACCCAATTGCCCCCAACGCCCCCATAAACCCGACCAGATCGATCACCCCTGTCTCCATGGGCAACGTTCGCACGTTGTCCACCTGCTCGTCCCGCGCCACGCCGACCGGCGCGTCGTTGACGTGGACCGCGACGACGTCATTCGCCGTCAACCCTGCGATATCCGCCACTGTCTCACCCGACGTGTACAGGTGCCAGGCGTCCAGTAGCACCCCCACGTTCCCCGTCCCGACCGCCCCCGCCATCTCCATCACGCCCCCCAACGTGGAGATGAACTCGTGCCGGAACGGCGCCCGGAACGTCTTCGGCCCGATGAACTCCAACCCCAACCGGCACCCCTCACCCGCCAGCGCCGCCGCGATCGGTCGCAACCGCTCCGCGTGCCAGGTGAAGTTCTCCTCATACGCGCGCTCATCCGATCCCGGCCAGATCCCCGACGTCGCCCGATCCGACCCCAACTCCCGCGCTACCGCCGCCAGCGCCGGCAGACCCCGCAGCTCCGCCTCCCAGTCGTCCCCCTGGCGCCACCCGACCGGCACATTCCACGACCCCGGCCGCACCCCCGCCGCCGTGAAGAGCTCGCGCACCGCGTCCATTCCCCGTTCAGCCGCCAGCCCCGCCGCCTCCCGCACGTCGAACGTCAGCGCGTCAAAACCCGCCTCCCGCGCCAGCCCGATCGCCTCCTCCAGCCCCATTCCCTTGATTCCAATGGCCCCCGGTCCCAGCGCCTTGTCCATCACCCCTCCCATCCATTCCATCGCCAAGCGATCGCGCGACTGATTCACCGTCAACGATATCGATGTCCTCCCACCCCGTCCCCATCCGCCGCGCTTCACCCCAGCCTCTTCCTTGACCCCCCGATCCAGCTCCACGCTCCCCTCTCCCCCGCATCGGGAGAGGGGTTGGGGGTGAGGGCCATTCGGTTGGGGGTGAGGGCTTTGAGGGGCAGGGGTGAGGGCATTCCGCGCTGGGAGTATCGCGTGTTCCCCTTGGTCGAGCCACGACTCGAGGCTGAACACACGCGTCCTTGGCGTCAAACGTCGGCGGCTAAAAATCCACAACCGGCGCTAATTCAGCCTGCACTCGGGACTGGATCTCCTCGACCCGCTCCTGCCTTCCCGTCTTCCCTCTTCCCTCTCCCCTCTTTCGACCCCTACTCCCCCTCCGCCAACGGATTCTCCGGCACGCTGATCGTCCTTCGCTCCGCCACCGACCGGTATGCCGCCGTCGTCAGTTGCAGCACGCGCGCCCCCGTCTCGAACGGCGCCAGGTTCGGCTCCCCCGCCTGTACGACGTCCAGAAAATGGGTCACCTCCGCCGTAAAGGTGTGGACCGTTTCGTTCGTGAACTCCGCCGGCTCCGGCCAGGCGTGCACCTGATGCCAGGTCTGCGCCTTGCCGCCGGCGATACTCCCAAGCTCCCCCATCACCTCGAACTGCCAGCCGCCCACCGTCGCGAACGCCCAGGTTGTCAGAATCTCCCCAATCGCTCCCGAAGCGAACCGCACCTGCAGCGCACCGGTGTCTTCCGACTCGCCGTCCGATCCCGGCAACATGAACCGGCCCGTCATCGCCTGCACCTCGACCGGCCGCTCCCCCGCCAGCGCCAGCAGGCGGTAGCTGGCGTGCCACCCCGTATCCAGCACCTCGCCGCCGCCCATCCGCGCGGGATCAGCGCGCCACGCCCACGGGCTCTCCCCCGGCGGCAGCGGCACCGAGATCTGACCCGTCAGCGCCGCCCGGTTCTGGAACGTTTCGATCGACCGCAAAAAATACGTCCGCCCCAACGTCCCCGCCCCGAGCAACCGCCTCGCCTCGATCAGACTCGGCTGAAAAAGTTGGTTATGGGCCATCATGAAGACGACGCCTGTCTCCCGCAGCACGCTCCCGATCCGAGCCGCGTCCGCCAGCGACGTGCAGAGCGGCTTCTCGCAGAGAATCGCCTTGCCCGCCCGTGCTGCCGCCAGGATCGCCTCGGTGTGCAAGTGGTGAGGCAGGCAAATGTCGACCGCCTCCACCTCGCTATCGCCGAACAGCGCCTCGATCCCGTCGTAGACTCGCGCCCTGCCTCCCGTGAACTGGTTCGCGATCGCGCGCCCCCGCGCTTCGGACACGTCCGCGATCGCTACGATCTCCCCCCGGGGAGCGTTGCTCTCCCAGGCGATCCCGTGCTGCCGGGCGATCCCCCCCGCTCCCAACAACCCGACCTTTAGCGTTTCCACCCCGGCCCCCTTCACCTTCGCTCCCACGTGCGTGGTCACCACCTCGCCCCCTCATTCTCCCCGAAAACGTCCCTTCGTGGACCCCTCCCACTTCCGGCGAGCGCATTTCCCCCAGATATTTGCTCCGTCTGATTAGTAGGTCTTTACCGGCGGCGGGCCTGGGCACCCCGCTGTCCCGCATTTGGTGGATGCTCGCTGACCGCGGTTTCGAGGGCGAGGGCCAACGTCGGTGCTGCCTACGCGATGAATTCGGCGCGAGTTACTGCGACCCACCAAACCTCCATCTCCCTTTTCTGATAGCGTGGTTCCTCCAGGTGAATGAGCGAGAGCGGTTAGCTCGTCCTACCACCATGTATCTACGATTCTCAGTACCGCTTAACCTCCGAATCATCAACCTGCCCAGACGCAACCCACCCGAACCCCGCCCACTCCCCGCCGCCTGCTCCGGGCGATATGCCACGTCAAGTTCACCTAAAAAAACCGTTGCCTTACCCCTTGACAACGCGTATCAGAACAAATATTCCCGTACGAAAGCGGTCTGCCCCCGGTGGGAGGGCGGGGACCTGGGCAGCCGCCGATCTCAGCCGTCCCCGCCAGGACGTCATCCGCGACCGGGGCGCTCACTCCGGTCCCCCCGAGCCCCTCCCTGCCACCGCGTAGCAGACCCTCACACCCGCCGTGACCACGCATCGCGCTCCCGGTTCCCCAACGACCGAATCCCCCACACCCGTACAAGGTTTCCCTCTCCCAGAATTGGGAGAGGGGGCAGGGGGTGAGGGCCGTCGGTGACCTGGTTCGAGCCCCGTGGGACCGTCGCATCGTGCGCCGGTCTGACCGGGAGGGCCGTTCCTCCGTTGCTGAAAACACGCTGATCGCGATTGAGGAAGTGCGCCCGCCTCTCCTGACTCCTGACTCCTGACTCCTCAGCACTCAGCACTCAGCACTCAGCACTCCGACCCGCCTCGCCCCTTCCCAGCCAACCACGCCGATCATGAGCACGCTGGCCAGCCCGCTCATATAGAGGCCGATGCGCAGCGACGTCGGATCGTATCGCAGCTCGACCTGGTGGTCTCCAGCGGTCAACGGCACGCCGCGTAGCACATAGTCAGCCACCATCAGGTCCGTCGCCTTGCCATCCACGAAGGCGCGCCAGCCCTTGCTAGAGACCTCGCTGACGACCAGCAGCCCAGGTGCCGCGACGTGGGTCGCGACGTCGATCGCGTCCGGCTCGTATCGCGTCACTCGGGTCGATTCCGCGGAGGTTCCAGGTGGCACTACCGCCGTTGGCACCGCACCTTCGACCAACGCAGTCCGCCGGAGGTCGATCGCCCCGCTCCCGAGTTGACGGAGCGTATCGCCCGGAGGCACGTCGCGGACGTCGTGGGCGATCCAGGCGTAGGGCAGCGCCGCGTCGTTTTGGTAGACGGCGACCTGCGCGTCGCGAAACACCGCTTGCCTTCCCACCGTCAGGGCCACGACGTCGTCCCGATTCGCCGGCAAACCCGCGCCGATGACGATGTACCGCACCGCAAGCAGGTTGAGCAATGGCGAGCGCACGCCACCCGGTAGCAGATTTGCCGCGTGGTAGTTTTGCGGCCGCCCATTTAACGCGGCCATGAACTGCGCGTATCGCCGCAGCTCGATCGGGTTGTACCCCTGCATCTCGGACAGCCCAAGAAACATCGGTCTCCCATTGATCAGGAGCGCTTCGATCGCTGGATCCAACCGCCGGTCCTGGTACGAGAGCCGCGCCGAGGGATCGCCCGGATACTCTATACCCCCGTACCCGACGTAGCGGAATGGCTCCTCCCTGGTTCGCTGTCGTGACTGGAGAAACTCCCCGGCTCCGCCTGGATCGCTCCTGGCGACGTTGACCGCGACTCCCGGAGTCTCGTTCGCGTTCGATCGCCACAACCCTGCCCAAACAGGGTCCAGGGAGTGGCCGCTGACCGACTCGACGATCTCCACTCCAGTAGGCTGCAGAAAGGCCAGTCCGAGGATCAACAGCGGCGCCAGCGTTGCCAACCGACCAAGCCCGGCTCGCGCCCCAGGACCTGTTGGGACGGCAATTGCCACCGCCACCAAGGCCGTCACCACGGCGGCCGCGATCAGCGGCGGCGAGTCGCTCAACGTCCCGGGATGCGTGATCGTCGCAGCGACCAAGCTGATGAGGACCAGGGGAACCGCGACCATCGGCAGCATCCGCCGCCGCCCGCGGCAGCCGGGCAAGGACTGAACTGTCGCCGCGCTCAGGATCGCCGGACCGATCATCACGACCGCGTTCACCTGGTGCGGGCTGTGTTCGTGGAGCACCTGGAACCGCGGGATGAGATAGAAGACACGGTGCAGCGGCGTCGTTCCCAACGAGAGGGTAAACACGACGACGGTCATTACCGCGAAATAGGGAACAGCAAATCGCCGTCCTGCCATCAGCGGGGCCAGCATGGACAGCACGAGGGCCGCCCCCCCCAAGGCCACCGCCCGATGGACGTAGCCGTCTCCCAGGAGGTGCCCAAGCAGCACGGAGAGCGTGTATGGCACCGCCTCATATGGCTGCCCGAGGTCACCGTAGTTGCCGCCCGCCAGGTTTGTCTCGGCGTTGACGTCGAACCGGGGTAATATCCCCGCCGCTCCCAGCGCGACCCCGATTCCCAGGACGGCAATTCCCGTCGCCAGGCAGACCACCGCCCGCGGCCGGAACGCGGCTTGCGCTCCCGGCGGCGCGAGGAGCGCCCGATAGCCAATGTACGAGGCCACGACGAGCAGCCCGTCAATCACCCCTTGCCCGAGCCAGCCGGAGAACATCTGACTTATCGCGAGCCCTGTCACGCCCCACGGCGCGATCCGGTCTCGCCACCGTTCTGCCCGCAGCGCCAGCTCGACCCCAAGCAAGGCGAGCGGAATCCACATCGCCAATTGCGCGCGGACGGTGCAGCACGCCGTGTCGTGATACAGGAACGGTCCAAACGCGAAGATGACCGATCCGACCAGGGCGGCGACCACGCCCATTCCAAGCACCCGGACGAAGGCATACGTTGACAATCCGGCGACCGCCAGCTGGAAGACGACCATCGCCTTGAACGCCGTCACCGCCGAGAAGAACGGGAAGAAGAGCATCGCCGGTAGGTACATCCACCCAGATTCCGGGTCGCCCGCGAACGGTGTCCCGCTGAACAGGTAAGGGTTCCAGCCGGGGACGTCGAGATGGCGGAGACGCTCCCCGAGGAAGGCGTACCACGGTAGAAAGAAGGTCAAAACGTCGTGTCGCGCCAACCAGAAATCGAAACTCAGCCGGTTCCAGGCGACGACCGCTACCATCGCCAGCAGCGCCCCGACGCCGAACGCGTCGGGGCGGAGCGACCGCGAGCGCGGGAACCCAGCCGGCGCGAAAGGGCGCGTCGTCTCAGCCATGCTGGCGCGGGCGCAGCGATCGGTCGCCGAAGAACCCACAAGCGTGCCCCGGAGCGTCTCGCAAACCTCAGGCGCGCCAGATCGCGCTATCCAAGCGCCCGCAATGCCCCGACCGCGTCGCTCAGCAACCGCTTTTTCGGCAGCCCGCGCAGCATACCCGCAATCTTCTTCTTCTTTTCGCTCTTCGGCAGCCCATCCACCGTCAAGTAGGCTTGGGCCATCCGAGAGACCAAATCAGGATAGTCTCGCAGCAGGTGCGGCCGGCCATGCGCGAAATCCGTCACGTTGCGAATCTTGAACAGATCTTTGATCACGATGCTGTCGTCTAGCAACTCCCGGTAGCGGGAGAGGCTTGCCGCTGAAAAATCGTTCCGCGACTTCGCTTCGATGATGGCGTGCGCGGCAAGCTTGCCGGAGAGCATCGCCAGATTCACCCCCTCCCGGTTGAGCGGGTTGACGAAGCCGGCCGCGTCACCGACGACCACCACGCCGTCGGCATAAACCTGCGGCATCCGGTTGTAGCCGCCTTCGGGAATCAGATGGGCCGAGTACTCAACCGACTCCCCGCCGGCGAGCAACGGCGCGATGGCCGGGTGCCGCTTGAAGCGGTCGAGCATGTCGTTGACGTTGATCCCGGTCCGGATCAAGTCTTCCAGCAACGCTCCGGTCCCAATCGACAGGCTCTCCTTGTTGGTGTAGATGAAGCCGTAGCCGAGCAGACCCCAGGTCGACTCGCCGAAAATCTCCAGCGCCGTCCCCATTCCGGCTGGCAGCGCGAACCGATCCTCGATCTTTTCCGCTTGCAGGGCGATCAGCTCTTTGGCGACCAGCGCCTGCTCGATTGGCGCCCACTCCTTGTGCAACCCCACCTTCTGCGCTAGCAAGGAGATCGCGCCGTCAGCGAGGACCACGCAATCCGCGTAAAGCTCTCCGTCCGGCTCGCCGGTCGTGACGCCGGCAACCGCGCCATCCTCCCAGAGCAGATCCGTCACCGTGAACTCTGAGTAGACCTCCGCCCCGGCTTCCTCGGCCTTCGTCGCGTGCCAGCGGTCAAACGGCGAACGCAGGACAGCGTAGGCGTTGTACGGTCGCTCAGCGAACCCCTGTGAGCGGTACGTCGCCCCGAGCATCGCGTCCTCGGTCAGCATGAGGTAGCGCTGCTCGATGATCGGCCGCTCGAGCGGTGCGTCAGCCTCGAAGCCGGGCAGCATCTCCTCGGTCGGTTGGCGGTAGAGAATGCCGCCCCAGACGTTTTTCGCGCCCGGAAACGGCCCCCGCTCCAGCACAACGACCGCCAACCCAGCCGCAGCCAGCTCCTTCGCCGCGGTCACGCCGGCCGGCCCGGCCCCAACGACGATCGCGTCTAGCTTATCCTCCACCTAGGCTCCTCATCGGCTCCATCACGCCAAACCCGGTGTCGGGTGTGCGTCAGATTGACCTGACTCGTCACTTCCCCATCGCCGTCCGCAGCTCCGCCGTCAACGCTGGCACGATCTCAAACAGGTCGCCGACGATGCCGAACGAGGCGATCTTGAAAATCGGCGCGTCCGAGTCACGATTGATCGCGACGATGTAGTCTGCCCCTTGCATGCCGACGTTGTGCTGTATCGCCCCGCTGACCCCGACGGCGATGTAGAGCCGGGGAGCGACGGTCCGTCCCGTTTGCCCGATCTGCTCGTGGTGAGGTCGCCAGCCGGCGTCGACCACCGCTCGCGTCGCGCCCACCGCGGCATCGAGCACGCTCGCCAACTCCTCCACCAGCGCGAAGTTGTCCGGTTCCTTGAGCCCCCGACCACCGCTCACAACAGCCCAGGCCCCCTCCAAATTCGCCGGCCCAGTTTCCTTCGGAGCCGTCGCCCGTACCGACACCCGCAAGTCGTCCGGTCCCAGCGCCAGCGCGACCGCCTCCGGCTCTGGCCCCGATCCCGTCGCCTCCGCCATCGCAAAGCTGGCCGGCCGGATCGTCGCCATCTGTGGCCGGCTCCCGGTCAGCGTGACCGCCGTCTGGATGCGGCCACCGAGAACGGTACGCATCGCGACCAGATTGCCATCCTCCACGGCCAGCTCGACGCAGTCGGCCGCCAACCCGATGCCCAGCCGTGCTGCGACCCACGGCGCGTAATCGCGGCCCGCTGTGGTGCCCGGCACCAGCACCACCACCGGGTCGATCTCGCGGATCACCTGGGCGAGAACCGCGCCGGCGGCTTCCGTCGTCAATCCGCTCAGCCGCTCGTCGTCGGCCACCAAGACCCGATCCGCTCCCGCCGTCCCGAGCTGTATGGCCGACTCCCCGACCGTAACCCCCATCACTAGTGCAAGCAGTGGCTGCCCAAGGGCATCCGCAACCTGGCGCCCCGCCGTCAACACTTCATAGGAGACCGGCCGCAGTCCGTCTAGTCCCATTTCCCCGACCACCAGCACCCCGCCGGTTCCACCATCCCTCATCGTCCCCGATCTCCCGTTTCATGGCGCGCTGCTGAGCTGTCAGCTATTCGCCGTGGGCGATTGGCTACGGGCGATCGACCCTGTGTCTCGCCGATCTGATCGCCGACCGCCGACGGCTCTCTCAAATCAACTTCTGTTCCCGTAGCCAGGACACGAGCTGCTTCGCCGCCTCGCCTGGCGGCAAGTCCTGAACGACGGTGCCTGAAACGGCGCGGTCGGGGACGAACGGCTCGCCCCAGGTGATGCGATCGGCGACCGGCGCCAGGGTCGCGGCGATGCGCTCGACGGGCTTTCGTTTCGCCGCCATGATCCCCTTCAGGGAGGGATAGCGGGGCTCATTTAATCCTGTGATCGCCATCAGCAGCGCGGGCAATCGGGTCTCAACCGTCTGCTGTCCGTCCTCCATATCCCGTCGGACGATGAGCCGATCACCCTCGATCTCAAGTCCCATGACAGACGAGACGACGGGCAGGTCGAGCAACGCCGCGAGTTGCGGTCCGACCTGTCCTGTCTCGTAATCGTCGGACGTCTGGCCAACCAGGACGAGGTCGTAGGTCAGGTTCCGCAGCTGGTCAGCGAGGAGCCCCGCCACAGCCAGGGTATCGCAGTCATTCACGTTAGCGACGTCGATCTGCAGCGCACGATCGGCGCCCATCGCTAGCGCTCGGGTGATCGCATCCTTGACACTCGGTGCGCCGGCCGCGACGACGATCACCTCGCCGCCAAAACGCTCCTTCAATCGCAGCGCTTCCTCGATCGCGTACTCGTCGTAGGAGCTGACGACATTCTGGCCGCTCAGCACCGGTTTGCCGGACGAGCGATCGATCTTGACGGCGTTCATGTCCGGCACTTGCTTGACGAGGACGACGATGTTCAACGGCCGGCCCTCGCCGTGCCGCGGCAGGGTCTCGCCGCGCGGTCCGCTTTCCATGCTTCCCTTTGAACTCCTATGCACGAGCGAGGAAGGCGTTGCCGTGGGCAGCGCCCCTCAACAGGACCGTGACGGCGACCCCGAGTGGTAGAAGGGTGTGAACGCGATGGGAACCTCGCATCGACCGCTTGCCAGCACCCAAAGCCGGGAGTGCCAACACGCGGCTCATGATACCAGGCCCTACCCTGGCACCCTCATGCCCGCGCCACCAACGTATTGTGCCGCGCCCGGCACCACGGTTACTCCGCGTCGGCGTACAGCGCGGTGTGGACGTGCAGCGCCAGCTGCAGTCGGAGCCGGACCGCGGCGTCCTCCAAATCGTATCCGGTTATCTCACGGACGCGGTCGAGACGATAGAGAACGGTGTTCCGGTGAACGTGGAGGAGACCGGCTGCTTCCTTCGGCGAGCAGCGTGCCGCGAAAAACGCGTCCAGGGTCCTGATGAGTTCGCCACGGTGGAGGCGATCGTACGCGAGGAGGGGGCCGAGTGTTTCATCATGGAGACTCGCGATCTCGGGGAGCGCCTCGGCCGCGAAAATCAACCGATAAACCCCGAGGTCGTCGAAGCGAGTCAAGTGGCCAGGACCGTAGAGTCGCCGTCCGAGACTGAGCGCGTGCCGCGCCTCCTGGTGCGAGCGCCGAATTCCCGCCAGGCCATCTCGCGGCATCCCGACGCCAAGCGAAACGGCCGCCTTACCTCCGTCCGGCGCCAACGACCCCAGACCGTCGTAGATGAGGCCGGCGATCCGTCCCGCTTCGGCTCCGCTCTCCGCCGGCCAGACAATCTCCGCGCTGTTGTTCCGCACTCGCCAGAGCGCGCGCCCCGATCGCGGCGATCCGGCCCTCGCCACCACCTCGCCGAGGATCGCCCAGCGGTCGAGCGGACCGAGCGCCCGGACGGGACCGGTGTGATCCAGCCGGGCCACGAGCGCCACATGGGGCGCCAACAGATCGTGGCCAAGCCGATTCGCTTGCTGCAGCAGCGTCGTCTCGCTTCGCAGCGCTCCATCCAGGACCTCGTCCAGGACGTGCAGCTCGACCTCCCGCCGCGCGCTCGCCGCCGCCTGCTCCCGCGACAGGACGACCGCGCACGCCGCCGCGCCACGCGACGTCACGAGGGCATCCTCCGGCGTCGCTTCGCCGCGAGGCACGATCAGCGAGAGACTACCGAGCATGCCATCCTGGCCACTAACAGGGGCGACCACGCGAGCCCACGTCCTGCCCAAGTCCGAGACAGCGGTCGGCGGCTCCGCCGAGCTGCTGGCGGAGGTCGCGAGCAACCACCGTCGCAACTCTGGCTCATGGCGCGCTAGGAGTGGCTCCAGCCGTTCTCGCGTCGGCCCCCTCCCGGGAGACGGTTGAAAGGCGAGGACGCGGCCATCTCGCCCTTCCAGGGTGACCGCTCGTTCGGCCAGCGCCGCCAGCTCGCGCACCATTCCGGCTAGGGGTTCGCCCGCGATCGCCAGCTCCATCAGCCGCCGTCCGACATCCTGACCACGGCGCTGGACGTCCCGCCGCCGCTCGGTGATCAGCCGCGAGGCGTCCCGCTCAAGGGGACCCAGCTCCGCATCTTTTGGGAGTTGAAGGAGCGGGACACCGGTCTCGTCGGCAGCGACGCGGGCGGCCCTCGTCGCCAACCCGATCTGCGCGACCGCGGCGACGCCGAAGTCCGCCAGCTGACGAATTGCGGCATCCAACGTCAATCGTTCATCAAGGAGTTCCAACACGTGCGGCGGAAGGAGAACGAGCTCTCCGCCGCTAAGGTGGCCAAACGCCGGCGGGTTCGGGCGCAATCGGGTCGCCCACGTCACCTCCCGGCCGAGCCCGGCCGTTCCCGCGGTTACCTTTGTGCCGGAAGGCAAGGCCAGGGCAATGACGTCGGCGACCGTAATCACGGCCCCGTCCGCCCTTCTCGAGGTGGGATCATCCAGCGCCTCCCCACGACACCCGCTCGCTCATCGTTCACATGAACGACCATGGAAGCGTTCTTCCCCGGAGACGCTCATTCACCATATCGCGCGTGCTCCCAGGGACTGACATAGCGCCGGTACTCGGCCCATTCGGCCCGCTTCACGAGCAATAGTTGGTCGCACACGTAGTCGCCCAGCGCCAAACGGACGGTCTCGTCTTCGGCCAGGGCCGCTAGGGCATCTCCCAAGGTCACCGGAAGCTGCGGCACGCCTAAGCGAACCAGCTCCGCGTCGTCGTAGCGAACCAAGCTTTCGTCAAGCGGCGCCGGCGGCTCCTCTTTCTGGCGAATGCCATCGAGTGCACACGTCAACGCGACAGCCAGCGCCAAATAGGGGTTTGCCATGCTATCCGGCGATCGCAGCTCGAGCTCGATCGCCGCATTCCCCCCCTGAACCCAGGATGGCACCCGAATCAGCGATGCCTGGCTGAGCCGCGCCCACGTCGCGTGGCGGGGTGCGCGATGGCCGGCGGCCAACCGTTTGTAGGAATTGACCGAGGGACAGACGACCGCGCACATCCCGGGCGCGTGGCTGAGTTGCCCGGCGATCACATGACGGGCGACGTCGGAGAGGTCGTCCGTGTCGGCGCGGAGCGCATCCGCGCCGTTCGTTGACCGCGTCAGACGCTGAAAGACGTGCATCCCCGACCCAGGGGCATCGGCGAGCGGTTTCGGCATAAAGTTCGCCCGCAAACCACGCCGTTGCGCAACCGACCGGATCACCTGCCGCACGATGAGGAGGTGATCCGCCATGCGCAGCGCGTCCGCCGGCAAGAGGTCTAGCTCCTCCTGGCCTGGACCCGTCTCATGGTGTGCCCCGCCGACGGCGACTCCCATCGCTTGGAGGGTCGCGATGATTTCATCGCGCGTGCTCGCCACGAGATCCTCGCCAACGCCAAAGTAACCTGTCGCGTCAAGGGGCGGGAGGGCACGACTTTTGTCTTGATGAAACAAATAGAATTCGACTTCCAAGGCAATCCGATAATCGTAGCCAGCGGCCGCGGCCGCCCCGAGTGCTCGCTCCAAGACTGAGCGCGGATCACCGGCGAACGGTTGGCCATCTCGCCGCCGGACCGAGCAGCAGAGTCGAGCCCGGCGCGGCGCATCGGTCGCGTCCGAGAACACCATCAAAGTCGTTGGATCGGGGGCCAAGTAGAGATCGAGCTCCACCTCCCGCAACCCACCGGTCACCGCCGACCCGTCGAAGCGGTACCCCCGCTGCAGCACCGCCGGGAGGAGATCGGCAGGAATCGTCATCGCCCGGGCGCCGCCCGCGATGTCACTGAACTGAAGGTCGACAAGGCGGACCCGCTCGCGATCTGCCCGCTCGAGCGCCTCCTCGGCGGTGTCCTGACTGCCGCCGATCAGTTCACCTTCGGCCAGGGTTAGGCTGCGCATCCCGCTCTCATTCATTCAGCCCATTTGGGCGCGGCGTCCAATCGCATGCGGATACCCGCAGCTTAGCGCCCGTCAGACGCTTCTCGCAACGTTGGCCGTGGTTTTTGCCAAACCCGAGTGGGCGACAGTCCTCCGTCCGCATCAAGCCGAATTGGTGTCCTCCCAATGCCCGCCGGCCGGCGCGCGGGGACACGTCGAAACGACTCGACGCCCGCAAGTCGCGCTTCGCGGCCCTTTCGGGAGAGCGTATCCAACAGCATCAGCGCACGTCGCCGATCCTCACGATCCGCGTACCAGTTGACGGTATGTCGTTGCCTAGCGATGCGTCCTGCACCAGAATCGCGATCGCTCTTAGGCCCATCGCCCAAAAACGTCGTCACAACCTCTTGGCACAGCATACGTATGCGGCGGATAACCTAGGGCCTAGACTGTCATTTCCACAATGCCGTGGGCTGTCCGCGATTCAAATCCGAGCGATTCGTCGGCACCCCGGAGTGACCGGCAGAGATTCATCAGCATCACGTCTTGGGACGGCCCCGGTTCATCCTGTGTCTTGATTCGGTCGCCGCGGCGACTCTGGCTCCCGTCGATTTCCATCAGAGATTCGCAAGTCGCCTATGAAAGGAGCGCCGATGAGCCTTCTTCCCCATCCCGCCCCCGAGCGCGCGCCCCTCTACGACCCACGTTATGAGCGAGACGCCTGTGGCGTAGGTCTCGTCGTCGATATCGCCGGCCATGCCTCTCGCGGCATCATCGAGCGGGCGCTGGCCGGGGTCGTCAACTTGACCCATCGGGGTGGAGTTGGCGCCGACGCCAGAACGGGAGACGGCGCTGGGCTGTTAACACAGGTGCCGTTTGCGCTATTCGAGGAGTCGCTCGCTCGCTTAGGGCGACCTGATCTTCAACCAGGCGACCTTGGGGTCGCGATGCTCTTCTTGCCGCAGGACGAGACGCTCGCCCAACGGACTCGACACATCATGGTGGACGCGGCCAAAAGCCGGGGGCTGACGGTCCTTGGCTGGAGGGAGGTTCCGGTCGATCCCGGCGTCCTCGGCGCCACCGCGCTGGCGACCCTTCCCCAGATCGCCCAGCTGCTGATCGAGCGCCCCGCTCACCACGACGGTCATGCCTTCGAGCGCGACTTGTTCCTGGCGCGGAAGGCCGCCGAGCGGGCGGTAGCGACCGAGGCGATTGACGGATTTTTCGTCGTCTCGTGTTCGGCCCGAACGCTCATCTACAAGGGGTTTTGTCTACCGTCCGATCTGGCCGCCTTTTATGCCGATCTGCGAAATCCCGCCTACGAAACCGCCATCGCGCTGTTCCATCAGCGTTACTCGACGAACACCTTCCCGACCTGGGGAATGGCCCAACCGTTCCGCTTTCTCGCCCACAACGGAGAGATCAACACCGTCCAGGGAAACCGAAGCTGGATGGAGGCACGTGCCCCCGAGCTCGCGTTTCCCGACGGGATTGAGATCGACGCGCTCCGGCCGGTCGTCAGTTGGGCGGGGAGTGACTCCCTCAGCCTCGACAACGTCCTCGAGTTGCTTTACCACGGCGGACGTTCATTGCCGCACGCGCTGATGATGTTGGTTCCCGAACCCTGGGAGCAGCTTCCCGAGATGCCACCCGACTTACGCGCCTTCTACGACTTCCACGCTGGACTGATCGAACAGTGGGACGGACCAGCGGCGCTCACCTTCAGCGACGGCGTTCTCGCGGGCGCCGCCCTGGACCGGAATGGGTTGAGGCCGCTCCGCTACGCGATCACCGACGACGGGCTGCTCGTCGCCGGCTCGGAAGCCGGCACGGTTGAGATCGATCAAGCCACGGTGGTCGAGAAGGGCCGCCTCGGTCCCGGCCAGATGATCGTGGTCGACACCTGCCGCGGGGTCGTCCTCCACAACCATGAGATCAAAACGGAGGTTGCCGGGCGTTCGCCGTATGCTGACTGGCTCGAGCGCGGACGCGTTCGGCTTCCGCTCGCCGAGACGAAACCGGCAATGGCCGTTCCCCCACCGGTCGGCGAGACGGGCCCGGCCGCTCGGGCCAAGCCGGACACGGAGTTGGTCGCCGTCCAGCGGACCTTCGGCTACACCGCTGAGGACATCCGCTTGATCGTGCAACCAATGGCGGGTGAGGCGAAGGAGCCAACCTGGTCCATGGGCGACGACGCGCCGCTCGCGATTCTCTCGGAGAAGCCCCGGCCCCTGACGAGTTTCTTCCGCCAGCGCTTCGCCCAGGTGACCAACCCCGCGATCGATTCGCTGCGCGAGCGCAAGATTATGGCGCTCGACGCTTTTCTCGGACCTCGTGGCAACCTCCTTCTCGAGCACCCCGAGCAAGCGCGGCTCCTCCACCTACCAAGCGTTCTCCTCGCCGAGGCCGATCTCGCCGCGCTAACGACGCTGGCTGAGCCGCTGCGAGCGGTGACACTCTCAACGTTATTCGACGTTCCCGCCGGCGCGGACCCCGGCTGGGCCGAGCGCACAGTTCCCCTCCAAGCCGCGCTCGATCGCGTTCTCACCCAGGCGGAGACCGCGGTCCGCGACGGAGCCGGTCTCATCGTCCTGAACGATCGCGGTGTCGACTCGACGCATGCGCCGGTACCGATGCTGCTTGCGGTCGCCGCACTCCACCATCACTTGATCCGGGCTGGTTTACGCAGCCGGGTCGATCTGGTCTGCGAAACGGGCGACGTCTGGGACATTCACGCGCTGGCGTGCCTGATTGGCTACGGCGCGTCGGCCGTCCATCCCTACCTCGCGCTGACCGCGGCCGCCAATTTGGCGGGCACCCGCGGCTTCGAGGAGCTTTCGACCGACGATCTGAAGCGAAATTATCTCCATGCCCTCGAAAACGGTCTCTTGAAGGTCTCCTCGAAGATGGGAATCTCGACGGCCATGGGCTACCGCGGGGCGCAAATCTTCGAAGCATTGGGGCTCGACCAGGAGCTGATCGATCGCCACTTCACCGGGACTCCTTCCCGCCTGGGCGGTCTCGGTCTCGGCGAGATCGGGGTCGACGTCCTGCGCCGCCATCACGGCGCGTACGCTGAGCCAGCGCCGAAGCTGCCCGACCTCGGCTTCGTCCGCTACCGAAAGGACGGCGAGCCTCACGCCTATGCGCCGCCGACGGTCAAGGCGCTGCAACTGGCGGTCACGAGCGGCGATGCAGCCGATTACCGCGCCTACCGCGACCACGTGGCGATCCAACCCCTGACGGCGATTCGAGACCTGATGACGCTGAAGCCGCTGCGGCAGCCCGTGCCGCTGGCCGAGGTCGAGTCCGCGACCAGCATCACCAGGCGGTTTGTCGTGACGGCGATGTCGCTTGGCGCATTGAGCCCCGAAGCATACCGGACCCTGGCGATCGCGATGAACCGCATCGGCGCCCGGTCGAACTCCGGGGAGGGAGGCGAAGACCCTCACTGGTACGACGAGCCGGGACCGGACGTGCCCCACTCCAAGGTCAAGCAGGTTGCCTCTGGCCGCTTTGGCGTGACCGCGCGCTACCTGTCGATGGCTGAGGAATTGGAGATCAAGATTGCCCAGGGCTCGAAGCCGGGCGAAGGCGGCCAGCTCCCCGCGCACAAGGTGACGCCCTTTATCGCCCGGCTCCGCCACGCGGTGCCAGGGCTACCACTTATTTCGCCGCCTCCCCATCACGACATCTACTCCATCGAGGACCTCGCCCAGCTCATTTACGACCTGCGCCAGATCAACCCGCGCGCGAAGATCGGCGTCAAGCTCGTCGCGGAAGCGGGTGTGGGCACAGTGGCGGCGGGCGTCGCCAAAGCTCGGGCCGATTACATTCTCGTCAGTGGTCACTCCGGCGGCACCGGCGCGTCGCCGCTGGCCTCGATCAAGCATGCCGGCTGCCCGTGGGAGCTCGGCTTAGCCGAGACGCAGCAAACGTTGGTTATGAACGGTCTGCGTTCTCGCGTCCGTCTCCGCACGGACGGCGGCATCAAGACCGCCGAAGACGTCGTGATCGCGGCGATGCTCGGCGCCGAAGAGTTCGGCTTCGGCACCTCGGTCCTCGTTGCCATCGGCTGCGATATGGCCCGCCAGTGCCACCTCAACAGCTGCCCGACCGGGATTGCGACCCAGCGGGATGATCTTCGCGCGAAGTTCACCGGCACCCCGGAGCAGGTCGTCAACTACTTCACCCACTTGACCGACGCGGTGCGCGAGACCCTGGCTGCCCTCGGAGCGCGGACGATCGATGAAATCGTCGGTCGCTCGGATCTCCTTGCCGCCAAGCCGGTCGAGGGACGCGCCGCACTGCTGAATCTCTCGGGTCTGTTCGCCGCGCCGGCGGCTGAGGAGGCCCGTCGCAAGACCGTCACCATGCCGAACGACGACCCAACCCTTGACGACCGCATCCTTCAGGTCGCGGGACCAGCGCTCGATCAGGGCTGGTCGGTCAGCGTCGCCGAGCGCATCCGGACTGAGCACCGCTCCGTTGGCGCGAAGCTGGCCGGTGAGATCGCGGTCCGGCGCGGAGCGGAGCTGACGCCTGGTCGCATCAGCTGCCGGTTCACCGGCAGCGCGGGGCAGAGTTTCGGCGCCTTCAGTGTCACCGGCATGCGCTTGCTGCTGGAAGGCGAGGCGAACGACTACGTCGGTAAAGGAATGAGCGGCGGCGAGATCGCGATCCGTCCGCCGCGAGAGGCACACTACGAGCAAGCCCAGGTCATTGCCGGCAACACGATCCTCTACGGAGCGACCGGCGGCGCCCTCTTCGTCGCTGGCAGCGCCGGGGAGCGCTTCGGCGTCCGGAACAGCGGCGCCGTGGCGGTCGTCGAAGGACTCGGCGATCACGGCTGCGAGTACATGACCGGAGGCACCGTGGTGGTGCTCGGATCAACTGGCCGGAACTTTGGCGCGGGAATGACCAACGGCACCGCCTACGTGTACGACGTCGAAGGAACCTTCCCCGGCCGGATCAATGGCGAGTCGGTTCTGCTCGAACGACCAGGCGCGGAAACGGATGGGGGCGAGCTGCGCCTGTTGCTTGAGCGGCATCTTCACCTGACGCGAAGCCGCCGCGCCTCCGAGCTCCTCGACAGCTGGGACCAAACGCTGGCGACGACCTGGAAAGTCATTCCGCGCGCCGCGCTGGCCGCGACAGCCGCCGAGCCGGAGGCGGCCGAGGACCTGACGATCAAGGGCGCCGCCGACTAATGCCGCGCCTGGGACAACGGCGAGGGCCGGGCTTTATCACAAAGACTCGTCCCTCGCGTTAGATCACCAAGCACCCCTTGTCAAACGGAGGCTGGAACCGTGGCCGCGCCGTGCTCAAGCAATCTGCCGGGAGTAAAAACGTCATGGGTATGGATCGCGCGAAGCGCGACGAGCTGATCGCGCGGTACAAGGACGGTCCACGCGTGGTCGAGGATGCGCTGACGGGCATGACCGACGAGGAGCTCGACCGGCGCCCGAGTCCAGACGAATGGACCCCGCGCGAGGTCATCCATCATCTTGCGGACAGTGAGATGACCTCGGCCATTCGCTTACGACGTCTGCTCGTCGAGGACAACCCAACCATCGACGGCTACGACGAAGCGGCATTCGCCCGCCGTCTCACCCTTGACCGGCCGCTCGACGCGTCATTGGATGCGATGCGCGCCGCGCGCCGCACCAGCGCCGAGCTCCTCGATCGCCTGCGCGCGAGCGACTGGTCGCGGGCGGGAACGCACACGGAGAGCGGACGCTATAGCGTCGAGGATTGGCTTCGCCTCTACGCGGCCCACGCCCATGACCACGCCGCGCAAATTACGCGGGCGCGGAGCGGCGGGGGTTCTACGGGCGCCTGAGACGAGTCATCCGGAACGTCGCCCCTTGGCCTAACTCCTGGCCCACCCGGTCGACAATTCACGGCGATCGCTTCGGCTCGTGCCGTTGATGCGCCGCTGCCTCCGCAACTGCGGGTCGCGCGCAGCGTGTATCCCGCCGCCAGCGGTAGAGGAGGAGGAGGAGGCCGAGCAGGACCCCGCCCCAGAGATAGCCGCCCAACACGTCCGACGGCCAATGCGCGCCAACGGCGACGCGTGAGATCCCGGCGGCGACAATCATCAGCACCGCGGCGAGCCGGATCAGGCGACAGCGCGACGGTTGTCGCGTCAAATATGGCGCGACGGCGATGATCCCCCCATACAAGAGGACCGCCCCCGTCGCGTGTCCACTTGGGTACCCCTGACCGTGCGCCCGCTCGATGACCTGGACAGCTCCCCCGCCCGGCCGCGCGCTGTGAAACAGATCCTTCAAGCCACCGTTCACGAGCCGTAGCGGGAGTGTCGCCGCAATCACACTGGCCTCCAACCGGGCGTCCTTGCGAAACAGGAGTCCGGCTACGGCCAACGTTACGACCAGGGTGCCCGGCACCGCGCGTCCCAGCCAGTTAATCGCCTCGGCTACGCGCAGTCCACGAGGCAGAATCGCGGCTTGAATCCCACGGGCGATAGCGGCGTCTCCCGGCAACACGCCATTCCCCGCCGCGAATGCCGACAGCAGCGCCGCCACCGCCAGCAGCACCACGACCGAGCGTGCGGTTGGAATCATGCGCCGCGGGACTCAGCCAAGGACAATCCGTCGCCTACACATGGTCCACGCTCATCCAATCCGCGGAGCGTTGGCTGGTGGCGTATCTGCCTTGGCTCCGGGCACGTCTCGGCGGCAGGGACGAGCCGCGGATCCAAGAGCGTCACGCCGCGCGACCTGAGCGGCGGCGTTCCCGCCTTTTCCGCTTTCGATTCGCGGCTCCCGCGCCTTTCGGCCCGGAACCGTCCTTGCCAGCGCGCTTGACCTGCCGGTAGTGCTTCTCTAACCGCTTGACGTAGACCGGGTCAGCGAGTGCATACGTCACCAGCTCCAGGAGGGCAGCCGCGTGTTCGCTTTGAGGATTGATAGGGTCGAGAAACGGCTCCGACCACTCGCCGTCTCGGTCGAAGCCGAATCCGATCGCCGCCAGAAACCCTCGCTCCTGCTGACCGCGACCCGCCACGCTGATCATCACCCGCCGGCAATTGCACGCGGGAT
>JAABUS010000467.1_pt1 | contig 102334 bp, 106 predicted proteins | sample 5560161 | NCBI WGS metagenome assembly JAABUS01 (sample SAMN10711885, study PRJNA513376) | rock metagenome | isolation source: Antarctica rocks | place: Antarctica: Victoria Land, Trio Nunatak nord | collected 2016-01-04
CGATTGTATTCAGAAGACTCTCTATCAGAACAGCATGCAGAATTTCTCAAACTCATCATTATTGATGACGATAACGATGAACACTGAGAGATAGATGACATTCTGAACTTCAGACGCTATCGAGGTCGAATACAGTACAAGGTCAAATGAAAAGATCTAGATAGAGACAATGAATGATACTATGTTGATAAAGATGAATTCGATGACTTCGAGAAAGTTTTGAACGAATTTCATGCGCTATATTCAAGAAAGTCACGCTAGTATCGAAATAACTCAATAAGAAAGCAAGCAAACGAGCGACATTCATGCGAACATGAATTTTCAAAGGGGAAAGTAATGTTACGAGCGTATCAAGGCTGAATAGAGCTAGTCAGTGTCTTTAGCTCAGATCTGACTCAGTCTTTATTTTCTTTCATCAACATCTCTTTGTTCAACATCATCTTTCTTTCTACATCACATTCTACTCGTGTCACAAACACATTTTCTTCAAGCTTAGCGCAGTCTCTGAATATTACTTAAATAGAAGCTTTTGTACTCATCTTCTTCTGTATTCTTAATATTCAGTTATAACTATCTTTAAAAATCAAGCACTATTCAACTCTGACTTTCGCTGATTGACTCATCTAGACACGATTCTGACAATGAGTTCGTTCAACGTCATTCAGATATACTGCAGTCAAAGTTTCTACAAGAAGCTGATTTAAAGCGAAAAAAAGTTAATAATGCATATCAATATCAGCTTTATTTTGATTTAGTAAGTGTCTTCATTACGTTTAATTTCATACTAATATGAGAATAAATAAAGCAAAAAATCGAAGAATATAAGATTCTTTCTTCAAACACATATAATATGAATGAAAAGAACTTTCTACTTGAACTGCTTCAAAAAACTCGAAGAGTCTTTAGTTTAAAGCATTTAAACAGTGACAAATTGCTGAATGCTGATCAAGACAACAATAAAGAATGAATCATCTTAATTGCAATCATTTGCATGAATATGACTAATATACTTTCTTCAATCATTTATCAAATGATATTAAACAATATTCAGAATAGCTGACTTACTGAATATGATCTCAAAGAGCAATTTTGCTTCTTTGCTTTCTCTGCTACTGACTGAACTAACGATGAATTGATTTACTCTTGACTCATTATTATATTTGATCGAAATATGAGATTAAAAGTCAGAAATTCACGCGATTATTATCTTCTATTCATTGACAAGCATGACAGTCATATCAACATGAAGTTTCTTAACTGATGTGAGCAGAACAAGATGCTTGTGACTCTATATTCTTCTTATTCTACTCATCATTTTCAATCTTTGAATATCAGCTTATTCAATTCTTTGATCAATTACTACTTTCAAAATCTGAATGATTGAATCTTTAAAAGTCAAGAACTTTCTTGAATATTGAAAAAAGACTTCTTTGATCTATTTTAATCTGCATATCAAGCTGCTTTCACATCTGTTAACATAAAAAGTGAATGAAAAAAGACAGAATTGCTGTCTTTCAATTCATTACAGATCATAAAGCAGATTAAATCAAACGTTAAATCTGATTCAAGTTATTCTTCTTCTTCAGCATTGTTTAAAGCTGATTGAAGAATGATTTAACAATTAATGAAGTCAGTTGTAGAGAAAGTAATTGATTTGAAAGCTTGTAGATTGAACAATACAATGAAAAAGCTTACTACAAATGTTGCTCTTCTGAAAGCAGAAAATGAAAATCTTCAATGAACAGTATGTATAGAGAGAAGTTGCAGACGACGTGACAAGTTTTTATTTGATAATCTAAAGATTAATGATGAGACAAAGAGAATGTTTTTTAGTTTTAATAAGATTCAGATGACTCATGATCATTAAATTCAAAGAATTGAAGAGAAATAGCAAGCTGCTATTCAAAAGACGAATAAAAAGAAACAAAGAAAGCTTAGAAAGTTAGAGAAACAGCGTTTAATAGCTGAAAGAAAGATGAAATGAGAAAAAATAAAAATGAAGCAAAAGAAGAAAGCAAAGCGAAAAAAGAAGCTATGAGCGAAGAAATTGAAGCAACGACGTCTAGTTCAGAAGCAAAAGCTAAAGACTAAAGAGCTTCAGAAAGAGCAAAAGAAGAAGTCTAAAGAGATGAAAATACAGCAATTCACTGATTTTGTTTCTATTGAGCAGATGAAAAGAGAGTCAAGTCAAATCAGATCTACGCAAGCTGAAAGACAAAACAAAGCTTCTAAGTGATTTGATGATTGATTTTATAGCTTGAAAGCTTCATATACATATCAACAATCAGTCATATCAATTGCAATTTGATTCTATGAATGATGATTGAATAATGATAAAAATAGTATGAGTGACTAATCAAGTTTAAAATGTGCACGAAATCAAAACATGCATGAGTTTGAGCATACTTCTACAGTTAGAGATCACGAAAGCTAAATCTAAGATCAATTTTCAATGAAGTTCAACTCATTTACTCGCTCATCTACTCGCTCATTTACTCGCTCATTTACTCGTTCATCTACTCACTCATCTACTCGCTTTATCAAATTCTCTATCAAACGCTTTATCAAATGCGTTGATTGAATGCATAAAATACATTAAACAATGCTTCAAACAATGCTTTCTACATGACTTAAGAACAGTACTGTTATCTCTGTGATTAGTAATCTTCGCTTTCAGTCAAAGATCGACGCTAGAAAATTCAAAGAATTCAAAGTATTTACTTTTTCTCACTTCTTTCTTTCTTTGTAAAACAGTTTCTACTTTCTATTAATCTTTCTACTGATTTTTCTATTAATCTTTCTACTGATCTTTCTACTGATCTTTTAATCAAGCTTTCTACTGATCTTTCTACTGATCTTTTTACTGATCTTTCAATTGAGCTTTCTACTGATCTTTCTACTGATCTTTCTACTGAGCTTGCTACAACTGAGCTTTCTACTGAGCTTTCTACTAAGCTTCTCATTGAGCTTTCAACTGAGCTTTCTGTCACGAACTGAGAGCTGAATGAAATCAGAATGAAATTCTAATAACTAGATCTTAGATACAAGATGTTGCACAAAGAAGAAAGAAAAGAAAGAAATCATTCAGAGATTCTTATACTTCATGAACGCTGAGTATCATTCATATCAAGAGATTCTCATAACATCATTGATAATTGTCAGAATCATGTCTAAATGATACAATCAATGAAGATCAGAATTGATAGTGCTTGATCTTTAGAAATAGCTATAACTGAATATTAAGAATACAGAAGAAGATTAATACAAAAGTTTCTATTTATGTAATGTTCAGAGACTGCATTAGATTCAAAAGAAATGTGTTTGTGACATGAGAAGAATGTGATGTAAATGAACAAGATGTTAATGAAAGAAAAGAATGTTGAGAAAGAAAAAAAATATTGAGTCATATTTGAGTCAAATCTGACTAGCTCGCTGATTAGCTCTAATCATTACGCAGAGAACTCACTAGCGTTCACTGCAAATTGATTAAAGCTTCAGTCTTGTTTAATCTTGATACGTTTGTAACATTATTTCTCTCTTCAAAAATTCATGTTTGCATGAATGTAATTCATTTGCTCACTTTTGTTGATAGTTATTTCAATATTTAGCGCGATTTGTTTGAATATAGCTTATGAAATTCGTTCAAAACTTTCTCTGAGTCATTGAATTTTTCTTTATCAACATAGTATTATTCATTGTTTTTATCTAGATTTGCTCATTTGACTTTGTACTGTATTCGACCTTGATAGCATCTGAAGTTTAATATATCATTTATCTCTCAATGTTTATTGTCTTTGATAGTGATTGATCTGAATGATTCTGAATGCTGTCTCAATAGAAAATCTTCTGAATATGATCACAGTAACTTTGAGCTGAACATTGAATGCAGATGCTTCATGCTGACTGATAAATGAAAACGATAAAAGATATTCACTTTGACAGTGATTTGATAGAGATTTAGCTGTTTATCTTTCAAATCTTTGCAGAGTTTTGTTGTCTTGACGTTTCTGAAAAATAGTCAAACTCAGTCATTTATTTTATAAATGATGTCTCATTTATGTTTATTAATCTGAACTTCAATGATCAGCTTCGTCTTTTTCAATTATTAATGATTAAAGTTCAGTAACTTTTTCATTTGAATGATAATATCATCTGCTTTTCTAGCTTTCAGTCGTTCACAAGTGATTTTGTAGTCAGTTGTATCTGAATTGAAACTCATTCAAGAGTGAAAATATTTATTGAAGTAAAAAGAAATTATTGAGATGATTGAGAAGATATTGAAATTGTCGCTGAATTTCATCATAAATATTTATTTGATTCAGTTGTTCTGCATGTAATTGCAGTAAATTCTAAGTTCACATTCAACGTCTTGATTGACTTGTTTCATCTGATCATTAATCTTTGAATGATAGACTATAAATAAACTAGCTGTAATTCTCAGTCGCTTGCAAAGACTCTTTCACATAGTTGATATGAATTGAGAGTCTCTGTTCAAAACAATAAAACTGAATAAATCATGCAGTTGATAAACGTTTCATAGCATGATTCAAATCATTTTATCAACTGAGATGTCATCATCTTTTCAATGACAGAAAACATAGTGACGTTCTTTGATGAAATAACATATGATTGTGCAAATGATGTTATAGTCTTCTGATAAAGATAGCTCAATAATGAAGTTCATAGCTATATCTTTTCAGCGTTCTTGTGAAATAAGTAGAAAATGATAAAGTTCATTGATGCTATTTCTAGAAGCTTTGCTTCGCTGACAGACATGACAGTTTCAAATGTACTGTTTAACTGTGACTCAATGATTTGATTAATAGTAGAATCATTGAATTAGATCAATAGTTCATTTATTGTTGAGATGAGAGATTAAAAGCTGATCATAAATTTTCTGTAGCAGTTTCATATGCATATTCTTGAGAACTCACAGTAAGTCTTTTCTAAAGAGAACGCTGTTAATGATTTCGCAGTTCTTCAATTTAGTGATATAAAATTTGAGCTTGTTTTCATTCATAGCTTGTCTATATTCGCTGCAGAGCTCATCTGTTTGATTGATTATTCATATTCATTGATAAAGATTTGCTTTCAATTCAATAAATAAAACATTGACTTTATCAAGAATCAGAATAGTTTGAAAATGATTTTCAAGACGCTGAGCTGATTCAGAAACGTTTGCTAAAAGCATTCTGATTAAAGCATTAACTTTAGTGTTCATTTTATCTGATCTAAAGATGATCTGAAAGTTGAACTTCAATAGAATGTTCAGATAGTTAACTTGTCATCGATTCAACTGTTTGTTTTTCATGAAGATCTTCAAAGTCTGATGATCAATGAACATCTGAATGAGTAGTTCAATGCATTTTAGCTTGAGTCGTCAGTGTTCAAAACATCGAATAATGACTAGTAATTTCTTGTCATAGATGTGATAATTGATTTCAGCAAGAATCATGCTTTTACTGTAGAAGATCATCAAATGAAGAACTCTCTTGTCATCATACTGAGATAGTATTTCATCTTTTACATAGTTCAAAGCATCAATCTTCAGAATAGCTTGTCATTTGAGATCAAAGTGATGAAGCATTGAGATTGAGCTGACTTGTTTCTTTAAATTGTCAAAAACTTGAACACAAATCTCATTTCAAACAAAAGACATGTTTTTTCTAGTCAGCTGAGTAAATGATTTGACTAGCTTCGAGAAGTTCTTAATGAAACAATGATAGAAGTTAACAAATTTCATGAAGTTTTGAATTTCTTTTAAATTAATTGAAATGATTTAACTGACTATGACTGTCACTTTGCTGAGATTCATACGAAGATTTAGTTCTGATACAATAACTTTTAGAAAGACAGTCTCTTTCACATTGAATTTGCACTTTCGAATATTCATTTGCAGTTCAGCTTCACGTAGTCAACTTAATACTAGTTTGACGTGATCTTTATGTTTCTTTCTCATTTTGCTATAAATGAGAATGTTATCTAGATAAACTTGACAAAAGTTGTTTAGAAAGTTTTATAAAATGTCATTCATATATTGCTGAAAGAAAATCGATTCATTAATCAGTTTGAACAATAGCATCTTGTATTTATATGCTTCTAAAGCAGTGATAAAAGTGATGTAATTCTCATTATTAAAATGCATTTGAAGTTTGTTGAATGCTGATATGATGTTTAATCTAGTCAAATGCTTGCAATTCACTATTTTATCAATGATTTCATTTATCAACGATAGAGAATATTTATTTCTTTTGAAAATGACATTTAGCTTTTGATAGTTCATGCAGAATCGAAAATCTTCATTTGCTTTGAAAGCGAATAAAACGAGAAAAAAAATAGAGAATCTGACTAGAAGTGATGAATCTTTTAGACAGATTCTCATTCAGATACTTCTTTACTTTCAGAAGTTTGACAGATGACATTTGATATGCTCAACAGCAAGAAGACATTAAATCACTAGTGAACTCAATTTTATGATTATAGAAGCGATGAGAAAGTAGTTTATTCAATTGAGCTCAATCAAAAACATTCAGAAACTCATGATATTTTGATGACAGTTTCGCTTTAATAACTTTCAAATTCTGAGTCATTTCATCAATTGAAGAGACGTTTAAAGCGTTTAAATTGCATTGAGTATTGTACGCGATTTCTCTATTTATATCAATCATTGATAAAGCAAAGACTTCAGTTTAATTCTTCTTTGAATGATTCAACAGCATTTTGAATGAAGCTGCATTTATGCTTCAAATCAAGAATGATTCTTTCTTAGTTGTAGTTGAAACAGATCATTTGAGCATAATAAAAGTTTTAGTCTGAATGATAAAAGAGAGCAAAGTTGATCACAATTAACTTGAGTGCTTTGAATTGAAAGAGATCAAAAAATCGAAATAGAAGTATTTAATTGATTCAAAAAAACAATGACGTTGTTTTGCATATTCAATAATATTTCGTTTTTATTCATTCAAAGCTTACTCAATATGACTTCATGATGATCAATATTAAATATCAGCATTGATACAGTCAATTTCTTATGACTTTCGATGATGAGATTGAATAGAATTTTATGAATGATGATCTTCTTAAATATCTTCTCATCATAGTCTCTTATTAACTTTTCTTTTGTCAATGATATAGATTGAATTTCTAGTTTCTTGCATACTCTATTGACTAAATTATCATGTATGAGCATATGAGTGACTGAATCACTGTCTATCAGAGAACAAAGACTAAAAGATTGATTCTGAGAGTTGAGAAAAATGTTAATTAAAAACAACTTTTCAAAGTAATTCTCTTCTAATAGAAATTCATTTAGTTTGCACAAAGATATAATCTCTACTTCTTCAATGACTTTTGAAAAAATGATTAGTTTTTTGAATCAAAATTCAAATCGAAATTGAATTCAAAATAATTGTATTCATTGTTCACTGCATTGATTCTAGTAGATCGATCAGAGCACTCTTTAAAGCTATGATCTGATTTATGACATATGAAACAGATTTCAACTAAAACATCTGCTTCTTTGATGCTAGTTAAAATCGCGTCGTGCAACTTTAAATGATCAGATTTTAAATGATCAACTGACTGAGTAATAACAGTTTTATGAAAGATGATCTTTGACAGATCATTGACATGTTTGATAAGATTGACTTTGTTCTTGATTTCTTGAATGACTCGCTGATCATTATTCAAATGAATCAGATAGAAATGAATCTCTTTGAGAGATTCAGATTGAACTAATTGATTTATTCAAATAAATCGAAGACGAGAATTTATTTTATCTTTCAGATCAATGATCAGTTGCTTTTCGTGATACTTCAGATAGAAAGATAATCGTTGAAACTGAGTGTAGAACTCACTGAACTTCTTTGATTCTTAAATCAAGTTGTAGTATTTTCTACAAAAGTTGACTTTCTTATCTGAATCATTGAACAACTCAGTTAGTTTTTTCAAAAGATCATCAATGATCTTATAAAGATTGACACAGTCATGTTCATGTCTAGATTGAATGATCTCAGCTGCGTCATTGAATAATCTAAAATGTACATAGCTCAGTTTGACTCATTCATTTAAAAAGAGATCAACGTTGATCTTTAATTTATTCTGAATTTTGTCGTATTAATTCTTTCAAGTAGAATTCTTTTCATCAGTAAACAGCGAAGAATCAGATATTTTTTGAGATCTAGAACGCTCAGAGTAAATGAAATCAGAAGAAGTGTTTTCTTTAGCTTGAAGTTTAGTCTTCAACTCTTTGATTTCGTCTTCTTGTTATTTATTTAACTCATAGAGTTAATCTGTTTCTTTATCAAGAACTAGGTTTCGAGTCTTTCAGATTTCATAAAACACGAGAAATATTATTGTTTCAATGAATGATTCATCATCTTCATGAATGAATGATGCAGCACTTAATGATTTCATTCATGATTTCAATGAATCAGCATCAGAGATTTGAGAGAAATGATTTTGAAATGTTGCAAGCGTGCACTTCAAGTTAGTCTAATATAAATCATGTCAGACTATTATAAACTAGTATAGAACTGATGTTGACACGCTAGCGATCTAGCGTGTCTTCATGAGTAAAACTCATGACGTGTTGCATCTTCTTTCTTCTTCAGCTTTGAACTTCTAGTTAGAATACACTCATATGATTCGCTTTATGCAGACTCATAACATTAGTTCAAAGCTCATTAATCTTGCTATTGATGTGTAGATAATATAAAAACAAGCTACATAACTCAAATCAGAAGTTGAATTCAGAAATTTTGACAGCAGAATCAGAACTCAAGCTCAGAAAGCTTAATAAAAATCAGAAATTTCTAAAAAAGAATCTTGATTTGAAATTAGAAATTTCGATAGAATCAGAATTAAAGAACATAAACGCGTTGCTCTTGACTATCTTTTTATTGAGCTCGTCATCAGAAATCAGAAATTTCAGCAGTACTTGAACTCAGAAAGTTTGATAGAGTACTAGTCATTGCTTGAACTCAGAAAGTTTAATAGAGTAACATCAGAATCTCGATCAGCAATTTTCTACTCATACAATGACTAGAAGCTCAGAATCAATGAGCATTGCTTGCTACAAACTTTGAAATGTCAGAAGAGAATTACTTCTATCACAGAATTAAACAGCATTAGAAGAAGAAGACATGAATGTGTCATCAAATACAGAAGAAGAGAACACAAACGTGTTGCTTTTTGATCATGAAATGATCAAGATCAGCATCAGCACTGAACTAAATGCTTGAATAAGCACTCATGAAGCAGACGACATTGTTGTCTTTATCAAGTACATATGTCAACAGCACGACATCGAAATTAAGATTTACAATGACATGATTCAGATGTTAGAAGATGTCAACAAGATAAACATCACATTGAAGATTATGCAGACACGTCTGCAGAAAGAGAATAGAAACAAGAACATGATTATACATCATTTAAAAGTTGCATTAAGTCAACAAAGCATTTTAACTTCTGAAAATCAATTCTTGAAGTTGATTAAGCTATCTGACTCATCTTTGTTTGAAGATTCAAAGCAGAATGTGAATAATTGATTGTTTTGAATGCAAAATAAGCTGAAGATAAACAAGAATCATTTTTCTATTGAAGAATTGAAGATTGCATATGTGAAAAGTTGAGTCGATGAAACGATGATCAAACACATAGCACTTCAAATGAGAAACACAATCACAAATTCATTTCTAGAAGCAGAAGAGATGTTGTTGATCATAAACAAGATGTATGATGATCTCAATCAACATCACATGACTCAACAACAGTACTTAAAGCTGTATCAGAACAAGATCTTCTTTCATAAATTTTGAATGAAATTTCAAAGATTTAGCGCAAAACTAAAATACAATAACGAAACTTTATTAAATGATCTTCAGCATAAGATCAGCTCAGATCTTTAGCGAGCAATGCTCAATGAATGAATCATGAATTTGAATGAGTTTATTAATATTTACATGTAAGTCAATGTTAAATTAACTGAATTGAATGTTCAATCAATCATCAAAGCATCAGCGACTCAAGCTGCTTATTCTGTCTCTAGCACATTGACTGCTCGACTCACGTCATCAATCTCTTCATGAAAGAAGCTCAGAAGATCAAATCTTAATTCTATTTAGAAAAAGTTGTTTAAGAAAGAACTTTGCTTCAAATGCAAGAAGTCAGAACATAGAACATATGACTGCTTCAAAATAACTCAAGTGCACAAGATCGTTGCAAGTTTGAAAAACAATCTGCTTTTGTCAAAGTAGTGACTGAAAGCAATATATTCATATTCTGTTTCATCAGCATGTCTGATGATTCATTTGATTTCAAGTCGTTCACTGTTAACATCATCTTGAATAGTTTAGAAAAGATATTCAGATCTCTTGCTCTGATAAATATCAAAGTCACTGACATGACTTTCATTAATGAATCTTTAATGTCAGAGCTATGTAAACGCTTTGATATTCAGTCAATATTGCTGTCAAAATCAAAGTCAATTTGATCATATGATGAAATCTCTGAGCGAAAGTCAATTACACACACTTTGTATACATTGATCATGATTCAAGAACACAAGAATGAAATGATGTTTTTATTAATAACTTGTTTAAATCAACACAAGATAATTTTTGAAAATCTTTGATTGAAAAGAAATCAAATTTTGATAGATTCTGCAAACAATCGATTAATATTCTTGTTGAATATTCAAACATTAAAATCTGTTGTTTCAAAGATAAGCAGTCAATCAACATTTCACAGATTTGACTCAAGCAAGATCTGTGAAATGAAACAAAAGAACTTGAATTCAATGATTACATCAATAATCATCTTAAAGCAACTCATGAATCAGAAACTAGTGAATCAGTTCATTGAATCTGTTCAATTCATTGAATCTGTACTTATATGAAAGCAAAGCACTCAAGTTGATCTTGATCAACTTCGCTTCTTTCAATCAACTGAGAAAAAGAAATTCATTAATATTGTCATGATCAAAGTTGTTGCATATCAATCTCTAGTCAAGAGTAAGAAAATCAAGATCTTTTTCTTGATCATTAGTGAAATCAACAAAGCGCTTAGCTCAGTTGAAGATTTCGCGAAACTGAATGAAATGATCTCTGTCATGTCATTAAATGAACTGAAGAAGAAGCTTTCAATAATTTATCACGACTTTCTGAATGTTTTTGATAGAGAAAAGACAACGCAGTTGTCTTTGCATCAATCATATGATCATAAGATTAAATTAAAAGATGAGAATCAACTTTCTTGAAGTCAATTGTATTTCATGTTGAGCTACAAGTTGCAGAAAATCAAAGAGTATTTAAAAAAGAATTTGAAGAAGAAGTTCATCACATTCAGCAAAGTTTCTTTTGCTTCATTAATACTATTTGTTAAAAAGAAAGATAATAGTCTTCGCTTTTGCATGAACTATTGAAAACTGAATGCTCTGATCAAAAGAAATCGTTATTCAATATTCTTGATAAATGAAGTATTAGCTTGAATTCAAGACAGTAAGTATCTGACTTGACTTAACATTATCATCACGTTCAATAAACTGCGCATGAGTTCAGAAAGTAAAGATTTAACTACTTTTGTTACTTTCTTCAATGTTTACAAGTATAGAGTAATGCTTTTTGAATTAATCAATGAATCTGCGTTCTTTCAGCACTATATCAACGATGTGTTGTTCAACTGTCTGCATAAGTTCTGTCAGATATATTTGAATGATATTCTCATCTACAGTAAGACATTGAAAGAACATAGAACTCACATAAAAGAAGTGCTAGACAAGCTTCATGAAGCTGATTTACAAATGAACATTGACAAGTATGAATTCAAGATTCAGAAAATCTCGTTTCTAAAACTATTGATATTCATCAATGATCTGCAAATGAACTCTTGAAAAGTAGATGTGATTCAAAGCTGAGAAGTATCACAATCATTGATTCATGTGCAAATCTTCATTAACTTCTGCAATTTCTATCAATGATTCATAAAGAACTTCTCAAAGATCATTCAACTCATGATAAAACTGACTTGAAAAAATCATCTTTTTGAATGAACAAAGATCTGTCAAACAATCTTTGAAGAACTAAAGCAACAGATAATGACAGCTCTCATTCTGAAGCATTTCAACTCAATCAGAGAAGTTATTCTGAAAATGAACTTCTCAAACTATGTGAATGACAAAGTATTGTTTCAGTATGACGATGAAGACATTCTACATTCAATGATCTTTTATAACAAGAACATGATTCTTGCAGAATGCAACTACAAGATTTATGACAAAGAACTGCTGATCATTATTTGCTGTTTGAAACATTGATACTTCAAATTGAAATGTATGAATATTTTGATCAAGATCTTCATTAATCATCTGAATTTGAAGTACTTCATGATCATTAAAAAACTGATCAAATGACAAGCTAAATGAGTTGAGAAGTTATCTGAATATAACTTCAAGATCATATATCAGTCGAAAAAACAGAATCTAAAAGTTGATGCGCTGATCAGAATGTCAAACGTCAAGTCAGTTGAAGCAAATGATGATCAAAAGTTATATCAGCATCAGATGCTATTGTCAAAAGACAAATTTGAACTGCAGTCAATAAAAGTTAATCAAGAAGATGATCAAAAAGCTGATCAAGATCTGACTCAAATCTTGCTCAGATTTGACTCAGAATCTGACTCAGATTCAAAATTCAAATCAAAAGCTAATTAAAATTCAATCGAAGAGATGATTTCTATTCAGAATCAGATTATAGTTGAAAATTAAACGAATCAACTGTGCTTCAATATTTAAATAATCATGAAACAGAACAGAAGAACTTGTCAAGATATTAATTTAGACAATTGCAAAGTACTTAATGAAGTACTTTGAAAAGATGATAAACTATGAGTTTTTCAGTCAATGATTATTTGATTGATAAGAAAAGCACATGATTTTTTAATCAATGATCACTCTGACATGAATTGAACGTTGAATCTGCTGAGATGATCATATTGCTGATCGAAGATGAGAATGACAATCAAGCGTTACATTCAAAACTGTTATGTTTGTCGTAGATCAAAAGCATCAAAAGATCGAATTAATGAACTGCTGAAGTCATTGCTCATATTTGAGCAGTGATGACAGAACATATCATTAAACTTTATTATCAATCTATCAGAAAGTGATGAAAACAACGCGATTCTGACAGTCATAGATCAATTGTCTAAAGAAACAACATTATATATCATGTTGATCAGATAATGAAGAAATCTTTGCAGAATAAACAGTCAAGCTACTGTTGATGTAAATCTTCAGAACTCATGAACTATCAAGATTAATAATGTTCAATCATGATTCACAATTCATATCAATTGTCTGAAAGTTTCTATGTCTGAGACTTAACATCAAGATGAAACTATTTACAGACTATCATTTGCAGATCAATGATCAAACAGAAAGAGTGAATCAGAATGTAAAATGATATTTACGAAGTTATTGCTCATACATGCAAGATGATTGATTCATCTGATTATCTATGATTGAATTCATCGATAACAATGCTATTTTGTTGTTAATTGAACAGTCAGCGTTCTTTCTGAATAAAGACTTTTACTCTCATATGAGCTTCAATTTGAATTCAACTGAATATGAGATCACTCAAGCTAAAATTGAAGTAAGTAAAGTAAAGAATATATTTGAACATATGAAATGATTACTAGCATTGATCAAGCAAGCATTAGCAAGAATCAGAGTCATAATGAAGAAACAGACTGATAAACATCGAAAAGAAATGATTTACAAGACAGATGACATAATGTTTCTGAACTCAAGAAACATCATGATCTCAAGATCATTAAAGAAACTAGATGATAAGATGCTAGAATTCTTCAAGATTCTAATTGAGATTGAACATGTATATTGACTGAAACTGTCGTTGACTATGAAGATTCATTCGAAGTTTGCATCAAATCTGCTGCAACTAGATTCAAAAAACATTCTAAAAGAACAATGAAATGAGTCGTTTAATTTTATAGTGATTAAAGATGAAGATGAATGAAAAGTAAAGAACATACTGAACTTCAGACACTACAAATGAGACAAATGACTACAATATCATGTTAATTGAAAAGAATACAACATTGATCTACATTGATACAACGTTGATGAAAGTAAATTCAAAGAATGCTTGAAGATCATAAATAACTTTCATGAATGATATTTGAACAAGTCAAGATAGAAATTGACTTAAGAAACGTTGATTGAACTGCAACAATGAGAACATTGCTAAATGAAGAGAGAAAATAATGTTGCAAGCGTGCACTTCAAGTTAGTTTAACATAAATCATGTCAGACTATCATAAACTAGTATAAAGCTGATGTTGACACGCTAGCGATCTAGCGTGTCTTCGTGAATAAAACTCATGATGTATTGCATCTTTTTTCTTCTTCAGCTTTGAACTTCTAGTTAGAATACACTCATATGATTCGCTCTATGCAGACTCATAACACGAAATTCTTTGAAATGCTCTTCAGTAGATGAATGACTAGACATGATGAGATTTGTTTGAAAGAGAATCGAACAAATGATGATGCTTGATGATGAAAGAAGAAAAGCGTATAGAGTGATGTTTAATCTTCAACAAAGAAAATGAGATTTATTTGTTGATTTGATTAATTCTCTAGCGAACAACGAAGGTTTTTTATTGTTGAATCTATCGATCGATTTGATTCTTGAGCAATTCATGAAGATTCTTTATCATGATTCTCGTAATCAAGTGAACTTTGCGCACTTAATGAGCAATAAGTAGTCTAGCAATTCAAACAGTCTTGTCGTTGATTTTATTCAACTCTTTAGTGTTGTTCTATCTTTCAATTATCATTGATCATCAGATAAATGAATTTCTTTAAACTTGTTCTGTCTAGACGAGTATGTTGAATGAGTAATGAGATCAGTATTGTGTGATTAATGAATTCTTAATATAATGTCAGAATCGTGTCTAAATGATACAATCAATGAAGATCAGAATTGATAGTGCTTGATCTTTAAAGATAGCTATAACTGAATATTAAGAATACAGAAGAAGATTGATACAAGAGCTTCTATTTATGTAATGTTCAGAGACTGCGCTAGATTCGAAAGAAATGTGTTTGTGACACGAGAAGAATGTGATGTAGATGAACAAGATGTTGGTGAAAGAAAAGAGTGTTGAGAAAGAAAAAGAGTGTTGAGTCATATCTGAGTCAAACCTGACTAGCTCGCTGATTAGCCCTAATCATTACGCAGAGAACTCGCTAGCGTTCACTGCGAATTAATTAGGGCTTCAGCCTTGTTTAGCCTTGATACGTTCGTAACAATAATCTCACGTCTATCATCATCTATAATATTGTTCAACATCATTTAAGTGATCTAACATCTCTTTTCCCAACATCTTTCAAGTAGCACATGCTAAAATCGTGACACTTTCTACTGAGCTTTTCATTGAGCTTTTCATCGAGCTTTTCAGTGATCTTTCGATCGAGCTTTCTACTGACCTTTCTACTGATCTTTCTACTGATCTTTCGACCGACCTTTCGACTGACCATTCTACTGATCATTCTACTCATCACTTTACTCGTCATTCTACTCGTCATTCTACTTGTCATTCTACTCGTCATTCTACTCGCCATTCTACTCGTCATTCTACTCGTCATTCTACTCATCATTCTACTCGTCATTCTACATGCTCATCATCTGCTCACTCATCTACTCGCTACCTACTCGCCCACTCAAATTCCCTACCAAACGCTCTACCAAACTTTCTATCAAACGCTCTATCAAATTCCCTACCAAACTCACTACCAAATTTCCTATCAGACTCTTAACCAAACGCTTTATTGAACTTTCTACCAAATTTTCTACCAAACTCTCTATCAAACGCTCTATCAAACTCTCTACCAAACTGAGCTTTCTACTGAGCTATCGACTGAGCTATTGACTGAGCTTTCTACTGAGCTTTCTACTGAGCTATCTACTGATCTTTCTACTGATCTTTCTACTGATCTTTCTACTGATCTTTCTACTGATCTTTCGATCGAGCTTTCTACTGACCTATCTACTGACCTTTCTATCGACCTTCCGACTGACCATTCTACTGACCACCCTACTGACCACCCTACTCGCCACCCTACTGATCATTCTACTCGTCATTCTACTCATCACTCTACTCATCATTCTACTCATCATTCAAGAATCAAATCTGTTTCCTATTGAGCATCAAATATGACTCTATTGAACAGCCTTCATGATTTCTACATGACTTTCTACATGACTCTCTACCAAGCTTCGAATTGCTTCGCAATCAAGAATCAAATTTGATCTCTATTGAGCATCAAATATGAACTCTATCGTACACTCTACGTGACTCTTTATCAAACATTCTACATGACTTTCTATCGAACATTCTACATGACTTTCTATCGAACATTCTACATGACTCTCTATCGAACATTCTACATGGCTCTCTATCGAACAGCCTTCATGGTTTCTTTCATGGCTCTCTTCATGACTTTCTACCTCATTAGTTTATTCATTAACTTCCTCATAAACTTCTTCGTTGACTTTCTCATTGACTTTCCCAGCGTATATATTAAATTGTGTAAATAGCTATTATTTAGTTAGTCAAATTAATTAGTAATTAACCTATTATACGATCGCAATAACCAATAAGTTCTGAGTCAGCAATAGCTGAAAACTGCGTTGCTTTCCATTGGTAACAGACTTGCTCGAACAGTCAACGAACCTAGTATTATTTATCTTGATCGTTTTAGAGACAAAGTTCGAGTGGTAAAGTAATTCTAGAACAATATAACAGTTATGCGTCAGATTTCATTATACCGTAACAGTCTATCGCAGTAATCTACGATGATCTAATGTTTCAGTACGAAGCTCAGTGTGAGTTTATTAAAGAGACTTGAGAAATCTCATCTCGAAACATGACATAACAAACGAGCGTCGTCAATGATTACATGTGCTCATATCTACTACAGCGATCTTGATGTCTGCTCACAACTCAATAAGCTTAATGTTGGTAAGAAAATCACTTCATTATACTATCAATTGTTGAACGTGAACTCGAAACAAGAAACAAGATACAGACGAGAGACCAATCCTAAATTTCAATCCGAGCGAGACAGCACAACTACGTCTAGCTTTCTTTGCGGTCGCTGCTAATGCACTGTCTTGGACGAGGGTGCAGGGACTAAGATGTGGGGTTGAGATGCGTTTGGTGTGGTGTGTGGAAGTAGAGTTATTAGGGAAGATGGGGAAAGGGAAAAGGGGTGCTGTATTAGATGTGATGCGGTGTTTGGTATGAGGATATTTAATTGCTATAGTGGGAATGGATATAGGCTGTTGAGCTGCTATTTCAGACATGGCATTCGCCTGAAATTGGTCTTACACCGTTCTTACTAGAGTGGAGATCTCGTGGCTTTTTCGGATGTGATGCCGTTTGGATGCGCTGGTCTGAAAATAGGATTCGTTAGGTCACCTTGGATTGTTCTGGCGTAACGAGAATAAGAAATCTAGCACACTGCTGGGTTATCGGACCTACGGTGGCGTTGGGGATTACGCTTCGGGGCGAGGATGTCCGCCTGCTTGTTGTGGCTTGTTCCAAAGGTTACCTCTCTTAGATCTTTCATTCAAAGGCCGTATGGTAGACGTCGGACTGCGGGCGGCGGCCCCGGAGGCTCTCGAAGCTTTCTGTGACATACATGTACAGAGATGCAGGATTTTTGGCGGTGAAGATGGCACCGTAGGTGGAAGATGGAGGACTCATCGGCTCCGGGTGTTATTCCCGACAGGCGAACAATGATAGAGTCGACGAGGAGGTTGGTCAAAACCCTGAGTAATCGTGTTTTGGTGTTTTCCAGTAGCAGTGCTTATGGACTGAAGCAACTTCATCCCATGGCCTTCCGCAGCAATGGAGCCACCTGCTTCCGGCTCTTGCTCACATTTTTCTGATCCCAAACCTTCCTGAATAGCTGTTCTTTTGGCCCTTCAGGAGATGTGTTATACTCGATAACACCGGGCACATTCAGCTCTTCAAGTCCGAGCTCTGCCGTTGCCTGTAGGGCAAATTTGGAGGCGATAGTGGCAACTGCGTGATGCGCTTGCAGCAACAATTGTCTCTGAAAGCCTTTTTCCTTGGAGGTGGATGTGGTCATGATTGCAAAGATTGAGATATCACAAGCAGACATGAAGTCGGAAATGGCAATGTCAAAGCAATCCCCTTCTTTTTCCGGTTTTCTTTCTTCCCATGATTTCCCAACGAGGAATTCCAACGGTCTGACGACCGAACTGATACCAAGCTTCCTTTCCCCCTCGATCCACTCTTTGTAATCTTTTCTCAGTATATCCTTGAGTGCCAGGCCTCCAATATCACTCTTGGCTGCATTGATCTCTGCGTAAAACTTAGCTCTATCCCAAGTCCTTGCCTCCCTTGCAGACGACTGAATCTTTGCTTCCAGGTATTCCACCGCGTCTCTATCCGCAGGAAAAACCTTCCCCTCGGCTGTTAGATTCGCTGTGTCGATTAGGATGCTCGCAAGGGCCAGCTTCGCAACTTGCGCATCCCACGTTTGTATGACAGCACTGTCATCTATGGCAGCCTCTCCTTGAGCGTGAGCAGCGCCTGACGTGAGCGAAGAGCTGGAACTTGCGTCCCAAGTGGATTGCAAAGTCCGCACGACAAGGCTAGTGCACGATCCAGAATGCTCGATTATGCGTGGCTCGGGATCTGTTTCTTGCGGCACAATGTTTTCCTCTTCATGATGGTCAATTACCCCACCTACACGAGAGCCGTATATAGAGCCAAGGGTCCCCTGTAACCTGTTGTGATCGACCAAGATCCAGCGGGTTTTTGCGGGCTTCAGATTTTCTTCAAGCTTGGAGGATGCGGGAAGGTCATCAAGTGTGATAAGATGTGAGGCGGAGATGTTGGCATGCTGGAATAGAGCGTTGAATTCAGGACGGAGGCTGATATCAGCAGCAAGGGTATTGAGTAATGGGATGTAGAGAGGTGTGAAAGCCGTTCGAGGCGGTGATAGAGAGCGGAGATAGGCGTAAAGGATTGAGGAAGTCAGAGAATCGAGGTCTGGGGTGGTTTGTTATTGCTGGATACGACATCGGAATGGACACAGTGGAATTAACCGGCAGACTCGTTTCCCACTACTATAGTTACTCTCTGAGACTGCTGTATTACTGTGTCGAACGTTTTCTTAGCGTGGGCGAGAAAGGCTCGTAGGGAGTTTCGTGGAAAAGTCATTATGGTAGGTCTGTGAAATGTATCTAACCCCGCTCAACTATCCAAGTTCAAGGTCCCGTGAGTAGAATTAGCCACTTGGATCAGCCGATCAAGATCAATGTTGGCTGTCCTCGATCTCTCTCTCTCCAAGGGAAACAAGAATATGGTGTAAAGTACGGTAGCATCTTCTCTATGTGGGATTCAGATGCAATTGTTGGCATGTCGGCGTGTCAACCCCGTCTGCCCGTCATAACGGGAATATCCGCACTAGTGTTGTGGCTAGCCCCCTTCCAGCCACCCTTATTTAGCTTCCTTTCAACTGCTCTTCGATGGGTCAAACTCATCCAAGGGCAAGGTATAAGAATGCTCACTATGCTCCGAGCAATTGTGCAAGCGGCATCTTCCCAGACTAAATCTTCACATTGAAATGAATTTCGCTCATATCGACGTCCAGAAGAATATCTGACGCTAAGCTACGGAGTAGACTGTCTGTAAACCGCCAGACCTTGAGATCAGATAATCTACAAATCGCCCAGGAGCTTGCTCACAACCGCTTATTTTCGGGCCCCAGCCAGGCAACGGCCACGTACCATACGTACCTTAGGAGCGAGCCTGGGTTATGTCACGCGGTTCAGCCGCCATGCGAATATCAGAGCTCAATCTGAACTCGGGATATCTTCTTTCGTTTAAGAAATCGCCTTTTTTCATCTGGAATTGAGAACAGTTTACGAAATCAGTTTCTTTCAATTTGATTTGAGACTATCCCCTCCACGAAAATTACCAAAGCGTCCACAATGCCTAGCGACAGAGAGCGCTTCCCCGAGCTGTTTGTCGATGGCACCGTCGATCGTCGCAAATGCGAAAGAGTTGTGCCCATGAAAGTACTCGTACTCGGGTTCATGCGTACCGGCTCCCAATTTTAGTTCTTTTCTTGGGAACACGAATGTACGAATTTAATTGTACAGACATGCAACATGCTAATCTCATTGTTCCATCAGCAATGCGCTAGGCCCTCAAAAGGCTGCGATACGTCGATACCTATCATATGTATTCCGTCTTCGAGAACCCACCAGATTGTGACATGTGGAAAGAGGCCTTCGCGGCGAAATCTACGGAAAAGGCAAGAAATTCGAAAGGAAGGACTGGGATCAATTGCTTGGCCATTGTCAGGTATGGGGAATTGCTTGCAGCGGATATCCTTCGGCTGACTTTTGTTGCAGGCCGTGTGCGACTTACCGACAGCGGCCTTCATCCCTGAACTCTTCGAAGCATACCCAGATAGCAAAGCCATCATTGTACAACGCCCGGTTGATAAATGGTACGATGCATGTAAGAAAACTGTCCAGACAGTCAAAACTTCGAGCGTCCCTTTTGTGCTCCTATATCTGGACCCTTATTTCTTAGGCCGCTTCATCCCTTCATCCCGACAATGGACTTGTTGATCACAGGCCTATTTGGTCCGCTGGGCCAGCCTCCAAAGCAAAAGCAGGAATCCTGGTCCAATGCCTACCTCGATATCTACAAGGAAGCTCGCGAAGTTATCCCAAAGGACCGTTTACTCGAATTCGAGCTCAGATAGGGGTGGGAGCCGTTGTGTAAGTTCCTACGAGATGAGATCCCAGCCACGCCCTTCCCTCATATCAACGAGACCACGAGTTTTCAAGCAAAAATGTTTGTTATAAAGAAGCGTGTATTGTTGAGAATGATCAGATCATTTGGTACTGGAATGCTAGCCGTCGCAGGTGTTGCGTTGGCCTACTACACCATTTATGGTTAAGAATCCGTTACAAGCGAGCAATATACCCAGATCTGCATTTACTTCAAAATGGTTTACTCCAAGGATTTCATTTGAACATTAGCTATCCCTTCTTATACCAATCATATCCTCTACTCTCACCTCCCCCTCAACCACCCCCGCTTTCTTCAAAGCATCCACCGTCATCCTTATTGTCTCCCCCATCACCCCCTTCACCCCTTTCGCAAACCTTACCGTCTTCAACCACTTCCTCGCATCCTTCGCCGAATAATCCAACTCGGTACTAATATACTCCACCGCCTCCTCCTGATGTCCCTCAAAATAGCTAACCCCGAAATCCAACTTCTCAAACATCTCCTCCAACTCCTCTTTTCTCTCTTCCAAAACTTCCTCCCTAGCGACTATCTTCCAACTACTCCACGGCGTATACATCTCTCCTATTTTCTTTATTTCTCCATTGTCGTAATAGCGTTTCGACGTGAAATGCTCCCACATGAAGAAATCGGCCGTACCACCGTTCACCGCTTCCCGCAATTTCGCAAAGGTCTGAAGAGGAATTACCGAGAAGGGAGCGTCCCCTGCAGCTTTCAACCAGGCGCGAGAGTCCGCAAGGACGAACCCCATCACATAACTCCCGCTCCCCACCCTACTCACCCCAATCTTCTTCCCCTTCAACTCGCCGACATCCGTTATATCCACGCGCTTTGCGCCCGTGGAAATCGCCCAACAAAGCGGCGTTTCAACATACGTTCCCACGATCTTGTACCCTCCGCTTCTCTGCGCTTGCGTCCCGGACTTTTGCTGCGGGGGCTGCGCAAGGCCGGCTACCCAGCCTTCAGTGAGGCCGATACCGACGTCTATTTCGTTGGCGCGGAGGGAGGTGATCATGTGGCCTGTGCCGGAGGGGAAGGGGATGAGGGTGCAGGGGAGGGAGAAGTGGGTGATGGCGAAGTGGAGGGGGGTGGAGAAGTGCTCTGTGGGGACGGTCAGAGAATGGGGGGTGCTGTGGGGGGGGTGGTTTGTGGCTGGGGGGGGGATTGAGTCTGGGGAAGGAGGTAACTTGGAAGGGGGGGGGGTGAGAGGTACCGGGGACGTATCCTATGCGGAGGGGAGGCATGGCGGATATTACAAGGTGAGGGTCAAGGAAGAGGCTCGTGAATTGATTGAGTTCGCTCTTATGGCTTGTTCACCCGTTGCAACAGGCGAGGGGGAGAACGTCATGGGAGGGCGGAATTTGGCGGGGCTTGGTTTCCGCCCTTTCCGCTCAGCCTTGTATCTCACCTCTGAATGCTCAAGCTCCCTATCATACTCGAGTACTTACTTTACGTTCCACCGTGTTTCGGCAGTGATGTACTTTTTTGAAGAACTCGAAAGAGTCTCATGAAATTTTTTTAAGCGCCCACTAGCCAGCCCTACATCCTTGGTTTCATGGCGCAGTCGTGCAAACCCGCGCACCACCTGGCTCAGCCCATCAAGTCAATGTCCGATGTATAGTACAGGGACCAACGGATTCGACTGGTTGAAACGTCCGGTGTCTATTTAACGATCGAGGTACGAAAAGCCACGCCCCACCCCTGCCACCTGCAAGTCTGCCTACCAGGTTACGCGAAGAATCACGTTCTTCTCGTCAGATCTTGTTCGCGCGTTTTCTTCTTCATTCAGCTCGTGATTTGCATCATCACTTTTCTCGTCGTTTTCAACATTGAACGAGCTGAGTTTCTTTTTAGTATATGCGCGGCATATGCGAACTGCGACTCTCATCTTCAAATCATTTAGTCAATCTGTTATCTCATTCGCTCAATTTTCAGCGTCGATGCTTTCACCCCGCGCGAAGAACATGCCAAGTAAAGTACGGAATAGACTAAAATATTCGTTTCTCTTACAAGCGAAACTGTGTAATACTATTCCGTACTGGATTGCCTTTTGTTTAATATCATTGTCGATCCGTTACACTTTCGTGCTGGACGCCTTTACGATTAACAGTAAGGCAGGGAGCAAACACATTTCTATATACGAGCTTTATGCTTGACACGATCAAACTCCAAACTGCTTTCTAGAACATTGTTATTTTGCGGGGAGAATGCTAAACCTCAGCTCATCACTAAATCTCAGCTCTATGATACTAATTCAGCGCCGAAGGTGGCTAATGATCTAGTTTGAATGCTTCGAGCAATCATTGCCCTGATGACCGTGTTGGTAACATTTGCGCGGTCTGTTTCCTTAGCCTCTTGCATTAGACTTGCTATTTTCTTTCTATCTTTGGTGCCGAAATGATGATATTAGCGTATTCCTCTATATGGTAGATCATGATGGTCGACTTGCTAAGGATACTCGACTTGAGCTAGCAGGTTGTGTCCAATCTGCGTACCCGCAAAAGCCAACATAACAAATAGCGACAATAGAACAACCTCTTAGATACTTGGGCTGTACGGTTCCCCAATTATAAGGGCTATCCGGCAGTGAACAAGGCAGTTTCCTATTCCAACCGGGTTTGAAGGATTTCGGCCTAATTTGACGACTAACACATATCAAGGAAGAAGAGAACAAATAGAATGAGAGTCGATCGATGAATGTTGGAAGGCGCAGCAAATATTACTTAGGATGAAGCATCATTCAAGCGATTTATGGAGAGGTATAAGAGGTCGGTGGATTTCCTTCCTTTGCCAACAGCATGCGAATATCTCCATCATTTACATCAGCAAAGATCAAAGACCAGTGTTTACAGCAGCCTATTCCAAAGACTCTTGAATCTTCAGCATACTTTTCATTCCTTAGTGTCGACAGTACTACCTTCCCACGTTCTCAATTCCGATCATGAAGTCCCTCTCATCCTCTATCGCCACCCTCGCGACCCTCGCGACCTTCTTCTCCACCATCTCCAGCGCCGTCCTCCCAACCACCGCAGCTCTCGCAACTCGGGACTCAGACCTCGCAGCCCGCGGCTACGCAACAGGTGCTTGTGGTATGCACGTCACCCTATACACACTGAGCGGGCTTGGGCCCAGCAACCAAAACGCCGAATTTGCCGTGGAAGTAACTCTGAAAGATGCCAAAGGAGTTCAGATCGGGCACTTGGACAAAATCGACCTTAACCCCTCCGTCAGCGTTGATAGTCAGCTACCGCTTACAATGGAAGTCGCCTCTTATATAGATATAAATTCACTCAGCACGGAACACATCACCTTTGCGTATGGGGCCGATAAGTGGTCGGAAAATGATACTTCTAGATGCACCGTTGGAGGTCTTGCTCGAGCGCCTGGGGCTTTGGTTCAGGACATGGACTGTGGGTTCGCCTGCTAAAGGGGCATTCACACTGCAAGACGATAGTGGGGGAGGGAGGAACAAGCGAGGAGAGCAGGTGCCGAAGAGGCAGCCCATGCGGACTGGCCCGGGACCAGGACACTGTGCTTCGAGTGATGGGAAATGTCCATCTGGGCCACGAAGTGATTGTGGAATCTCCTATGACGGACAAATTTCGCCGATTTCTGTTGTTGCACGAGTCCTTGTCTAAGTAGCCTAAAACTAATCTTCGACCTCTGAAGGCTTTCGGCCAGTGGACCGTGTCTCCTTGCGTCGAGTCGGTGTGTTTTTTCAGAGTGATTATCCTTTGCAATCACTAACATGCTCACCTGCCACGGCCCCTCGGGCATGTGTCGTGATTATCAGCCAACCAGCTGAGCGTGAGGTCTCGGTACTCAGGGCTGGAAGGCTGAGCGTACCTCGTCGCAAAAGGACAATCTACCTCGCAGGTCAACTATGTTCAACGAAAGCTAGGCTCGTCGCCTATGTATTACATTTACATCTTTGACGAGGGTCTCAACCCCTCAGTTGTGCGAGAACCCAGATCTTGTCAGCTTGACAGCCCGATTGATTTTACTCATCGCCATCACTGCCCCCTTGGCTGTCATCGATGATGGGTTGGAGCTGGGTATTTTTTGCTCCTCGTTTGGGACTTGCTGGTGAAGACGACCAAAGTTTTCTTGACAAGAAAGAAGAAAAAGAGAAAGGAAAAAAGAGATCAGCAGCGGATAGCGAAGGACCCTTGGACTATGCAAGAGCTCTGAACCGACGCAGCCGGATCCGAAGTATTTCCTTTCGTTTTCCCATGTTGTTTGATATTTGGATTTATACACTGTCTATTGAAACTTTTTTATATAACACCTTTCTTTCTTGTGACTGACTTCATTAAGTAGTAAGTTTTTTTAGCTGATGTTTTACGCTGAATGGCTCTAAGTAATTCTTTGGCTGCTTAAAGTGACCCTTAGTAAATCTTGCCCACTGGATTCTACAAAACTGTTGTCATTCGGTTGGAGTATTCGAAGGGTTTTGTCATACCAAGACAATGCTAGGTGTATCTCGATCATAGTCTGCAACGGTTTTTGTAACAGAGAGGGGCAAGTTACTGTGATACCGTCAAAGAAAATGTCACACTTTCTTATAGCTTACTGCTTCTTTGGCTGGGCCAACCGAATTTGATGTTCTGGTGGTTGTTTCATCTCTTGAAAATTGACGGCAGACAAAGATCGACGAAGGCGGCACGGTTTAGAGCCTACTGTGTTAGTGCAATCTCAACGTCTGCCCGTTTGGGCAAGGTATAGATCTGAAACACCCCGCATTGGAATTGTTCGTGGCTAGTCAGATACCGATTCTCCTGGTTCTAACTGTTTGCGGCAACGGTAAAATAAGTATGCCTGTCTGCCCCCTGAACTTGAGGCGGTCAAGCTCGTTGACGTCATCGCGGCACTGAAGAACCATGGATCTAATCAGGCACGACCGTCGACAGGATCATGATGGGGACCCATTCACGGACCCCCACACGGAGCATCCACTTCTCATAAGACGTTGCTGGCGCTGCATTCAATCACGTCTTACCACACTCTGCAGCTGCTGTTCTCCATAATACCGTCGTCGTTGCTATTTCTTGTATGCCATTTCGCCGGCGCAGCAGTTGCTATACCGGCACCGTAGGCTTCGTTGCTGTGCAAAAAAGCTGATGGCACTCCGTGTGTTGATCCAAGCGGACCACCACCTGGGTCCAGCTCGACCACCTCGACCAGCACTTCTTCCCCAGCGAGCGTATCGACTGTCCAAAGCGCCTTGCCATCGTCGACTAGCTCAAGTAGCTTTAACGTTGCACCACCTTCGAGTCTACCGGCTCTAAGCGTATGGACAACTACGTCACAAAGTCATATCAACGACTTCGGCACAGAATACTACTTTGACCTTCAATTTTGCCACCAGCACGAGTCCAACATCCAATACGACCAATCCAGCATATTCAAATCTTCCTGATAAATCGCAGGTCTCCGGCAGCTGGGAAAATGCACAGTGTACAGGCGATATCACGAACGCAGCAGCTCCGGTTGCAACCCGATGGGCTCAAGCCGACGCCGACAATGCGTTTTCTTATGCAAGCTGGGTCTTTCAAAATGATAAAAGTTGCCCTCAAATTAGTGCCCTTTCATACGTACCAGCCATTTCAAATCTTTTCCATGGAGATCCAGATATGAATTGCACGATCAGCGAGGGAAATTGTCCAGCTCCATCTTACTGCACTGACACAGAGAACCCAGCTGCATGACTAATTTTGCAGTCTTTCGGTAGTTTCGACGTGATGCGTACAACGAGTCCTAACGTTGCGACGGTGCACTGATCAAGACAGTTATGAAAAACCTCTATGAGGCAATGGGAAACGCTGAGACGCCCATGGTTATCTAGATCTACCAGCATTTTTGACGCTTCAGTCAAACAATTGGATTATCAATACGATAGTCGACGTTTTCAACCTCGCGTTTGACCTCTTCGCTGCCGGGATATGATACTCTGTGGGTAACGCATTGACGGCGGGAACTAAATGGGGAAGCACGATATAATGGGCTAGTGCTTCGTCCCCGATACTGAGTGGTGCAACGGCTTTTACCAAGGACAATCTGCCAGCGTCAAGTACCACTAACAGCTTATTATGGTTCAATTTATTGTTTAGGGCAATTCTCTGATAATTATTACTATGAGCAGTGCACAGAGTGGTCTGACCATTCAAAATCAATTTTCTACGATCGTGCATACCTTGATCCAAGGTTATAGACAATTCCTAAGTGGCTACGTAAGTCACCTTATTCACCCTCCACCTTACTCGTTATTTACACAAATAGGTCTCTCATCTCCTAAGTGGCGCCCCCAATGACACCGCCCCCCTAACCAAAGCCTTCGCCACCGGGGCCTGGCTAAACACCAACCTCACCAAACCCTCCGCCAACCTCTATGACATCCAACTCCAAATGGAAAACGCCTTCTACAGCATCCTCATCCCCTTACCCTGGAACCTCACCGGCACCGGCCACCCAACCATCATCGTCCAAAACGACTCCAGCAACCAACTACCCCCCCTGGTACAGCACCCCAACCATCTCCGACGCTGACGCAGCCAAAGCCCGCGTCTGACAAGACCTTTACCTGCTCGCCATGCCCGACCGCGAGAAAGCCGCCAAGCGCGATATCGACCATACACCCAACTCCCGCCTCTGGACCCGCAACCCACCCCTCCCGCCATCCCCGCAAAATGTCCCCTGCCCCTCCAACAGCCCCGTCTTCCAGCTCCTCCCCGGCACCGCCCAGCTCGACGGCACGATATTTCTCGTTTTTATCATCGATATCTTCAAAGCCAGCGGGTGTCTGTGCGAGGAGGTGAGCATATAGGATATGAAGGCGTAATAGACATGATGGGGTGAGGGCAGAATTTAAGGCATTTAAGTAATCGATACTATACCAGCCCTCCCCTTTCCCCCTTTCCCTTCCCCCTTCATTCTCTTTCTTTCTCTCTCGTCATCTCCTCCCAAATCCGCCCACATCCAAACCCACCCACCCACCCACTCACGCATCCGCTTTCCTTCCTTCCTTCCCATCACGCATCGCAAGCGATCAGCACATTCCCGGTTTACAGAAAGAATCGAAAATTCGTGGTTCAAAAGGCCGCATATCCCCTGCCTTCATCACCAATTCTTTTTTATCCATGAAGCTTCGAACCCAAAAAGATAGCTGGCGACTTTTGTTTTTTCTTTAAAAATGAGGGAGGGTAAATTGTAGGAAACCGGATAGGGAAAAAGGATGAAGGGTGTGTGGTATAGACAGTATATGACGCCAAGAGAAGAGCTGTGTGTATACATCGGGGAAGATGCCAGTGGATCTAACAACACTGCTGATAAAGATCATCCAGAAACTCAGACCCCCTTATCGAACGACCTCCCCGGCGAGTCACGAGCTCAGAGTTGAAGGCTCGCAAAATGCGCAAACCGGGACTTCGAGCAGAGAGAGCTTGCCCATCTTTGCGACATGGGTATCAATTCCACTGTGCAACGTTTTTACGGAGATATGCGAGACCCTCGCCACCGGTCCAAGTAGCCGGCTTTAACGAACAAAACTGCGCAGCAAGCCTCGACCAACTCGCTAAAAAACTTTATTCCGGGAAAGGGTGTTTGCGGCATCATGGCTGCCCAAACTCTATAAACGGATATGCCAGAGGATCTGCATAGATCTTGTTCGCGAGTTTCATTTACCTAGAGGCAGAGACGGCGATGCGGATATATATATCTGCCTAAACGCATGTGATAAATACATTTTAGTAAAATGGCCAGGAAGGGCGGATTGATAGTCTTCCATAATGGCTTAACTCTCGAGTCGGTTTTTAGTTTCCGGGACCGACCATAACCGATCACCCCCCATTTCTAGGGGCACCCCACCTAAATTCGGGGGGATAGACTATCTAAAGTTCAGGTGAGGGCCCCTAGAAATGGGGGGTGATCGGTTATGGTTGGTCCGGAAACTAAAAACCGACTCGAGAGTGTAACCGTGGCCCTTTACGTCTCCAAAGCTAATCCTCAAATGGGATATTTACTGTAAGCGAGCTGAGGCCGGTGGTATCAGTCTGTGGCTACAGCGAAGGAAAAAAAAGCTGCTTATGAGTCATCTACAGGATGCTGGTGTTAGCAATTTTAGAACGCTGGAGGTTTGGATGGCTGGGTGTTAAGACAAAAAACACATCAACTGTACAAAACCCCTAAAACACTAAAACATCTAAAAAAAAACTAAAAAAAAACAACCGAGCCCAAACAACCCCATAGATACATCCCCAACCCCAGTTCATCTACACCACTAACGCTATACTTTCCTTTTCGATCCTCCAAGTCGAGGCGGTCGAGATAAAACGAGCGCGGCCGTATCTCTGAATATGTATGTAGATCGTGAGCCTCTGACCGGGAAAACCAGAAACCGCTGCGAATGGTCGTATCGCTGGAGGCAACTTTGTTTACTTTTTTACAGGGGGGAGGGGGGGGGGGGACTGCAGGTCTGGGGATCGATTTCTGGATGGGTTTCCGAAATGTTCTTGAGCGGATTGAGTGAATTTCACTGGATACCCAGATGGGGCACACGGCTACTTTTGGTAAAAGCTCGATACCTAGCGCAATTGGAAGTTCGAATGGATTACCCGCAAAGGTAGGTATTTTTATGTTACCCCATTCGGTGCAAGGTCCCGAGGCCGGTAAAATGTATTGGTTGAAGGCGGGAATGTTTCTTGCTTGTTTCTACTGAATATAGAATATGCCCAGGGGGGCTTGTAATGCTATGTATGTCTAAACCCGACGATATGTGACTTGGCATTTCGGAGTAGTGAACCCCGTAAGTGTCGATCGTACCCATTTCCGACGGACCTACTCTCCCCCCCTTCCCTCCCAAATCCTCACGGCCCCAAAGGCCCGTCATAACGCGCGCATTCAATTGCAAGGGTAATTCCGCGAATCTGAATGCCCAATGCGTCCATGATTCGCCCAGTTATTAAATGCCTCCTGGGGCGTACACACCGGCAACTGAACCACACCCGGGGCGCGCAGCCCATTCTCAACAATCGCGTTGACGGCGTCGCCGTTGGTCATGTCAATAGAACCCCAGCCGTTTTTGTTGCCATTTGCTTTGAAGGATTCGACGGCGCTAGTTATTTTAGAAAGAAATTAGCGTTGTTCTGTAGAATAGGAAAAGTAGGGATAGGGACGGAAGAAAAGGGAGGTTACCCAGCGACAAAATCATCCCGGATGACGCCGCCCCAGTTGTTGCCGTCGAGGGTGTTGAGACCAGGGAGAACGTTGAAGTTTCGGTTCGTGCAGGCGGTGCCGGTATCGCCGCCGCCGGTGCAGTCGACGCTGATGCCTGAGGCAGCCATGATGTAGTAGATGTTGTTTTTGTAGCAGACGTAGGCGCCTGAAGCATCGCCGTCGTCGATGTATTGGGAAGCGGGGTTGGTGGTGCCGCAGGGGGCTTGGGCATCGCTGGCGCGGAAGGGTCGTTTAGCTAGATGTGACTAAGATTGTGGAGAGGGGGTTGAGGGGGCATACAGGATGACAGGACGCAAGTCCAAGTTACTCTTTGGCCATGCTCGCGGGATCAGATAACCGTAAATAGCCTTTTCGACGCTTTGCTGCACGAAAAGGGCGTCCTCTTGGAATCCAGCTCCGAGGACTTTGCCCTGGGTGATGATGCTGTAGAGAGCTTTATTGGAAGGGTCGGAGCCATTGAAAAGTTGAGAGTTGAAGGTGTCGAGAGTCTTGGTCCATGTCTTGACCACAATGTCAAGATTATTGTTGAGGCCGTTTTGAGCAGAAAGGACCTGAGACGGGATGCTAGTGTCTTTGACAATGGTAATTCCATTGGAGACCAATGGGTTGATTGTGTCTTTGAGTGTGCCGAGGGTGTCGCCGTTGGCTTGGAAGAAGGGGACGCCTTTGAGGGCTGGCTTGGTCAGTACATCTGTTGCTGTACGCTTCGAGTATTTGGAGATGATTTACCAGAGTTCCACACTGGGGCAGCAGCAAGCGCAAAGCCGAGACCGACGAGATCCAAGGCCAACTTCAGACCGGCCGACATGTCATTGATCGGAGCAAAAGTGGAAGCAAACTTTCCCATCGTTGTGGTGACTGATGTTTCTGCCTTGCTCATAGCGTCGTAGAAGTTGTAGTTCATCTGCAGAAAACACCGTCAGCAATCCCAAAAGAGATTCAACTTTTTCATCGATAGCTACTCACACTGCTCACAGCAACAAACGAGTTGAGAATAAACATGCCAGCCGGTACCTTCACGTTGTTGCAAACACTATACGAAGCACAACCGTCTCTTGCACCTTCATTGCCACAGAACATCTGCTCGGGGCCATGAAAAAAGTTGCTGATTTGCTGCGTAAATGCAAGACCGTTACCGGCACCCGAAGTCCATGATTTCACAGCAGCGGCCCAGGCGTCTTCAGTGCCAACAGCGTTCCAGCGCTTGCTTTGATCTATTGAAGCATCGGTGACCTCTGGCGTTGCGCAAACAGCAGTCTGCCAGTCGTTGCTCGACTGGCGAGGGTCAAGAGGAGCAGCAATGCTACCCGTTGCTGCAAGTACAAAAAGTAAGGACTGGGGGGCCTTCATCACTGGAGGCTAATGCGTAAGAGACTGTATATGTGCTTTATTGCAGGTATAGCAAGCAAAGAGTGGCTGGGTGGTACAACGCGAAAAGATTCAAGAGATTGTTTTATGTGGTAGACTGGTGAGACACAGAGAGAGAGAGAGAGCACGAGCTTGGTCTGTGGAACAGACTGTTTCCTTCGGTAGAGGCCCTTTATATAACAGACGAAGCCTTGACGCCTTAACGGAAGGAGAAGAGGCACAGTAACTCATCTTGTGTTGGAATTCGATTGAAAGAGTCATACGGGGAGAAAGCGTCAATGGGCAAATTGCAAAGATGATGGTACAGCCTCGATGTTGGAACTATTCTGTATAGACCTTTTCGATAAGGCGAATGATGATTGTTGAACAGCCAACACCAGGGGGGTCTTGCCAAGACCTTTGGGGTTCGGTACAAGCTGGTCGTACAGCAGCGGAAGACAGAATCGTCAGCTAGAGAGTCGGAAGGTCAGGAGCGGTTTCGTGGAAGCCATGTTGCTTTGGGCCTACGGCTGAGCTGATGTTTCACGTTCAAGCTGTTCAAAAAGGTTGGAACAAAAGGGGGATCAGCGTGAGAGCAGTCATAGAACGTTTAGGCCAATGGAATCAGCTCGTGAGTGATCGATTGGTCGTGATGGCAATATGAGGCCTACAGCCCTACAGCCTTATATAATTTCAGGCTGGTGCGGTAAAAACTCAAGAGGCAAATTATTACTTGGAGGAAGGACAAGTATGATGACGTCCAGTCAAATCGTCATTAACAACCCCGTGCTGGGAGAGCGTGAAAGCACATGTTGAAATAACCTCCGCTGGCTGGTTGAGCGGGAGCTGCAGGGCAGTAGAGTAGCCGCGTGGATCACCCGTCACTAGTCGACCCAATCAGATGTTATCGCTCGTGGAAGTGCTAATGCAGGAACTGTTTCTGCAATTTTATCTTTAGACAACTAAAGAAAAACAATACATCATTGATGTTGAGATGAGACACCCTTAGATCGGATTTTTGGGCACTGCAACTGGGGGCCAGGCGACCCATCATCCGTTGCTCGTAGCAAAAGGCAACAAGAAATTTGTATCTCTGGATCTAAGTGATTTGTATCTCTAGATCTAAGTGTTCAGCTTCGAATTGCGCAGCCGCACCATGGAGCGTGGAAGATAATTTTCCAGAACACATTGTTATGGGTTCTACTGTGCGCGCGTGCCGTCCTTGAAATCCCCTCCTTACCTTATCTCCGGCGCAAGAATGCACATATATCCAATCCGACACTTCGGCTACGTGCCTTGGGCTGTCAATCCTGTTCGAGGACAATACTCTGGTACCGAGGCCCCGAGCGTCAGTGGTCCGATTCCGCATGACGGACGTTTCAAAAAAATCAGATACGTGGTGCGCTCTCTGTGATGCTGGAATGTTGACAGCCATATAAAGATCGTGGGACTCCCGAATCTAACGGCGTAAACGCAAACCCCCTGCAGTTTTTGGAAATGGTCCTTGGCTTTTGCGTTGGTTGTAAAACCGATGTGTTCTTTCGATATTTCCTCCTCTTGGGTCTTATTACTCTGACCAATGCTACTCCCACCGTTTACCTGATACGCCATGGCGAGAAGCCAGTCAGCGGCAGTGGTCTTAACCCTCAAGGATTGGAGCGGTCTCAATGCCTTGTCAACGTCTTCAGTGCCAAGTCGCATTACAACATTGGCCATATCATGGCACAAGAACCCCAGAAAAGCGGCAAACAACAACGGCCATACGATACCGTGAAGCCACTGGCGCTAAGCCTGAATATGACCATAGACACCTCTTGCCAGAGAGACGACAGCGCCTGCGTCGCGAACGTCGTGGGCAATTATACTGGCCCAGGAAATATCCTGATTTGCTGGGAGCATAAGCGATTGACCGACATCATGATGGCTTTGGGTGATGCAAATGCGCCCACGTATCCAGATAAATCGTAGGTCTGGGTGAATATAAAATAGGCAACATGACGCTAACGGGTACCCAGGTTCGATATAATATGGGAGAATCCTGTACCATACAACAGCGTTGTCAGCATGACCTCCGAATGTTGTCCCGGTCTGGATAACTATGTCAAGCGCCCTTTCACAACAAGTGAGACCTCTAAGCGGGATACATCATCAAATCTCTGCGGTCGCGTTCCGAACCTCCGACTCCCCACGGACTTTCTTGGCTGTCCCAATCCCTCCAGCACTCAGTAGTAAGTAATCTCGGCAGCCTACCGTACCAAATGGCGATAAAACCATCAACTTAAACAAGCAACGTTGTGGTGTGGCTGGGGACACGGTTGGCGAAGAACTTCGGTTTCATCGCCATGTTGCATAGTCTCCTCAACGCCCCAGCTTTTGCTTTCTAGAATGATCATTTGCCGTTTAGATTAAATGATACCTGAGCGCTCAGTTGATGGTACGAGGTATCAAAAGCTTATTTAGATTGAATTGTGTTATTCAGTCGTTGTCTTCACTGGTATGATTTTCGACCCCACTGTTCTTGTCCGGAATTTGGAAAGCTGTACCTTGACATTTCTTCGGCTCGTCAACTACCTCTCTTCAAAAATAAAAAGTAGTAGGAAACAAAGAGATTGGTCTGATCTACTTCGCTTGCAAGACTGTGCCTTTGTTTCCTGAGCGACGTCCGTCATCTTCGACAGTCTCAGTCTCGACCGCATCGACAGCGCTGATCACCGAGTTCAGAATCCGTCAGGGTTTCGCGTCACCGTGAGTTCAAGCTTTCAATGATAATGCAATCACAGATTCGACGTGGCGAGGAGAATGAGCGTGACGCGGTTGCGAAAGAAAAGTATAAGCGAGAGCGTTTGCAAACAGGAAACAACCTAGACCTCATCGAAAGGATGTCTACAAGATAGAACAATAAGCCGAAGAAGAAGAAGAAGAAGAATGTATGACAATTGATCAAGGCCTTCGAACAGAAAGAACACAGATATCAATCTCCACGCAAATCGACCATGCCACTGAGAGTGGCGCTCACATCGTCTCAATGGCAGGATTGGATCGCTTGGCTTTGCTCTAGGATTGAGATGGGTGATCTTACGTTATTCAGTTCAATTCCATGTTATTGGACTCGATCTAGAGGTACTGAATCTAAGATGTCAATCTTTGTGAAGAGGACGTGGTTTGCGCAATTAGAAGAATTAACACAAAAGGAGGCTCTCTTGATATACGATGCTAAGAAGAGAGCAAGGTGTGCGGGATATGCTGCTTGGTTTTACTTGACACTCAGTCGTGGCAACACAGCGGTCTTTGAAGTACATGTCGGTATTCTGAAATACCCTTGAAATTCAATAGATGCACGAGCTCACTAGGGCTTTGATGCAACCTGAAGGGTTCTGCTTCAGAGATGTCTATGTTGTATTTTGCCTACGGATGAAGTATCAAGTTCACTCGGCATCCAGCTCCGGGTAGTGCCTATAAATACCCATATTGTACGGTTGCCTCCTATCACTCGCCAGATATTCCTTGATATTCTCCCGGTTTCTCACCCTATCCACAAGTCCAAAGACACCATTGTACTTTTTCGACTTTTGCAAATTGCCCATTGCCTTTGGGAAAGCGAATTGCACACCATCGATGGTCTGGAAAAGCACCAAATCCGCATATGTCAATTTTCCACCATAGAGCCACTCCCCACCCTTACTAGCCTCACTCTTCAGCACATGCTCGAAATACCTCAGGAATTTTGGCAGGCGGTTCTCGATGTAATCCGTCGCTTTGCGCTTTGCTTCTTCCTTCTGGTCCTCGTAGTACAGACTTATAGCGATCGGATGGTGCGTGTCATGAGCCTCATTTGACAACCCATCCAACGCTGTCAGCGCTAACGAGTTGACGTGGAAAATACCATTGGGGTCTTGTTCCCGTGAGGGCACGAGGTCCAATTGAGGCCCTAAGTAGAGGAGGATATTCGGGGTTTGGCTGACCGAGAGGTCACCATGGCGAAGGATAGGAGGAGCTAACGCAGGAGGATTCGAGCCTTCCCCAGTATTCTTATCCGAGATTTGCTCTACGACCAATTTGAAGCCATCCTTGGTCTCGTTAGAGACGTCCTTGTAGGTCACGCCGGCTTCTTCAAAGGCTAGGCGGACGTGCTCTCCACGGCCTGGCATGCCGGGCCAGTAATAGAGCTCATAGGGCTGGCTTGATGGTGAGGTACGTTGGCGTTTGGTGATGGGAGATGTCATTTTCGCTGCCTTGGAAGATAGCTCGATAGGGAGGGCTATTGTGGAATGGTGGAATTGTGAAGCTTTCTGTTTACCGCCTTGATGGTTGGGGGAATTAGACCTAAAAGCTGACAGTTGAGATGCGTCAGGAATGACGCAATGTCTTGGCAGTCGTGGCAGCAGCAAGCGACTCCCTCTCAGCATTTGTCTTTAAGGTAATGGTTCTTTATTAAAACTGGTGTGCTTTCCCAAGTATAACGGTCTTTGAAGACCCACCTGGATCGCGCCTTGTATTGGAAATCTAGGTGAAATATGGTTGGTAATCTCCGCCCCATACTCTAGGGCTAAACCCGCCTATAGTGTGCTCCGTCTGAACTTGTTTTCCAACACCTTGTACTGAACATATTCCGATCATTCAATCTGCCAACATGTTCGACAGAAGAACTGAGGCCATCCAGCATGAGTGACGGCAGGTTGATAGACACATGGGGGCAATTGGAAGAAAGCTCTGTGCGCAGCTTTGATACATCTCTATAAACAAGTATGAACCCAAGAATAATACCCACTCCCTGCTAATAAAGTAGGTCATTCGAAGGCAGAGGGTCAGATATCTCGATTGAACCGTATTTCGGGTCTGTGTAATCTGTATCAACAGTGGATAGCGATAAGTTGTCACTCATGGCAGAACCACCGTATTTCTTTTTCCCGTCTTTGCTCGTCTGAGTTTGTTTAAACATCGGATCATGGCCGAATTTGCACGACTAGAATCATGGATGCTATTTATTCTCGAAATCTACGATGCGACTCTGGGATGGCGATCTATTTTGAATTGACTACTTGGAGAACCAACTCGATCGGCGGAGAAGCGATTGCAAGATTGAAAACGAGAAGATTAGAATTGGAAATTTTTACTGTTATAGAATATTTATTGCCGTTTGTGATTCGGAAATGAGAAACGCCAATTCTAGCCTCTCAGGGTTTCCCACAAGTCAACTCCAAAACCTCCATTACCTGCTCCTTACGTAAGAGCGGTACCGCGTTCGTCTTCAGAAAAAAATCATGCAAAGAATTCTCCGCCAGCCTATCCATTTTCTCCCATCCAACGCCCACTTCCTCCATACTCCTTGGCAGCCCCAACTCTCTGACAACAGCATCAATCACGTCTCCAAGGTCAGCTTCGCCGTTTTTGAGTCCACGCGCCTCAAGTACTGCTCTAACCGTTGGCTGCTTCCAGAGCAATGGTAGGATATCCTGCTGACGAACTAGAGCTGGGGCACTGTGAGCAGCATTGTAATTGCATACCGCTGGCAACAATATACAGCTTGTCTCCCCGTGCCCAACTCCCAAAGGCCCAAGCATATGCCCGATTCCATGGCTGGCGCCGAGACGGATATCTTGCTGCAGATGCACCATTGCGTCTATAACTCCCAGTTGGCACAAATGCCTGCCCTCCTCATCTTGCGAATTTCGCTTCGTTTTCAGCAATCCAGTTACAAGACACGCAAGCCCACGCATAGCGTGCTCATCGGACAGCTTGTTGCTAATAAGGGAACTGAGAGTTTTGACGCAATGATCGACGGCGCGCATTACAGTGCTGAGCCAGATGGAAAGGGGCGTGGTGAGTGCAAGGGCAGCATCGAGGATAACAAGTGCTGGGCCGCAACAAGGCGAGGAAAATTGGTATTTGATTTTGGTGACTGGGTCTGTGGCTCCGCCGTATATAGTGTACTCGCCACCAGAGAGCGAGGTAGGGATAGCGATGACGGGTACTGTAGGTGCTTTTGCATTCGCAAGCTGTTGGGTGTCGAAGACGTTTGGCAGGCGTTTCAGATCGTCCATCGATGTTACAGCATTCGCTAGGCCCTATATATATTAGTGGAGGTCTTTACTGCGCAAAGTCTCACTTACAAATGCAACTATTTTCGCCGCATCTGACGTTGTCCCAGCTCCTAATGTCACAATTATATCCGTATCTAGGCTCTCCGCCTCCTGAATCATCTCCAGTACCTCATCGAGCTGGGTATGTGGCTTCAAACCCATACGTGTTCCAACGACCTTGCCATCAAGCGCGTTTTGAAGCCTGGTGAGAGCATCCATATTCCTCGCCAGCGAGCCAGAGGCAATAATATAAACTCTCGAGGCTTTGAAAGTGGTTTCCACGTGCTTGGCGCAGGTCTCTGGGAAAGGTAGGCCGTAGCTGACTATGGGAACATCGCTGTTTGGGAACGCGCGGCGGGTGATTTCGGCGGACATGGCTGTATAGACAAGAGTGTTTGGAGGGTGTGGACTATGATAGCCATATCTCCGTAAAGGAGGAGGTTCTTATATGTACATAATGAAAGGGTTTGAGAACGGAGCCGAAGGGTCTCGAGGATCAAAACCGTTAGGGTCCATACTGCACAGTCAAGCGGAGATAAGTTGGCTTGCATTGACTTCCTGCCTAGCGTCCTACCCACTTCTTGAACAGCTTCCCATCATCTCATGCAAGTGAGCGGAATTAAATTGTCGTTCGGAGGTACTAGATAACCTGCAGAAGCGAGATAAGCGCGTCACGTGCCGCAGCGAGCGGCTGATGTATATTTCGAAATCTTGAGAAACCTCGTGCGCGAAAGTCAAATTAGAAAGAGCCAAGTAGGAACAAAAAACTGAGATCTGGAAGAGACGAAGCCCACTTGAAAAAGAGAGAGATTGACTTTAGTTTTGAAATGACTCAAATGGAGATCTAGCGATCCAGCTAAGCAAGAATGCACTAGTACACCTTTGAGTGAGCGGGAATTGACAGCAACGGCACCGCTCGCGTCATGAAAAATTCCGCAGAATATATGTCGGCAAGATGCAAACGGGAACAGAACGAAGCTGTTAAGTCGAAGCTAAGCATATCTACTAAGATTCTATCTAAAGTGAAGAACGCTGTCATACAGTAGACGAGGAGCAGAGATGGGGCTGCTGAGTCTGCCTCAAGTTTTGCTAAACGTCAATCAATCCGGGCAGGAGACGGGAGCCTAAGACCAAAAGCTGCTTCCCAAGCGCTTTGCACCTTGAGCAGCAACGCTTCTCCTTAAACGGGAGCTATCGCCGAAGGACCAAATAGCCTACCGTTGTATTCAAGATAGGAAAGGGGCATAGGTGTGACCGGGTGTCCTGAGTGTTCTTGAAAATCTGGACTAGAAACGCTTCATGGCTATCATTTACCACAGTAAGTTGCAAAAGAAGAAAGTATACTGTTCGTTGGACCTATGATGATATCTACATCGTACTTATTGAGATTAAATTCTACGCCTTGATTTCTAGCGAGTTGCCGAAGATGCTCAAAGTTCGCTTTGTACTTTTTGGAGGAAATTTTGGATTATTCTGCTGACTCCGGGATCGCTTGATTGGCGTGTCCTGTGATGTCTTAGTGGAATGATATCTCCATTGAAATAGTCCTTACTTGGAAGGAGCTCTTTCTCTAAATTCTCATTGTTGAAGCGTATGATTTCCCAAGGCTACGGACAGGAGTCTTTGCTAGTCTCGCAGGTATCCGTTCAATTCATGACGGAAGTTCACCTCTATGCTTGTCAGGAGCCATTTGTACCAGAAGGATAATACCAAATTGTAACCATCAACTCGCTCTTATTTCCTTCGAAGTCAGATCCCTTGGGAAGTATCAAAAGTACTTTCCCCTTCGAAGATCGTGCCACAGGCTCGATTTTTGCGTATGCCGAGCGGATCCCTCTATTCTTTGCAAGAATTAGCAAGAACAATGCAGAACAGTCGAGACTCACAATTTGGTTCGTTGCCTCATCCACCGATTTTAGATAATCTTGGGAAAATTGCCACACATCGGAATCCAATGTTACAACCGGGATATTGTCCCAGGTGCCAATTAGAGCAGTTCTATAATTATTCCTCAGTACGTCACTTGGTTCTCTCTTTATAATTACGTCAAGGACTAGGGCAAGATCATAAGGTGTCGTTGCCATTGGCCCGGCCGAATCGAACGGGTGTGCGACGGGCACAATGCCAGCCTGTGGGACAAGTCCTATGGTGGGCTCCATTGTATGGAGAGCTGCCCTTCTTGCAAGAGACACAAGCGAGCCGTCAGTCGCAGTGCCTATAGATATCGACGCATATCCTACAGATATTGCGAACGCTGAACCACTCGAGGATCCCGGGGGATTCTAAATGCCAGATCAGTGGGGATTCTTTTCCACTCCATTTACTGCCCATTTTCGCTTACGCTATGTCTATCTTTACTGTCATTGGGGTCAAGTCCTTCGCGCAATTAGGCCGACTGTGTTTGGCCTCCAACAGCAGACCATCTGCTTGGTATCAAATTGCCTCTACTCAAGATTTAGTAACATCCTTTTGAACGGAGGAAGGTACTCCACTTGAAGTTGACAATTCCTACACTCGCATTAAAAAGAATACAAATACTGAGGAGCTAACTGGTGCTAAGGTTCGCATTCCCTGATATGATGATCCCAGCGGCAACGAGCTATACGATCCTGTCATAAATGTCTCGTTATTGGTAGGCTCAAACAAACATATCCACAGCCTTCGCATTCCGACGCAGTTCCGACTCGAGCAGTGCCAAAGTGCCTGCTGACGGTTTCATTCCAAGCAAACAACTCAAGTAAACCGTTAGCTTGAATTACCTTGAGAACGATCGGAAACCCATGCAGTGGAATACGCAATTGCCCTTCTTTCTCTCCCGGTCCAGGACTTTCGCAGTATCTATTAGGCTAGCTAGAGATGGCCAGCTCAGCATGGCATGCAGATATCCATCATGTTTATCGATTTGAGCTTTGTAAGCTGCGACAAGATCAGCACTGCGAAGTGAGCCGTTTCTAAGGAGCCTTTGCATGACTTTACCGTCCGCCGTATATCAAATAGAGCGCTCGATGACATCATGTTCTTCTGAGCGATGTCCGTATACCAACACAAGTCCTAGTATACGCTTACGCAAAAGACAGTCAGTATAGCAAATACCCAAGATAATTGAAATATGAATATTGGATACATCTCAGCACAACAACCAGCAGAACACGCAGGTGAACGCTGTGGCATGGTTTAGAGAATCGAGATGAATGGATAGATTTGGTCGCCTACTGTAATGGCATCACCGTGCATTCACTACGCAGAATCTTGCAGGTGAATGACCGAGGCTTCACAAAGCTGAATCAGAGTCTCGAAGACTTTGCGAGCGAATAACATTGCGTTATACCGTGTTGAAACGTGCTTCCTCTTTAGGAACGATACGAGAAGAACTATCAAGATTCGATCAGGTCACCAATATCTGAACCCTCTCAGATATGGTATGTTATGATACTGCTGTGATTATACCTTCTCATATTGCTGTTTCGAGTCACAAAGGTCTAGAATAAGATGATAAGATCTAAAAGGTTTTTTTTTTTTTTTTTGAATTCTTACTCGATTCAACACCCATTATGAGTCTATGCGAGATTCTATATATTGTAGCGAACGCTGCGCTAGCATAGCGTTCTTTTCGTATCTACTACCGCTTTTTCCTGCGCTTTATACTGTAACTGTTCTCAATGCAAAAACTCTATGAGCTTGCTTCTTTTCTACTTTCTCTTTCTTTCATCTGATTCTTTGATGACGTCACAGTCTGAAATTGATTCAGTATGCTTGTCAAGAGTATCATTCAGATGATCGCTGTCATCACGCTCATGATTTCTAGAAGCTTTCTCAAGTTCATGATGTTCTCTTTGCATTGCATCGTTTTTCATTCTATCTTTCATTTAGAACATGTTAATAGAATGTGCTTGATCGACATTTAATCTCTGTCATACTTGCATGTTGTCATAATGACATTAAATACTCATCTTTCATGTAGAAATTGATTGAAGTCAATTTTCTTCGTGCGTAGCTGCATTAATAATGCGCTGTGAGACTTTGCATAATTCTTGTGCAGTCACAAATGTTGATATATCATCTTTGATGTCAGATATTGAAAATGAGTTGCATTAAATCTCTCTTTTCAGATTATTCTTCATGTTTATCTGATCTATTTCTGTATAAGCATCAATCTTATCATCACTTTAGTGTGTTGATGCTTAGTCAGTAATAAAGATAAATCATGTATGTCATCAATTATCTTGTTCATCACTTCATTTTCAAGTATTTCTGCATGTCTTGTTATTTAATATAGCTTCAACATGACTTCTTAAGATTAAATGCTCTCATGTGCAATCTGAATTTATTACAAATGTGTTTAATTTTTTGTTGATATCATAACTTTCACTGTTTTCAAAAAAGTCTGATTATCATTGTATACTTTGTATATCTTTTCATGACATTCTTGATTCATTGTTACTACATCTGCAAAATGTTTCACTTTTACAACTAATTCTTTCAGTTCATCATGATGAATGATGATTAAAGTTGATTCTTTCAATCTCTTATTTAACTTTCAGTTCATTTTCATTGCAATCACTGTAACATCATTTCTGTTGTTACTATCATTTAAATAAACTTTTTGCTTCAATGTAAACATGTTAAGATTATGTTGTCTTATTGATATTTTCTTGTTTGCAACTATAACTATCTTTGATGATTCTAATCAAAGAATCGTTGTGTAGAAATGACTTTAATTCATTTTCATTTATTTAAATGTTTCTTTCATTCACTTTCACTTCAGCTGTAAAAATGTTTTGCACAACTTTGATTTTTGATCTCTTTTGAGTATCAAGTTGTTGCAAATTCAACGCATTATCATCTTAATAACTTTGCCTGATTTTCAAGAGTTCATGTTTATTATTGATCTTTGTATCAACTTTTGTAAATGAATATTTATTGATGTCATATTCATTTTCATCTGTAAAGTCTTTGTTGATGTTGCTCAATAAACATTAATGATTTATCACAATGCTTTTTCTTGCATTGATTTCAACTTGATGCTCAGATTCTTTCAATGATCTTTCATTCTTTGTGATGTATATTATATGATGACTTCGTGACTAAGTAAAAAGTGCATCATCGCGAAGTATATTTGCTTATTCATCATCATTGATGAGTCTTAAGTAAACTCAATGATTGTTTGCATGATCTTTTGTTTAATCACTAGTTTTGCTTTGACATGATGCATGTAAATTACTCATTTCAGCTTGAAGTTCAATTGAACTTTCAAAACTTTGATATTTGATTTCAAGTCAATCTGATGTTTCATCAGCTTTACATTAACTTTCATATTGAATCATTTAGAAGTTTTCATAAAGTGAATCAACTTATGCTTTGTCATTAAGAATTTAATGTCATGCATTTTTAATCATTGTTTGCATTTATTATAGATTTCATTAAGAACTTTGCAGTTGCATTTTATAAACTCTTCATATATGCAGATATTGATGTCATTCATGAAGTTTGTGAAGTTAGTTTTCAGCTTGATGTCATTACATGCTTTTAACAAGTTCACATTGTAAAACAAATATAATATTAATGATAGCAAAGAATTTTGTGATATGTCAATGTTCATACTGCATTTCATCATCATGTAATCATCAATTGTGATTATGATGTGTCAATCTTTTAAAAAGTTCTTCACAAATTTAAAAAACAGTCTAAAAACTTTTCTCTTCTTCATGTCATGTAAAAATCTGCTGTGCATCATATTATTAAACACATTCTTCTCATTCAAACTCAGCAGTGAGACTACTCTTCTTCTCATGTCACTTTATATAATATGTATCTTTTTTATAATTAGTTGCAAAGTCGTATTTGTTAATTTGTGCTTGTAAACTCTCATTTGAATGTTCAATATTGAATTGCAAGCTTTTATAATATTTTGCAGATGTTTTAATATGATGAATTTTAAAACTTTGCTTAATGTGTTGAATAACACAATTGATTTATATATTTTTGCATTAAAGTAATCTTTCTTGTTTGACTTTTACATCACTATTATGACTGCGCTCTTGAACTGAGTTGACTGTATTCTCTTCTATAAATATCTTTTAAAGAAAGAGTGTATTTATTCTGATGTGTTGTCAATGAGTCTACGCATTATTTTATTTATATATCTTGTGTGTTTCAACGTCTTGTTAAATGTCATTTTATAAATGATTCTTTTAATCTTATGATGCATCAATAAGATGTTATCTTCAATTGAGAGTGAGTACTTGAAGTTTATTGTGTTCAGCATGAGAATCTTTGAAGATGATGAAAAGTGAATCTGAAACATCATCTTCGCTTTATTTTATGCTGTTGTGATGATGTCAAAGCATTCTGACTTGATCAGAAAAAAAATTGTCGCTTGAGTCAATGTGTTGTTACAAGTGTATCAAGACTGAACAAGACTGAAGCTCTGATCAATTTGCAGTGAACTGTTAGAACTTTTTCACATGAAATTATGTAATAGCAATAATTAAATAATTATTGAGTAATTAGAGTCTTAAAGTGATTGCTCTGATCGCTTGAATCAGAAGTGATCATAGTGAGCATGATGAGCATGATGTTCATCTCGCTCATCTTGCTCAAAAATGATCAAAGTGATCATTCAGAGCAGAAACAACTTGACATGATTCTTTTATGTTTATATAATGATGATCGTTCTTTTAAATAGAAACTTCGTGCTCAACTCATGTAAGTAGTCAATACATATTATTGTTTCAGCTATCTTCAGATCTTAAGTTTAGTAATAGTGATTACTGTTTGATCTCTGTATATATATCTTATGTTGTTAAAGAAACAATCATTACACTTTAAGCATTACTCTTTCATAAAATATCAGAGACATTCATTTCTTTTAATCATGTCTAATTAGTCAGAATGAGTCATGCTCAGTTAAGAAGTAAGCATCTTCAGCGCAGATAAGATTAAGATCTCAACATTAAACTTGTATCATGATGATTGAGATAAACTTGAAGCATATTTAGTACAGATAAAGCTATACATCAAACGACACTTATTTCAGTTCAAGTTCATCAAGAACAAAGTACTTTTTGCATTTGTGAGTAGTTCAAAAAACGTGCAGTCACACTAGAGAATATGCATGTAGATAATATGATTAAATTTGATAGTAACTTAGTAATATTTATTCATATAGAAAGTTAATACTAGACTATGAAATACAGAAGTGAACTTTTCTTTATATACTCAGAAGACTAAGCTTAAGCATCGTCAATAAGATCAGCAAGATTACATGCAACTCATGTGAAATCTCTCAAAGATCATATGTAACTTGAACTTTTATTATCAATGAAACGTTGAAGTTTGTATGTGATTTAAACTCTTGTAGACTCAGAGTCTCTGAGAATCGATGATAGAAATTCTCGTAGACTCAATGTTTCTGAGAATCGACAGTAGAGTTTCTCGTAGACTCAGTGCTTTGATTTTCATAGACTCAGATTCTCATCTGAGAGCTCAATGATAGTGTTGAAGAATAATTCTCATGTTTATTCTTTATTCTTTGAAGAACTCTGACTTTCATAGATCTGAATTCTGACAATTATTCTCTCTTTTAATAACAACGTTCTCGTTGTTGAATTGCTTCATTTCTTCATGCAATGCATGACATCAAAGCTCGCTGTGCATCATTGTGTTCTTAAGATTCTCTTTCAATAGTGCGTGCACATTGCTTTTATTCTTCAGATTGCAAGCATTAAGTCTTTAAAGAGTTGACAGTAGCATTTCTGTTTATTCTCTGATTCTCATAAATTTAGATATTGATGATAGCATATTCTTTATCTTCTGATTCTCGTAAATGTAGACTGAGCATTCTTTGCAACTCATGTAGAGTTTCTAGATGATCAGCAGTATCATTTATATCTATTCTCTGAATCTTGTAGATCTGAATTCTGACTATTATCTTATTGTCTCATTATATTTTGACTGTCGCTTCATGCACAATGTGATCATGATCTTGACACTCTCTTTTGTTAACACATGCACGTCGACTAGACTTAAATTCTCATGATGACAATTGTGACAAGAATCAAGATTTGCTCAATTTGAAGTTTTTCTTCTGTAGATGATACTTGATAGTAGAAGCAGACAATGAGCAGAAGATAATATCAAATAGTAAAAGTAAACAATGAACAGAAGAGTGATGCTTCTGTTGTTTGTTGTGACTAGCGTGATGATGATGATAATTGATATTCATGTTTATTTGTTGTGAAGTAGTGAATTTTTATCAACTCACTTCTTTTATCTTTTGCGTGATTTTCTTTCTTCTTCAACTTTCGTTCTTGCATTTAATCTTCACTCTGTTATCTTACTTAATCTTTTATTCATTTTGTAAAGTAGTTCTGTATGATTTCATCAAGTATCATGACAGTAATGAGTATAAAGCAGATTCTTGATTTGATGTGCAATGAGCTGATCATATCACGTCTGAAGATAAGAAAGAAAGAAGATCATTGAAGTATCTTGTTGTTCTTGTTTCTTCAATTCAGAAATGTACTCATTTTTCATTTATACACTTCATCTGCTGTTGATTCTGCTGTCTCTGATTCGATTGCTTTGTCTATTACTGATGATCATTCTCGCGCGTCTTTCGTCATCTTTATTATGCTCGTCTACATGAAGAATCTATCTTCTTCAGTTCAGCATCATAAGATCGCTATTAATGTATATTGCAAGAATGTTTCAGTAAAAAGATACAAGAAATGCGTTGAAAGAGATGTTAAATGCATCAAGATTAAATTTTCTATTGAAAAAAACTCAAAGAAATGCGCTTTATGCGCAGTATTCAAGGCAAATTATTAATATGAATCGTAAGTATAAATTTTCAGTAGCTTCAAGACGCATTAAATGATTAATTGATGCTTTTAGAACATTCAAAAGCGACTCAATTGTCTTGATTGTTTCTGTCAGCTTTGTTTTCTCATCACTTTGCTCAAGTCTCTCTTTTTCTCAATCTTATGCAAGTTTTTCTCTCTCTTGACTCAGCTCAAGTTTCTCTTTGCTTGTTGTTGCATCTAAATCTGAATCTGTGATCGAGACAATGAGAATCATCTCTCGTGATTTCTCTCTCAACTCAGCTCAAGATCAAATGTTTCTCGAAATTGAAAATTACATGAAGAAGAAGTTACATTCTCTCATACTGAATATAGAAATCAACAAAGATGATATAAATGAGATAAAAGAAGACGTTGAGAATGTAACTATCAGTTACAGAGAGATGCAAGAGCTAATGATTAAGCAAAAGACTTGTATCAATGATTTCTTATGTCGAGTAATACATCAAAAGAGAACTATTCAAGATTTGCAAAGACAAGTTAAGAAATTTAGCATCTTGTGATCTGCTTTAGTCACTTAAACTCAGAATGCTCTGATTCTTCTTGCTATGCAAGAAGGTCAGAATGTCTTTGTGATAATCAAAAGCTTTTCTGTGATGTTGTTCTTGTTCTTGTTCTCTTCGCTTTTTCATGTCTTTCGACTCTCGCTCTTGTCTTTGACGTCGATCATGCAGTCTATCATTGAAGAGATAAAGAATGCTTCGTTCTCGTCTGATTCATTTCTGTCAATGACTTTTTCTCTTCTCTCATCTTTGATGTCAATCACGCAGTCTATCATTGAAGAGATGAAGAACGCAGTGAGCTTTGATATGAGCTTCTTATTTCATTCATTCTGTTAATATGATAGCTTATGCATGTTTTGTACAGTCTGACTAGTAGATGCAAGAGTTTACTATCATCAATCTTCAAATTTCAAAGAAAGTGAGAACTGAGTGATACATTTATTGTATGAAACTCGTAAGCTATTCATGTATCAATTTATGCATCTGCTAATAACTCTTTAGATTGTCAAGATAAGTATTGATGAGAATGAATAAGCGAAAGAGTCTTGTTGAGATTTTTTTTTTGTTAGTGATAGTTAAATAGTTAATAATCTTTACTTTGTTTTATGTATATCTTGAATCTTTCATGACAATGTTAATGACTTGCTTTCAAGCTTGGTGAAATGTCTGCAATGAAAAAATCTCAATAAAGTCTTGCAGTTGTTAAAACAGTCTGATAATTCTCAGATATTTTCTGAAGCTTCAAAGTTCTTTCAGCTAAGCAAATATTGCAACTGATCATTCTGCATGCAACTATTCAGTATGTCATTGATCTTTCAACTATCATGTATCTTTTTCTCTAGCTTAAGATTCTTCATCAGCGACTCATCTCTCTCTTTTTCTCTTGAGCAGAATGATTTCAGCAGACTGATATTGAATACTGAATGTATATGCATTTTTGAAGACAGTTTCAAACGATAGACTTGTTTGTTCAGACGCTTCAGAATTCTGTACAATTCATATTTTCTAGCTTTAAGTTTCTTGAAAGACTTCTTGATTTGAATGTTCTTGACATTCAATCATATCAACTGATTGATGAGATACATTTTAGCAGAGTGTCTTTTGTCATGCTGAGTCGCGTAGTCAACGTTTGTCTCTGCAAGTCTGTAGCAAAGATTCTCGTGCAGTTTTTTCATTCTCATTACGTAGTTTATAATTGACTCTGATTTCTTTGAATGATTCTTGACGCTGAATTTCATTCTCAAATGTCTTTCTGTGACTGCAAAGAATGATGTTATTGATGTTGCAATGTGAACATTGTTATTGTAGAAGAACTCGATCATAACAAGAAGATAAATTCAATCATTTTGAACATCATTGCAGTACGCTCAAAGATAAGTCTCAAGAGTTTGATTTTGTCTTTCAATTTGATCATCAATGCAAGAATAAAACGCAATGCTAAGTTTTTGCTTGATCAGAAGATGATAGCACAGCAACGTTCAAAAGTATGATGTAAATACGAAATCTCTGTCAAAGACTATATCATCAAAAGCTTCGTGATATTAAACTACTCTGTCAAGAAAGAAATTGATCAGATCAGAAGCAATCATTGTCTTTCAAGTAGAAATGTAGTGCGTCATCTTGAAAAGATGATCAACTACAATCATAATGCTGTCATAAAAGATGTTTGAGACGCTTGTGCTGTCAGAAAGATTGATGATGAAGTTCATGATAATGCTTTCTCATACTTTTCAAGAAGTGAGCAAACTATTCAGAAGTCTTCAGATTCTGTGATGTAATGTCTTATGTTGCTGACATGATTTACAGATTTTGCAGTATTTCTTAATGTTCTTATTTGCAAACGATCAGTTGAAGATTTATTGAACAAGCTTTAAACATCGTTGAGAGTCAAGATGTTCTGCAAGAAAGCTGTCATGATGTCATTTCATAATCTTTGCTCTAAATTTGTTTTATGCAAAAACATAATTGAATTCTTGAAATAGCATGATGTTGTTTGTGATTTTCTTTGATCAGTTGATCATGAAGACGCTGAAGTCAATCTCAGTATCACGCATGCTTGAGTTTTTCTTTTTCATTAATTCTTATACTGTGATGATGAGATGATTCATTTTCTGCTGTTTGCAAATCAGTTAAATCAAACTTTTGAAAAAGTAGCTTGCAAAGTTGACAAAGCTCAAGATCAGAACATTGTTTCATATCAATGAATTGAAATGTTTATGAATTTTTATAGACTTCAAGACTGCATCATCTGTCTCATTTAAATCATTCTGAATTGCAACAAAATGACTCTCTGATGCATTCACTTTCTCTCTTATGAATAAAGTTTTCTTCATTTCTTCAGCAGAATGATGCATAGTTGAATCTCTGTTCTGACTCATGATTAAACATTCACTTTTCTCAGCAGAATGATGCATGATTGAAACTCTGCTCTGATTCATGATCAAACATTCGTTTTTCTTGACAGAACAATGCATAGTCAAAATTCTGCTCTGATTCATAATTAAACATTCACTCTTCTCAACAGAATGATGCATAGTCAAAACTCTGCTCTGACTCATGATTAAACATTTGCTTTTGTCAGCGAGATAATACATAGTTGAATTCTCACTCTGACTCATGATCAGACATTTACTCTTTTAACAGAACAACATGTGATCAAAATTCTGCTCTGACTCATGATTAAACATTTGCTTTCATCAGCGAAACAACACATAGTTGAACTTTCACTTTGACTCATGATCAAACATTTACTTTCTTCAGCAGAAAAATTTGCTCTTTTGCGTTTTCATCTCATCTGAATGACGTTTCTCTCAATTTCAGCAACAGTGATAAATATTGACTCAATGTTCTTGCAAGAACAGACATCTTCTCTAGTTTTAACAACAGTAGTAAATCTTAACTCAATGTTCTTGCAAAAGCAGATGTTTTTTTGACAAGAAATAATAATGTTTTGAAATCATCATTGAGACTTTTTGTCAGCAGTTGAAAGTTTCTTCAAAGTCTGAGAAACTTCTTTGATTCTTTTCGTGAACACTGATAAGTTGATGATCTTCTTGAATGATCTGATGACTATTTTCTTATGATTTCTGATGCTCAGAATCTTGAACTGTCAAGTGAAGATGATGAGCGTTGATGCTGACTGATTCAAGAGATTCTTCAAAAGTTCTCTCATGTATGCTAAATCACAAGTAAATTCTCTCTCGTCTGCGTTGATATCTTTCTCATAGTCAAGTCTTCTTGACAAGTCATTGACAGAGTTGCTCACTTTCTTTTGATAGAAGATCTTGAAGTTGTATGCAGTAAGTTTGTTGATTCACTTCATTTATCTGCAAAAGAGCTTGATTGTTGTCATGAAGTGTCAAAGATTTGCATGATTGCTGATTATCTTTATTTCATGTCAAGTCTCTTCTAGATAATGTCTTCAATGATTCATGCTTTCAATGATCATCAGCATTTTCTGATCATGTGCATCATAGTTTCATTCAATTGATTGTCACTTTCTCGATCAGATGACTATTAAGTGTCAATATAAATTCTCAAGTGTGATATTTGTTTATTGAAACATCATCACTTTCTTTGCAAATTTAAAGACATTTATCTTCAGTTTTATGACTTTTGCAAAATTAAAGTGCTGAAGAATAACATTTTGAGCAAAGATGACTTTCAGCTTCTGAAAAGCATTTCAAGCATTGTTGATGAACTTAATTCACTTCATTTATTCTTTGAAAATTCATTTCTTCTTTGCATTAGAAAAAAGACTTGTTTTAAGATGATCAATCAAGAATGATGTTATTCTTGAATAGTTTTTTATGAATCAATGATAGAAGTTAACAAAGTTAAGAAATGTTTAAATCTTTTTCATCATTCTCGATTGTGATCAATCTTAAATGATTTGCATTTGATTCTTCTTCATTGAAATTTCTCTTTTTTCTATTTTATATTCTAGAAAGAATAGCTTTTTCTTGAAGAATTTGCATTTGAAGAGCTTGATGTAGAGCTTTAAAATCTGCAGTTTGTCAAGAATTTATCATATGTGATGAACATGTTTCTTGCAAGTTTCGCTGAATATCAGAATGTCATTCAAATAGATGAGACAGATGATATCAAGAAATTCAAACAGAGTCTGATTCATATAGATTTGAAAGAAAGTCAATGCATTGATGAGATCAAAGAACATCACAAGATACTCGTATAAGTCAAATCTTATATAAAATGTCATCTTTCATTCATCTTCTTCTTGTATACAAAGTTTGTTGAATGCATTCTTGATGTCAAGCTTGATAAATCACTTGACATCTGCAAGATGATTGAGAGCTTCATTAATCAGCAAAAGAAAACATCTATTCTTGAGAATAATTGTGTTGAGTTCTTGATAATTAATGCATGATCACAGCGTTTCATCTTTTTTAGATGTAAAAAGCATAAGCATCTCAGCTAAAGAGATGAAGTATTATATCATGTCTGCTTGAAGCTGTTTCTTGATATACATCTTTTGTACAATGAGTTCAACTGCGAAAAGATTGTAAAAAGAATTTCAAAGAGCAATACGACTTTTCTTGATGCAAATAACGTGATCATAAGATTCATGAGTTGAAAGAACTTTGACTTTTTGAGTGAAGAAATTCGCGAAATTCGCAAATTCTTTTGAAACATTTAAGAATTGATCAACTATCATACTTTCAATTTATATGAGTTGAAAGTTTTCTTCTGTCATTAAGAAACTCAAAGAGTCGTACAGAGCATTTAGAAGTGATCAAATGTGTATTGTGATGCTCTGTTGCTTGAGATTTTGAGTCGATTAAGCGCTTAAAACTTCTCGTTTCTTCTGATGATTACATTAATAAAAGAACTTGAAAGTGACTTTTCTTGCAAAACTAAATTGATGAATATTGCATGCAAAGAGACTTGACGCAAGTCTTGCTTCATCAAACATCACATAAGATGATTCTGAAACTGTTTTTTAATGAGATAGTTTCTTTCTTTTATTCTGAGCACACAAGATTCTTCAGCATAAACGTCATTGAACAAAATCATGAATGAGATTATGCTTCTCAAAGAATGAAAGATTTAACATGAGATTCTTTGAAGCATAATCAACAACGATAAAGATCTTCAAGATGCATAAATTGCTCTCATTGAAGTTCTGAATGTTCAGATCAAGCAGTATTGTTTCATATAGTTGCATTGATTTATCATCAAAGAAAATTCTTGTGAACTTTTAAGAGTGAATATTCTCGATCTTATTTAAATGTTTCATGAGACTGTAATGAATCACGTTTAGCATACATTCAATGTTCATCATGATTTAAGTTTCAAAAAGATCGAGACATTCTGACTTGATCTTAACTATGAAAATGAATGATGTTGTGACTGAGTTCAAGTTCTTTGATATTGTCAACGCGTTCAATTCAACAGACAGTTGACTGATCAAGTTAACTCATTAAGTTTCATACTCTTCAGTTGCTTTCTTTTCTTGAGCGATCAATAGATGAGAGAAATCTATTGAGCTAAGTCTTTTTTCAAGATGTTGATAATGAGAATGTTGTTAGAAGCAGAAGAAGCTTCTGAGAAGAAAGTTTCTGAAAAGATGAATCATAAGTTTAAACAATTCAATTCTGCGTGATCTTTAGATTTGCATCTGATGCACGCTTTCTCACTGACTCTGTGATATTTTTTCTTTCAAAAGACTGTTTTTCTCAGTTCTGATTCTCATTGCTCTTGTTAATCATTAAAGTATTCTTCTTTTTCTTAACTATTAATTTTCTGCAAAAAACTTTACAAACTCTTCTTGTGTAATTGATTCTTGAGAAGTGAGTTCATTTTTGATTGTCAACTCTGCTGAGCATAGTTCGAAGCATGTTACATGTTGATATACTTCATTAATTCTTGACAAAACATCTTGCTTCGTTGAGTGAAAGTTAGTACAATTAGCTTGATCTTGTTCAAAAAGAGTAGCTCACTCAGAAATTTAAACAATAGCACTTTCTCAAACTTCATGATTTTAACATAATTTTGAAAATGTGTCTTGTTGAGTTTCAGAAAGAACAACACGCATGTTTAATCGCTTCTTTTTATAATGATATTTCATAAATTGTTCATTTGATTCTGAAGTGACTTCGCGTTGAGCAAGCATTGCTGAAGAGTTTCAAGAAACTTCGCTCATGTGATTTTACAATCTCTCTTCTCAACAGTCTTCTCAATCTGTTAAAGATAGTGCATTGCTGTGATCTTTACATATTTCGTGACATAATCAAGCTTGTCATCATCTTTGATGTAGTTCATCTTGATGAAGTCTAACTTTAGTTTTCTGAGAAACAACTTCAGATTCTCATCAACAATGAACTTAAACTTCTTCTCTTTTAAGAACTTATTCAAGAGAATGATCTTAAAAGTAATTGCTTTCTTCTTAAAAGAATCATCATCAACGAAAGAATTCTTTATGACTTTAGCAATGACTCTTTTGCGAAACTTCAATTCAAAGCAATCAGATGCACAACTTTGTCATGTTAAAAAATAATCAGAGTTTGATGTGCAAAATGCTTGATTCAGATCTTCTAGCAGAGTGACATTTTCAATGAACAACATTTTACGTCAAGCATACATCTTCAAATAATTCTGTTGTCTCTGCAAAATCTTCACGTCGTCAATAATGCTTTGAATTTCGTTAAGAATGATGAACGAGAATTCATGCTCAACAACTTTCATTCTTGTCTGAAGCAGTGTGCACTGTCTCTTTTTTCTTTCTACATTGACGTAAATGCTTCTGATGTTTTTGTTTAATGCTGCATGATGACAAGTCTCTAATAGATTCTTTAAACTAACGCTTGCAAAATTAGAAGATGATTGAGTTGATAAGATTATGATGTCAATGATAATTGCTTGACGTTGCACAAGATTCTTCATCAAATTCAATTGAGACTTTTCTTTATTGTTACAAAAGATTTAATCAAGCAGAGCGAGTGCAAGTTCTGTAAAGATGATGAAAGTAGATGAAACAACACTCTTGAAAAACATGTGAATATTGCTTTCAAAAGATGAAATCGCAGCATCAAGAAGAGTTGTACCTTGATCATGATGCTTGAAGAGTATGTCTACGATGTCAGTGATGATGATTGCTTGAGTCAGAGATGCAGAAGTCTTGAGAATAAGAAGAAATTGAGATTCATTACAAAGATTGAGTGTCATATTTGAAGAATTGCTGTTTAAGTTGACAATTTTTTTTTTTTGATCATACAAACTATCATCTCTGCAATAGAGTAAAGTGTTAAAATTGTGAGTAGCTTGAGAAACATGCAGTCACACTAGAGAATATATGCATAGATAATATGATCAAATTTGATAGTAGCTTAGTAATATTTATTCATATAAAAAGTTAACACTAAATTATGAAATACAGAAGTGAACTCTTCTTTATATATTCAGAAGATTAAGCTCAAGCATTGTTGATGAGATCAGCAAGATTACATGCAACTCATGCAAAGTCTTTCAAAGATTGTATGTGACTTGAATTCTTATCATTGATGAAATGTCAAGATTTGTATGTGACTTGAACTTTTGTAGATTCAAAGTCTCTGAGAATCGATGATAAAGATTCTCATAGACTCAGTGTCTCTGAGAATCAACTGTGAAATTTCTCGTAGATTCAGTGTCTTAATTCTCATAGACTCAGATTCTCATCTGAGAGCTTAATGATAACGTTGAAGAATAATTCTTGTGTCTGTTTTCTATTCTTTAAAGAACTCTGATTCTCATAGATCTGAGTTCTGACAGCATTCATTTATTTAAAAGATAATGCATTTACATGATTTCATCACTATCTAACGAATTATCTGCAGAAGAAATCAGAGAAATGAGAAGAGAAAATCAACATGATATTTCGTGATTCTCAGATGTTGAAGCTATGTTTAAGAAGAGTATTTGAAGACATTGACAAGAAATGTACAGCAGAACGACAGTTGTACAATCTGCGACAGAAAATCTTCGCAGCGACTTATTCAATCAGCTTTCAGCATATTGCAATGAATATAAAATGAGACGATGCAGTTCTCATCAGTCAGTTCTACCAAAAACTGCAAAAGAAAGTCAAGAATGAAATCATCAGAATTGATAAACTCATTGACTTGCAGAAGATGATATTCAGAGCGATGATTCTCAATAACAGATAGTACAAGAGACATTTGAAAAAAGGTAAAAGATTGACTACGTCAGTAGTATTAAGTCGAAAGTTCAAGAAGAAATGATGACAGTCATACTATAATTCTCAATCTATGAAGCTAAATGCAATTCAAAAGATATTGATGAACACTTGTGATAAAACAGTTCAACAAAGCAAGACATGTTACACATGCAAAAAGCTAGATCATTACTTCAAAGATTGTACTCAGAACAAGTACAAGAACAAGTTAAAGCTTTATGATAAGTAAGACAGATCTTTTGTCGCAACAAAAAAAGATCAGAAAGATAAACATCAAGCATTGTCATGAACAATGTGTTACAAGAACAACTGTTACATTCATCTGAGTGATAAGAAAGATTCTGAATGATATTCAAAATTCTCATGAAAGAATCGTTTCTACACAGCAACTCATCATCAATCGAAAGTGCATGATGAGAATAGTGACGAGAGTTAACTCACTATGATCGCGAAATCAGAGATTCTCAACAACGAAGCATATGACTTGAATAGATTGAATGACATCGAAGAAGCTATTCATTAAGCAGTTGAGAAAGAAAGTCAACTTAGCGAAACTTTATGAGCATTCACTATTGCAGCAAAAGATGCTCTTAAGCAAGAAAAAGATCATCTTGAAGTAAAGAAAGATTTTAGAAAGTTTACAAGTCAAGTAAGCTTTATAAGCATGTACAACAAATTGTACACTCTCTTTAAACAGAAAGAGAAAGATTTTTCACAGCGAATGCAACAGATCAAGAATGATATACATCAAGCTATTTATGACACTATGCAAGATGAGTTGATCACATCACGCAAAGACATTTGATATCATGACATAGTCATGAAGAAGTCATTCACAGAAGTCAAGTTCATTAAGCAAGAAGAATATGTACTTCTTGATGAAAATCACATATTCAGAAAACTTAGATAAATGACAAAAGTCATCAGAAAAAGATTTGATCTGTGTGATTCAAAGAAATATTCACTTAAAAGAATCAATTCAAATTGATTTCAGTACATAGAACAAGTACTAGAGAAGTGAGCTTTTAGTTCAAAAAACTAGAAGATTCTTTGATTAATAAATCATTGAAGAAGTCTAGTTGAAGATCAAAAATCGAAAGCACATTTGTTTTCATCAATGACTCGTCGCAATTATGAGTCTGAGTCAAAGTTAATGATCACGCAGCACGACTATTTATAAACAGTGACTGCATTGAGAATTATATGTTCTCAGAATTTGCTAGAAAAGCGCAAATATTTATGCAGAAGAAGAAAGAATCTTACAATCTGCAAAACTTTAATGAAACACTCATAAAGTACAATAATGAACTAATGTCAGAATCATGTTTAAATAAGTCAATCAGCGAAAGTCAGAGTTGAATAGTGCTTGATCTTTAAAGATAGCTATAACTGAATATTAAAAATACAGAAGAAGATGAGTACAAAAGCTTTTGTTTAAGTAATATTCAAAGACTGTGCTAAGCTTGAAGAAAATGTGTTTGTGACATGAGTAGAATGTGATGTAGAAAGAAAGATGATGTTGAACAAAAAGATGTTGATGAAAGAAAATAGAGACTGAGTCAGATCTGAGCTAAAGACACTGACTAACTTTATTCAATCTTGATACGCTTGTAACATTACTTTCTTCTTTGAAAATTCATGTTCACATGAATGTTACTCATTTGCTTGCTTTTTTATTGAGTTATTTCAATACTAGCGTAACTTTCTTGAGTATAGCACATGAAATTCATTCAAAACTTTCTCGAAGTTATTGAATTCATCTTTATCAACATAGTATCATTCATCATCTTTATCTAGATCTTTTCATTTAATCTTGTACTGTATTCAATCTTGATAGCATCTGAAGTTCAGAATGTCATTTATCTTTCAGTATTCATCGTCATCATCATCAATAATGATGAGTTTGAGAGATTCTGCATGCTGTTCTGATAGAAAGTCTTTTGAATACAATCGCAGTAGCTTCAAGCTGAACATTGAATGCAGATGCTTCATGCTGACTGATAAATGAAGATGATAAAAGACTTTCGCTTTGACAATGATTTGATACAATTCTAGTTGTTTGTCTTTTAAATTTTTGCAGAGTCTCGTTGTCTTGATGTTTCTGAAAGATAGTCAAATTCAGTCATTTACTTCATAAATAATGTTTCATCTATGTTTATTGATCTGAACTTCAATGATCAGCTTCGTCTTTTTCAATTGTTAATGATTGAAGCTCAGTAACTCTTTCATTTAAATGACAATATCATCTGCTTTTCTAGCTTCAAGTTGTTCATGAGTTGTTTCATAGTCAGTTGTATCTGAATTGAAACTCATTCGAGAGTGAAATTCTTTATTAAAGTAGAAGAAGATCATTGAAGTGATTGAGAAGATATTGAAATTGTCGCTGAATTTTATCATAGATATTTATTTGACTCAGTCGTTCTGCATGTAATTGTAGTAAATTCTAAGTTTGCATTCAACATCTTGATTGACTCATTTCAATTGATCATCAATCTCAGAATGATAGACTGTGAATAAACTAGCTGTGATTCTCAGTCGCTTGCAAAGACTCTTTCACATAGTTGATATAAATTAAGAGTTTCTGTTCGAAACAATAGAACTGAGTAAATCATGCAGTCGATAGACGTTTCATAGCATGATTCAAATCATTTCTTCAACTGAAATGTCATCATCTTTTCAATGATAGAAAACATAGTAACATTCTTTGATGAAACAACATATGATTGTGCAAATGACGTTATAGTCTTCTGATAGAGATAGCTCAGTAATGAAGTTCATAACTATATCTTTTCAGCGTTCTTGTAAAATGAGTAGAAGATGATGAAGTTCATTGATGCTATTTCTAGAAGCTTTGCTTCGCTGATAAGCATGACAGTTTCAAATATATTATTGAATAGTAGCTTAATGATCTGACCAATAGTAGAAACATTGAACTAGATTAATGATTCATTTATTGTCGAGATGAGAGATTGAAGATTGATCATGCACTTCTTGTAGTAATTTCGTGTGCATGTTCTTAAAGATTCACAGTAGATCTTTTCTAAATAGAACATCATCAATAATTTCACAGTCTTTCAATTTAGTGATATGAAATTTAAGCTTGTTTTCGTTCATAGCTTGTTTATATTCGCTGCAGAACTCATCAGTTTAATTGATCATACATACTTGTTGATAGAGATTTGCTTTCGATTTAACAGATAGAACATCAACTTTATTGAAAGTTAGAATAGTCTGAAAACAATCTTCAAGACGCTGAGCTGATTCAGAGACGTTCACTAGAAACATTCTAATTAAAGCATCGACTTTAGTGTTCATTTTGCCTGATCTGAAAATGATCTGAAAGTTGAACTTCAATAGAACGTTCAGATAGTTGACTTGTCGTTGACTCAACTGTTTGTTTTTCATGAAGATCTTCAAAGTCTGATGATTGATGAACATCTGAATGAGTAGTTCAATGCATTTCAGCTCAAGTCATCAGTGTTCAAAACATTGAATAATGATTAGTAATTTCTTGTCATAAATGTGATAATTAATTTCAGCAAAGATCATGCTTTTGCTGTAGAAGATCATTGAATGAAGAACTCTCTCGTCATTGTACTGAGATAGTATTTCACCTTTTACATAGTTTAAAGCATCAATCTTCAGAATAGCTTGTCATTTAAAGTTGAAGTGACGAAGTACTGAGATTGAGCTGACTTGTTTCTTTAGATTGTCAAAGACTTAAACACAGACATTGTTTCAAACAAAAGATGTATTCTTTCTAGTCAGCTGAGTGAATGATTTAACTAGCTTCGAGAAGTTCTTAATGAAACGACGATAGAAGTTAACAAATCTCACGAAGCTTTGAATTTCTTTTAGCTTGATTGAAGTGATTCAGCTGACTATGACTGTCACTTTGCTGAGATTCATACAAAGATTTAGTTCTGATACAATAACTTCTAGAAAAACAGTCTCTTTTACATTGAATTTGCACTTTCGAATATTCATCTGCAGTTCAGCTTCGCGTAGTCAATTCAATACTAGTTTGACGTGATCTTTATATTTCTTTTTCGTTTTGCTATAAATGAGAATGTCATCTAGATAAACTTGACAAAAGTTGTTCAGAAAGTTTCATAAAACATCATTCATATATTGCTGAAATGAGATTGATTCATTAGTCAGTTTGAAAAGTAGCATCTTATATTTATATGCTTCTAAAGCAGTGATAAAAGTGATGTAATTCTTGCTATCAAAATGCATTCAAAGTTTGTTAAACATTGATGTGATATTCAATCTCATCAGATGCTTGCAATTCACTATTTTATCAATGATCTCATTTATTAACAATAGAGAATATTTATTTCTTTTGAAAATGACATTTAGCTTTTGATAGTTCACACAGAATCAAAGATCTTCATTTACTTTAAGAGCAAATAGAACGGAAAAGAAATAGAGAGTCTGACTAGAAGTGATGAATCTTTTTAACAGATTCTCATTTAAGTACTTCTTTATCTTCAGAAGTTTGACAGAAAACATTCAATAAACTCGACAGTGAGAAAGCATTAAATCACTGATAAGCTCAATTTTATGATTGTAGAAGCGATGAAAGAACAGTTTATTTGATTGAGTTCAATCAAAAACATCTAGAAACTCATGATATTTCAATGACAGCTTTGCTTTAATATCTTTCAAATTCTGAGTCGTTTCATTGATTGAAGAAACGTTTAAAGCGTTCAAATTGCATTGAGTATTGTACGCGATTTTTTTATTGATGTTCATCATGAATAGAGCAAAGACTTCAATCTTGTTTCTCTTTGAATGATTCAACAATGTTTTGAACGAAGCTGCGTTTATGCTTTGAATTGAGAATGACTCTTTCTGAGCAGAAGATGAAATGAGTCGTTTAAGCATCATAAAGATTTTAGTCTGAGTGATTGAAGAAGATGAAGTTGATTGTGATCAACTTGAATGCTTTGAATTGAGAGAAATCGAAAAAATCGAAATAGAAGTATTCAATTGATTCGAAAAAACAATGACGTCATTTCACATATTCAATAATATTTCGTTTTTATTCATTTAAAGCTTACTTAATATGACTTCATGATGATCAATATCAGCTATCAGCATTGATACAGTCAATTTCTTATGACTTTCAATGATGAGATTGAGTAGAATTTTATGAGTGATGATCTTCTTAAATATCTTTTCATCATAATCTCTTATTAGCTTCTCTTTTGTCAATGATATAGATTGAATTCTCAGTTTCTTGCATACTTTATTAACTAGATTAGAATGTATGATCATGTAAATGACTGAATCACTGTCTATTAAAGAACAAAGGCTGAAAGATTGATTCTGAGAGATGAGATGAGCATCAATTAGAAACGACTTTTCAAAGTAATTTTCTTTCAATAGAATTTCATCTAGTTTGCACAAAAATATAATCTCTATTTCTTCAATGACTTTTGAAGAGATGATTAGTTTTTTGAATCGAAATTCGAATTAAAATTGAAGCGATCATATTCATCGTTCACTGCATTAATTCTAGTAGGTCGATCAAAGCATTCTTTAGAGCTATGATTTGATTTATAACATATAAAACAGATTTTGACTAGAACGTTTGCTTCTTTGACGCTAGTTAAAATCGCGTCACACGACTTTAGATGATCAGATTTTGAATGATTGACTGACTGAGTAACAACAGCTTAATAAAAGATGATCTTTGACAGATCATTGATGTGTTTAATGAGATTGACTTTGTTTTTGATTTTCTGAATAACTTGCTGATCATTATTCAAATGAATCAGATAGAAACAAATTTTTTTGAGAAAATTAGATTGAACTAATTGATCTATTTAAATGAATCAAAGACAAGAGTTTATTTTATCTTTCAAATCAATGATCAGTTGCTTTTCGTAATACTTCAGATAGAAAGATAATCATTGAAACTGAGTGTAAAACTCGTTGAACTTCTTTGATTCTTGAATTAAGTTGTAGTATTTTCTACGAAAGTTGACTTTCTTATTTAAATTATTGAACAATTCAGCTAGTTCTTTCAAAAGATCATTAACGATCTTATAAAGATTGACACAGTCACGTTCGCGTCTAGATTGAATGATATCAGCTGCATCATTAAATAATCTGAAATGTACATAGCTCAGTTTGACTCATTCATTTGAAAAAAGATCAACGTTGATCTCTAGTTTATTCTGAATTTTGTTGTATCAGTTTTTCTAAGTAGAATTCTTTTCATCAGTAAATCAGAAAGAATCAGATATTTTCTGAGATTTAGAACGCTTAAAGTAAATGAAATCAGAAGAAGTGATTTCTTTAGTTTGAAGTCTAGTTTTCAACTCTTTGATTTCAACGTCTCATTGATTACTCAACTTGTTGAGTTGATCTGTTTCTCTGTCAAGAATCATGCATTGAGTCTTTCAGTTTTCGATAGAAACAGAAAATATTACTGTTTCAGTGAATGACTCGTCATCTTCATTGATGAATGATTCAGCACTAGAGAATTTCAATGAATCAGTCTCAGAAGTTTGAGAAAAGTGACTTTGAAATTCTTTGAAACATTCTTTGATAGATGAATGTTTTGACATGATGAAATTTGAAGAAAGATCGAGATTGAGCGAATGATGATGCTTGACAGTATTAATGAAGATGTATGATCAAGTGTTTAATCTTCAGAAAAGAATGTTGTTGATTAGAAGAGTATTTTTGATTTGTGAGTTTTTGAATAATTCTCAAGCAATTCACGAAGATTCTTTATCGTTGATTCTTTTAATCAAGTTGAACAGCTTATTTTCACTCGTCTGTTTCATGAGAATGAATTGATTCTCTTGATCAAGTAAACTTTGCATACTTAGTGAGTGATAAGTTGTCTAGCAATTTAAACAGTCTTGTCGTTGATTCTATTAAACTCTTTAATGTTGTTCAATCTTTCAATTGCATCAATCATCAGATAAATGAATTTCTTTAGACTTGTTCTGTCTGTATGAGTATGTTGAATGAATAATGAGATCAGTATCATGTGATTAACGAATTCTTAATATAATGTTAGAATCATGTTTAGATAAGTCAATCAGCGAAAGTCAGAGTTGAATAGTGCTTGATCTTTAGAGATAGCTATAACTGAATATTAAGAATACAGAAGAAGATGAGTACAAAAGCTTTTATTTAAGTAATATTCAGAGACTGCGCTAAGCTTGAAGAAAATGTGTTTGTGACATGAGTAGAATGTGATGTAGAAAGAAAGATGATGTTGAACAAAGAGATGTTGATGAAAGAAAATAGAGACTGAGTCAGATCTGAGCTAGAAACATTAACTAGCTTTATTCAGTCTTGATATGCTCATAACAACTAATAGATCAAGAAACTTAACTCATTTATTTGAGACTTGAACAACATTGAAAGAAGTTATGTTTAAATGTTACAAAGCAGTCAGACAGTGATATAGTTTTAAACATATCATGACTTTGTATGATCAATTCTATGATTAATTAAGTCAACGAGACAATTGCATTTCTGAGTACAGAAACAACGCGATTATACTCAATATTAAAGTCATCATAAAATGTGAAGATATTTCTTATGATGAGCGAAGAAATACGCGAAGAGTTCAGAGAAATCAATGACACACAGATGTTATGAAGCAGAGAGATTCAGAATGATCATTCAAAGAATCTCATTATCACTATTATTTCTAAAGAATATCAGAAATATAAGATTTTGTTTGAGAAAGAAAGTGATCAGAAGACACTACTTAAACATCAATCATGAAATCACAAGATTATGCTTGTTGACGACAAGAAATTCATAAAACAGTTCTCTTACTCATTGTCAGCAGAAAAGCTCAATGCTTTGTGATAATATCTGAAAATGAACATGTAAAAAAAATTCATTAGAGAATTGCAGTCATCAGCAGAATATTCAATTCTGTTCATTTCAAAATTGAATGAAAGTTTAAAACTATGTGTTGACTACAAAGCATTGAATAACATCATGATTAAAAACAGCTATTTATTATCACTCATAGCAGAACTGCAGAACAGACTGCAAAGTGCACAATAATTTACAAAATTCAATATATTTAAAGCATTCAATTGAATATGAATTAAAAAAGAAGATGAGTGAAAGACAGTCTTTTGCACTTAACTAGAACATTACAAGTATTTGATCATGTCTTTCAACTTAATCAATGCTTCAGTCACGTTTCAAATCTTTGTGAATAATGTGTTATGACATTATCTGAATCAATTCATCATAGTATATCTGAATGATATACTTGTCTACTCAAAGATGAAGAAAGAACATGTGTAACATGTTAAGAAAGTTTTACAGACTTTGAAGAAAGTCGATTTGCGCATTAAGTCAGAAAAAAGTGAATTTCATGTACAGAGTGTGAGACGACGAGATCTCTTTACATGAAACTGCGTAGTAGAAGATAATAAGATAGCATTTTATTGATGATAGAATTAATTGCTAAGAAACGAAAGTGAAAGCTTGCAGAGTTTTCATCTTCTGTCAAGTCATTATTTTTATTCACTTGTTAGTTTCTTTGATCTAATCTTGCAAGCTAGTCTTGCAGATATGCATCATTCATAGTCGATGAGATGCATTCTCACAACTGCATTTCTTCTTAAAGACTCGATCTTTAAATCTTCATAGCATCGTATTGTCTTTCTGTAGCTGATAGTGTAGTCATGACTTCTTCAGCGCTTTAACATCTGTGTAGAAGTGTCATGAGCTGATCATGTTAACAAGCATAAACAGAGCTAGTGCAAGATTGTTAATATTAACTCTTCAGCTTTGCTTTCTTTCTTTCTTTCTTTTCTTCTTGCCTCGTCTCAGCATATTCTTTCGTGAGTACTGCTTTTTCGAACTGATGAAGCATGAGATCTGCTATGCGTATCTTGCATAGCTTGCAGCTTATGATATAAGCTTCTTTCGTTGCAGCGTTGTTGTGATGCAAGTCAACTCATGAGTTAACATGAATGACATAGCAATATCAACATCATCATCATCATCATCACTATCATGATAAGTAGCAGCATTCACGCTCACTGAAATCATGCTAACATGCTCATGAAGTTTGCTCATTTTCTTGAAGTGTACATTTTTCTTCGCGTTGTCGTTGCTGCAACGTCTATCACGTCTGCTTTTTCTGCTCTTCTCGCGTCTGTTGCGTTGATGACTGAACTCATGATTTGTGATAAACATATTTATTTCTGTGTGTTTTAATAAATGCTGACGTATGTTAAATCATCATGATCAGAAGATCTGATGCTGTCGCTGCGTTCATCATCTGAGCGTAGTGATGACTCACATGTGTTGTGCTCTCATCGAGCGTGCTTGTAAATGTGAGCACTGCTTTAAAAAGAAGCATGATTGCGTGATAAATCTAGTCTTGCGCCTTCTTCAGCTGATGATGCATCACACTGCGCAAGCAATGATTCAACACTTCATCGTTCATGCTTGAAATCATCTCGTTCTTCGTCTTTGACAATGAAAGAGTGAGTAGTTTTTTCTCTCAGCATGTGAGATTGTATTTAACAGTTGAGTAAAGACTCTCGTCTCTCTCGTTTTCGTCACTTCTCATCTTCGTCACGTCACTTCGTCTTCGTCTCGTAAGTATTAACTGAAGCAAGCAATGCATGACGAGATTCACTGATGAATAAATAACTTCTTTCTTCACTTCAACATTCTTGCTTGCGATCGTTGATCACTTCTTTTCTTCACTCTTTCGTGATGTTCATCATCTTCTTTTTTAAAAGACATATGTTGCATGAGATTTTGTAATTTTAGTTTAGTATCAACTTCTTAAACTTGCGTCTTTGCGCTTTTGATATTCTCTCAATCATGATTCTTACATGATCTGTCTCTCTTTTTTCTCTTTGACTTCTTTGCAGTTGACTGATGTACTTGTCTTTCTGCCTCATAGTTCTCAATGATTTTCTTCACATTGCTAAGATTTTTCATTGATTCTCAGAAGTTTTCGTAGAGAGACAAATCAACTCATTAAACTAAATACTCAATCTTTTCTTTCTTGATTCGCTGATCAAGTATCTTCTCTATCTTTCATTTCTCTTTTTCTTTCACAAGAATGATTTGCAACTTCAAATTCTCATTACGCAAGTATCAGAGTTTCAATAAAGAGACATGAAAGATTGAGTGAATTGCATTATATTTCTCAGATAGTTCAAGCTTATATGCTTGCATGTTGATCTTCTTCAATATTCTGAATGATTTCAATTATCTGTGATCAATCTTCTTCTTTGATCAAAGCGTACAAATGTTTATACTTTGCAAAAGCACTTTATCTTTCATTTGAAAGCTTGCAGCTTTATGATGAGCATTATAATACTTTGCTTGCTGCTTTGCTACTCACTTTCATAGTTTCATTAAATGTTCTCTGATACTTTGTAGTCATTCTGCTCACTTCATAGTCATGAATGTCTCTTTCTTTAAAGTTCTGTTCTCAGATGTCTCTGCAAAGCTTGCAGTGTATTTTTTTAAAAGCTCATGTGAAGTTTTTTTGATACTAGTGTGTACGCTGTTGTTATATGCAAACGTCATCATTGACAAAAGCTCTGATCAGTTATTCATCTTGTAATTGAAATACACTTGCAGATAGTGCTCAAGCATCTGATTCTGTCTTTCTGTTTAATTATTGATTTGCAAATGAAATGCAATGCTTAGCTTTCACTTTGCTTCAAGATGTCAACATAAAGTGATTCAGAAATGATTGATAAATAGTGAGTCTTGATTTAATATAATGCTTTGCATCATTTCATGCTGAGATACGAATTTTTGTCATAGCAGATTTGCAAGCTTCTTGATGCTCAGATCTTTGATCGTCGAAATATAAATTATGTGCTTAATCAATTTATTTATCATTATCAATATAGTATTGCTTGTTTTTTCGATGTACGAATTCTTCGCAGAGAGCATGTTGATTATGAAATTCATGATCATCATGTGAAATAAATTTACATTCTCTGAAGATATAGACGTCAGCTTCTCATATAGCTTATGATGATGCACTTGCACTCGCTGACAGTTTGAACAGATGCAAACATATTTCATCATCTCTTTGAGCATTTTCAATCAGTAATATTTTCTTCTTATTGCAGTCTTAATATGAGCGTGTGCGAAATGATCTGCTTCAAAATCATCATGATTCATACGCAGAATCTCATTTCTTGTAGCAGAGTTATTGAGTACATAGACTGCAAGATCACGACGTAGCAGTTCATCATTTCTCATACTTCATTTTGAAAGCTCATTCTTTCTAGATGCAAATTGTTGATGTCACTTCTCATTTGCAACAAAGATGTTTCTTTGTTATAACTTCAGCAGTTATGCAGTCATTGATTCACTCATCTTCAAATAAAATCTCTTCGACTTCATAATCTGATGAATCAGAAGTTGAGACAACGCAGTGTCTAAAATTCTGCAAGATCTAGCGAGTACTTTCTTATTTAAGCACATGACTTGAGTATCTGCAATGACTATGTCATTCAGTTGCATCATCAATGCTGCAAGTTTGATTGCTGTTGAAACTTCTTCATTCTTTAGCAGCTCAGATTGACATTTCTGATTGCAAAGTTTGTTTCGCAGAGTAGATAGAAAATAATCATTATTCTTCTTGCTATTATTTAATTTCATGATGTTGAGTCTTCTTGATGATGCATTCGCAGAGTTTAATTTGTCTCTGTGATATTCTATATGAAAGTCAAACGCAGCTAATTTCTCAGCTCAGCGCATCTGTTATGTGTTGAGCTTCTTCATCATCATAAAGTAACGAAGATTATTGTGATCTGTTATTACACATATGAATCACTTGCTACTCTGAAGATAGTGTTATCAGTTCTTAAAATCAAGAACTATAGCATACAGCTCTTTGTCATGCATGTCTCATTGTACTTCAGCTTCTTTGAACTTATAACTATAGTATACAATGAAATATCATTGATCAGTCTTGCTCTTCTGACTAAGCACGTCTTCAACTTCATGATTGAATGCATCAATCTTTATGCGAAAATCTGCATCTCAATCATAATGTTTCAAAATGAAAGCATTGACAAAGATTGCTTTCAATCTTTCAAAAGCTTCTCTTGCTTTTGATGTCATTACAAAGAGCAAATATGTTACTCTCTTCTTTGCATTCTTAATTAAATCTGTTAAGAGCGTGATGATTTGAGAGAATTCTTTTATAAATTGTTGATAAAATCTTGCAAATCTCAAGAATATGAGAATGTTCTTTGCAGACTTAAGCTCAGATCAGCTAGTGATTGCATCAATACAAGACTGTTTTATCTGAATACTTTTTCACTTTATCATGAATCTCAGAAAAATAACTTTACTATGATTGAAAGTGCATTTTGACAACTTAACATACAGTCAATATTTCAGTAGCGTGCAAAGAATCTTGTGCATATACTTTCAATGCTGCTCTTTCGTCTCAGAGTATACTAAGACATCATTCAAATATATCACGCAGCAAATATTCATAAATAACTTAAGTGTGTAATTTACATAGAACTGAAAGATTGCAGAAGCATTTATCAGTTCAAAGAGCATCATCTAATACTTAAACTGATTGTAATGTGTATGAAAAATCGTTTTTCATTCATTGCTCTTGCAAATTCAAATGCAATGATAAATGTTGCAAATATCAATTTTGATAAAGTATTTTGCATGAGCAAAGTGATTCAGCGTCTCAGACAGTAGAGACAATGAGTAATTGTTCTTTACTGTTATTTCATTGAGATCACGATAGTTTATGCATAGATGAAGACTTTCGTTCGACTTCTTTATAAACAACACAGATGCTTCTGCAGAACTACTTGACAAATGAATTTATTTCTTCTCTAGCGCGCTGTTTAGATAGTCTCATATCACAGCGAGCTCATCTCATGTCATCTTATAAATAGACTCGATGCGAGACATTTTGCTCTTCATCAGATCAATGAAATGTTTCATCTGATCATGCGTGTTCAAACTATCAGAAAGAATCTCAGAAAACACTTTCTTGAGATCTTGAATAGCAGAGAGTATCTCTGATTTTTCGCTTGAAGCGCATTGCATCTTGCAGTCTGATGATCTGCATTCTGCAAAAAGTCATCTGTAGATAGCAGCTAATAGAACAAAGCTACATAAGTCTCTCTTCTTTTCTTAGCTGCAAGCATTATCAGCTCGACAAATTTTGATGTCTTGCACAGACTAACTTGTATTTACTTTGCACGCTGAGTGCTGTTTCTTCAATATGATCAGCAATGCTTGCGTCAGCGAATATTCAAGTTGATCTCATCTAATCATGAATAGTCAAGAATCATATCATATTCTTGCATGTTCACAGCATGAAACTCAGTGTTTCAGCTCTTGCAAACTTTCTTATGATTGATCAACTCAATATCAATCTGATGCATATCATAGCAGAGAATTCAACGATCATTAATCGTCTGAATCTGTTTCAGAGTTGCATGATTCTTTGATAACTCATGCTTTTTTACTCATAATTGCAATATAAAGTTTCGCTCGATCTCAGAGTCAATAAGACAGTGAGCTTCACGCATCTTTTCAGAGACATTTGTCAATACTGATATCATCAATGCATGTGACAATCGTCTTTTCGTAGTTATATTTAATGATTTGATAATGAACATCAGACTTTCTCTTTTTTCATCTCTTCGTCATGATTGCAAGTCTCTTATCTGAATGCATAGTTGAAACACATCAAATTATTAATCTTGTGTCTCAGCTTCTTGCATGATCAGCATGTAAGATTGAATGAAGCAGCATTTTGCTTGAACTCACTGAACTTGAATGTTGCATCGTCTTTAAACTGCGTGTTTGAAGCAAAGAACTTTGAATTATTCGTTGCAGTGACAGACTTCGTCTTCTCATGCAAGAATTGAAAACTCTTCTGAGACATTGCACTTTCATCTTGCTGCGAATGTAGTCTCGACAATGTGTCAGTGTCTCGCAGATGCAAGTCAATGTTTATAAGATGCTTTAGCAGACTGACATAATTGATAGAGATGTATAAGATGCAAAGAGACTCGTTCATGATGATCTTGTTAATCTTTATTTGCAAGTACATCATGTAAGTCTTATTGAATATATGATAGTTCAGATCTGCATACAGTCTGATGAGATACTGTTTGAAATTCGCGATGCTTTGATTAACTCGCTGCTTTGCAGTCTCAAGTCAACATTCTGTTTGAAAGTTGCGAATTTCAAAATTGCTAAGTTTAGCACGCAAGTATTCAGTGTAGTACTTTCAGTTGAATTTCTCATCATGATTGCACATGCTCATCATATGATCTCATCATTGATTGCAAGACTTCTCTGACAAGTATGATGCAGATCATCGCAGCTTCTCTTGTTTTGTAATGAAATCAGATGATGTCATGACTATGAAGTCTTTGCAGTCTTGCAGTCAGAACATCAAAGAGTTGTAGTTCATGATGCTCTGCTCTCTAAACTTGTGAGATCAATTAGCACGCTTGCGTGCATCACTTCAATAGTGATCATCACTATGTTGACATCAATGATCAGAGATTGATCAAGTCTCTTGCTCAAGTTTCAATATGCAAAGTTGCAAGGCAAGCAGTACATTCTGCGTCTTCAAATTCTTTAACTGCTTACGTACTTTGCTTGTTGATCGTCAAGAGACATGATCTGTCTGTTCATTAAATTCTTGCAATTTAAACTTCTCATCTGCATGTTTAAATGCGTGATTCTCAAATCTGTTCTGATAAAACGATGAATTCTCAGTGTAAGAGAAGTTATTACTTCTTTTGATTGTGCAACTTCTGATGAGTCGCTGCGTGTTTGACATCTTTTACTGAGCAGCTTCGTGCGAATGAAGCAATTAAAACTGTGAGATAATGAGATCTTTTTACGTGAAACTGCGTAGTAGAAGATAATAAGATAGCACTTTATTGATGATAGAACTAATTGCTAAGAAATGAAAGCAAGAGCTTGCAGAGTTTTCATCTTCTGTCAAGTTATTATCTTTATTCACTTGTTAGCTTCTTTGATCTAATCTCGCAAGCTAGTCTTGCAGACATGCATCATTCATAGTCAATGAGATGCATTCTCACACAGAGTGTACAGTTTTTGAAATTCATAATCACATCTCAGAATCTAAGAATAAATTCAAAGAAGATAGAAGCTGTTACAACTTAATCAATATTAAAGTCAAAGATTGAAGTTCAATTCTTTCTAGAATTCGCGAACTTTTATAAATGCTTTATAGAGAAATACTTCAGAATCATCTTGTCACTTATGAATCTTACAAGAAAGAACATATTGTTCATGTAAACTGAGAAAGCAGAAGAAGCTTTCAAGAAGCTGAAGAAATTGTTCATCTTTCAGTCAATACTGATCATGTTTGAATCAGGAAAACTCATTACACTTAAGATAAACGTGTCAGACGAAGCTATTAAAGCATGTATCAATCAATCGAATGATAAGAGACATCTGTATCTCATTGCATTTCACAGTAGAAAGCTTACAAACGCTGAATTGAACTACAAGATACATAACAAGAAGCTGTTAGTTATTGTTGATTCTTTCAAACAATGAAGAGTGTATCTGAAAGAATTTAGACATCAGATTCAGATATATACAAATCATAAAAATCTGCTATACTTTATGATCACGAAAGTTCTAAATCGAAGACAAATTAAATGATTGAAAAAGTTATCATCATACAACTTTCAAATTCAATATTGAAAGAAATTTGAAAACTTAAAGATCAACGTCTTGAGTAGAAGAGCAGATCACATGACAGATAGATCACAGATAAATCAGACTATTCTGCAAGAAAACTCAAATGATTCAATTGTTTATAATAAACAAAATGCAGCTACTTTACGAATCAACAACAGAGATCTTGAGAAACGAGTAAAGCTAAAGCTAGCAAAGAACTCAGTCGCGCAGAATATTATAGAAAATATCAAGAACAACGTGAACTTTGAGATTATCAATGAAATACTGACATTTCAAGATTTCATCTATGTTTCAACAAGATGCAGACAGAAGATAATAAATGATCATTACAAGTCAATGATACATGAACATCAAGATTCAAATAAAATCATTGAAAGAATATCTAAAATCTACTATTTTTCAAAGATGAGAAAACAGATAGAAGATATTATCAGAAAGTGCAACGTGTGTATTTGTATGAAACACAATCAACATAAACTTTATGAACTTTTGAAAAGTCTCAGCACATCAGATTGTGCATGAAAGAGCATAGCTTTGAACTTCATAGTCAAGCTATTTAAGTCAAAAGAAAGAATCATTAAGACATTGTATAATTCTATCTTGATTATAACAGACAGATTAATCAAGTACAAATACTTCTTGTCATACAAGAAAGCAACATTTGCAGAAGATTTAATTTACACATTTCTGAGAATGATTGTAGCAAATCATGAATTATCAGATGAGATAATTTCAAATAGAAATAAGCTCTTCACATTGAAATTCTGGAAATTCTTGATGAATCAGCTAGAAATTCATTATAAGCTGTTAACAGCTTATCATTTGCAAACAGATGAACAAATGAAAAGAATGAATCAGACACTGAAACAGTATCTCAGATGCTATATTAACTATAGGCAGAACGATTGAATACAGCTACTGTCAATAGTACAGTTGACTTTCAATAGCACAACAACAGAAGTAATCAGCATGTCATTATTTTTTGCAAACTACGAATTCAAGTCAGAAACTTTTAAGAAACTGTGTAAATTTGCACAATTAACTCAGAAAGCTACATTACAAATAAAACAATTGCAGCTGCTACAGAAAGAATTACAGAAGAACATACAGTTTCTCAGCAAGTGCATGATTCTGTACGCGAATAAGAAAAGAGATAGAGAATCTACTTTTAAAGAGAAGAACAAAGCATATCTACTAAGACAAAATATTAAGATGAAAAGATCAAGTAACAAACTGAATCACACAAAGTTAGAATCTTATAAAATTCTAAAGATCAAAGAATCAATTAACTACAAGTTAGATTTGTCAGCATTTATGAAAATACATTCAATATTTCATATCTGTCTATTGAAGTTTGCAAACTTGAATACATTAATTCAAATAGAATCTTCAGAAATTGATTCAAAAAGTCAGAACATTGAGTACGAAGTAAAGAATATACTGAATTGACAGAATATCAAAGATCAGTCTTATTGATTAGTCAAGTGAAAAGATTATGATCATATCAAGAACACTTGAAAATTGAAGAAAAATCTCAAGAATTGTTAGATGCTTCTGTAACAGTTTCAGTTGAGAAATTCAGTCAGTCAAAGTCTGATGAAATCTTAATCTGATTGAAAGACACATCAAAGAAAAGATTGTTCAGTGATAATTCACTAGTCTTTCTTTCATCTTTCTTGAGCTTAATGATGTTTTGAAACTCTCGTTCAATCATCATCTGTTTCTTATTCTTCAGAAACACAAATTAATTTTGCAAATGAGTAACTTTTGCGAAGATTTCTTGCATCTGCTTGTGAGCATTCAGCAGCTTATGAAAAACGTGATCACATTCTGCCTTTATTCTTTTTCACTTCATCATCAAGAAAATAAGATTGCATTTGCGATTGAGATGCACACACTCAATGCAATGATCAATTTCGTTGTCAACATGACATTTCTTTTGCAAGTGATTGCAGTGTTCACAGAGATGCATGACAGCATGCTCAGAACTTGTACACTTAAGAAGATTTTTGTGACACAAGATAAAGTTTTTGATTGTGCAATGAGAAAACATGAAGAAAAAGTGATTTTCAAGATGAAAATCTTAGAAGAGAATCTAGTATTAAAACTTTCTTGCATGAAATTATGTAACAGCAATGATTAAATAATCATTGAGTAATCAGAATCTCAAAATGATTACTCTCATCACTTGAATCAGAAGTGATCACAGTGAGCATGATGAGCATGATGCTTATCTCGCTCATCTTGCTCAAAAATGATCAAAATGATCATTCAGAGCAGAAATAACTTAACATGATTCTTTTATATCTATATAACAATAATTGTTTTCTTAGATAGAAGCTTCATGCTCAACTCATGTAAGTAGTCAATACATATTATTGTCTCAACTATCTTCAGATCTCAAGTTTAGTAATGATGATTACTGTTTGATCTTTGTATATATCTTGTGTTGTTAAAGAGACAATCATTACATGAATGTTAGTGAGTTCTCTGTGTAATGATTAGAACTAATCAGCGAGCTAGTCAAATTTGACTCAGATATAACTCAGATATGACTCAACACTTTTTTTCTTTCTTAACACTCTTTTCTTTCATCAACATCTTGTTCATCTACATCACATTCTTTTCATGTCACAAACACATTTCTTTTAAGTTTAGCACAGTCTCTGAACATTACATAAATAGAAGCTTTTGTATCAATCTTTCTCTGTATTCTTAATATTCAGTTATAGTTATCTTTAAAGATCAAGCATTATCAACTCTGATCTTCATTGATTGTATCATTTAAACATGATTCTGACATTATATTAAGAATTCGTTAATCACATGATACTGATCTCATTACTCATTCAACATACTCATCTAGATAAAATGAGTCTAAAGAAATTTGTTTATCTGATGATCGATGATAATTGAAAGATAGAACAACACTAGAAAGTTGAATAGAATCAACGACAAGATTGTTTGAATTGCTAGACTACTTATCACTCATTAAGTATGCAAAGTTCACTCAATTATGAGAATCATGATAAGAAATCTTCGTGAATTGCTCAAGAATCAAATCGATCGATAGATTCAATGATAAAGAATCTTCGTTGTTTGCTAAAGAATTAATCAAATCAATCAACAAATAAATCTCATCTTCTTTGTTGAAGATTAAACATCATTTTATACATCTTTCTTCTTCAATCATCAAGCATCATCACTCATTCAACCTCTTTCTTTTTCAAACAAATCTCATCATGTCTAGTCATTCATCTACTGAAGAGCATTTCAAAGAATTTCAAAATCGTTTCTCTCAGACTTCTGATGCTGATTCATTGAAATCACGAATGAAATCATCAAGTGCTGCATCATTCATTCATGAAGATGATGAATCATTTGCTGAAATGATGATACTTCTTATGTTTTACAAAATTTGAAAGACTTGAAGTTTAGCTCTTGATGAAGAAACAGATTGACTCTACGAGTTAAATAAACAACAAGAAGACGAAATTAAAGAGTTAAAAACTAAACTTCAAGCTAAAGAAAACATCTCTTCTGATTTCATTTACTCTGAGTGTTCTAAGTCTCAAAAAATACCTGATTCTTCGCTGTTTACTGATGAAAAGAATTCTACTTGAGAGAACTGATACGAAAAAATTTAGAATAAACTAAAGATCAACGTTGATCTCTTTTCTAATGAATGAGTCAAACTGAGTTATGTACATTTCAGATTATTTGATGATGCAGCTGAAATCACTTGTTATGAATGTGTCAGAATTGAATAAGATCAAAGCTTTAACTTTAATTAATTCATAGTGAATGCTAGCGAGTTCACTGTGTATTAATTAAAACTAGTCAACAATCTAGTTGAAATCTGATCTAAATCTGACTCAAATTTAACTCAGATATGACTCAGCATCTTTTTTCTTCTCTAGCATCTTCTAACTCACTTCTATTGTCTTCTATGACAAACACACTTCTTTGTGTTACGAATAATTAACAGATGTTTATGACAAACACATTTCTTTGTGTCACAAACATCTTTCAAATCAACATCTTTCTTGTGTTTCAACACGTTCTCTTTGAGACTAGCGTCAATCTGAGTAACTACTATATAAAGTGTGTTCTTCTTGCTTTTGTATCTTTTTTCTTCTGTATTCTTAAAGTCTTAGTTATAGCTATCTTTATAGATCAAACATTCTAGTCACGCATGCACTCTGATTAGTTTCTAGACACGATTTCAACATTACTTTAAGAATTCATTAATCACATAATACTGATCTCATTACTCATTCAAATCAACTTGACTGACAATGAAACAAGTATAAAGAAATTTGTGTATCTGATGATTGATGACATCAAAAGACAAAACAACATCAAGAAATTAATAAAATCAACGAAAATATACAATCATGTGATTGCTAGAGAATTTATCGCTCAGTCAGTAGCATCAGTTCAGATCAATTGATAGAATCAAGAAATTAAGATCTTGATTGCTTGAGAATCATCAAAAAATTTCTCAAATCAGCAACATTCTTTTCTGAAGACTAAACACTTTAACAAATGATCTCACTACATACTATCAAGCATCATTCTTTGCTCGATTGATAACTCTTCGCTATGACTCAATCATCTGTGAACAATTTCTTCAAGAATAATCAAAGCTTTATTTCTTCTGATATTACAGATTCAGTTATTTATTCTGAGTTATCATTTTGCATATTGAAATATCTTAGAATCAATGTTGTATGAAAACATCAATACTCTTTGTCTCATTCTCAAACTTTCAATGAATCTTGTGAAGCTTCTATGTTACGAGCGTATCAAGGCTGAAAAAGGCTGAAGCTCTAATCAATTTGCAGAGTATGTTAGCGAGTACTCTGCGTATTGATTAAAGCTAGTCAGTGTCTCTAGCTCAGATCTGACTCAGTCTCTATTTTCTTTCTTCAACATCTCTTTGTTCAACATCATTTTTCTTTCTACATCACATTCTACTCATGTCACAAACACATTCTCTTCAAGCTTAGCACAGTCTCTGAATATTACTTAAATAAAAGTTCTTGTACTCATTTTCTTCTGTATTCTTAATATTCAGTTATAGCTATCTCTAAAGATCAAGCACTATTCAACTCTGACTTTCGTTGATTGACTCATCTAGACACGATTCTGACATTATATTAAGAATTCGTTAATCACACGATACTGATCTCATTATTCATTCAACATACTCATACAGACAGAACAAGTTTAAAGAAATTCGTTTATCTGATGATCAATGTAATCAAAAGACTGAACAACATTAGAGAGTTTGATAGAATCAACAACAAGACTGTTTGAATCGCTAAATAACTTATCACTCACTAAGTATGCAAAGTTTACTTGATCAAGAGAATCAACTCATTCTTGTGAAACAGATAAGTGAAAATAAGCTGTTCAACTCAATTAAGAGAATCAACGATAAAGAATCTTCGTGAATTGCTTGAGAATTACTCAAAAACTCACAAATCAAAAATATCTTTCTAATCAACAACATTCTTTTCTGAAGATTAAACACTTGATCATACATCTTCATTAATACTGTTGAGCATCATCATTCACTTGATCTCATTCTTTCTTCAAATTTCATCATGTCAAAACATTCATTTATCGAAGAACATTTTGAAGAATTTCAAAGTTGCTTTTCTCAAATTTCTGAGACTGATTCATCGAAATTCTCTAGTGCTGAATCATTCATCAATGAAGATGACAAGTCATTCGCTGAAACAGTAATATTCTCTGTTTCTATTGAAAACTGAAAGACTCAATGCATGATTCTCAACAGAGAAACAGATCAACTCAACGAGTTGAGTAATCAACGAAACGTTGAAATCAAAAAGTTGAAGACTAGACTTCAAACTAAAGAAATCACTTCTTCTGATTTCATTTACTTTAAGCGTTTTAAATCTTAGAAAATATTTGATTCTTTCTGATTTACTGATGAAAAGAATTCTACTTGAAAAAACTGATACGACAAAATTCAGAATAAACTGAAGATCAACGTCAATCTCTTTTCAAATAAATGAGTCAAACTTAGTTATATACATTTCAGATTATTTAATGATGCAGCTGATGTCACTCAATCTAGACATGAACATGACTATGTCAATCTTTATAAGATCGTTGATGATCTTTTGAAAGAACTAGCTGAATTGTTCAATGATTCAAATAAGAAAGTCAACTTTCGTAGAAAATACTACAACTTGATTCAAGAATCAAAGAAGTTCAGCGAGTTTTACACTCAGTTTCAATGATTATCTTTCTATTTGAAGTATCATGAAAAGCAACTGATTGTTGATCTGAAAGATAAAATAAATTCTCGTCTTCAATTCATTTGAATAGATCAATTAGTTCAATCTGATTTTCTCAAAGAGATTCATTTCTATCTGATTCATTTGAATAATGATCAGCGAGTCATTCGAGAAATTAAGAACAAAGTTAATCTCATCAAATGCATCAACAATCTGTCAAAGATCATCTTTCATAAAGTTGTTGTTACTCAGTCAGTTGATCATTCAAAATCTGATCATCTAAAGTTGTGTAATGCGATTTTAACTAACGTCAAAGAAGCAGACGTTCTAGTTAAAATCTGTTTTATATGTCATAAATCAGATCATAACTTTAGAGAATGCTTTGATCAATTTACTAGAATTAATGCAGTGAACAATGAATACAATTGTTTTGAGTTCAATTTTAATTTGAATTTCAATTCAAAAAACTAGTCATCTCTTCAAAAGTCATTAAAGAAATAAAGATTATATCTTTGTGCAAATTAAACGAAATTCTATCAGAAGAGAATTACTTTGAAAAGTCGTTTTTAATTGATATCTTTCTCAACTCTCAGAATCGATTTTTTAGTCTTCGTTCTCTGATAAACAGTGATTCAGTCATTCATACGCTCATACATGCTAATCTAGTCAATAAAGTATGCAAGAAACTAGAAATTCAATCTATATCATTGATAAAAAAGAAGTTAATAAGAGACTATGATGAAAAGATATCTAAAAAGATCATCACTCATAAAATTCTATTCAATCTCATCATTGAAAGTCATAAGAAATTGACTGTATCAATGCTGATAGCTGATATTAATCATCATGAAGTCATATTGAGTAAGCTCTGAATAAATAAAAACGAAATATTATTGAATATGCAAAATGACGTCGTTGTTTTTTCAAATCAATTAAATACTTCTATTTCGATTTTTTCAATTCTTCTCAATTCAAAGCACTTAAGTTGATCACAGTCAACTTCGCTCTCTTCTATCATTCAGACTAAGACTTCTATTATGCTCAAATGATCTGTTTCAACTATGACTAAGAAAGAATCATTCTCAATTTGAAGCATAGATGCAGCTTCGTTCAAAACTTTACTGAATTAATCAAAGAAGAATCAGACTGAAGTCTTTGCTTTATTCATGACTGATATTGATAGAGAAATCACGTACAATACTCAGTGCAATTTGAACATTTTAAACATTTTTTCAATCAATGAAATGACACAGAATTTGAAAGATATTAAAGTCAAGCTGTCATCAAAATATCATGAGTTTTTAAATGTTTTTGATCGAGCTCAATTGAATAAACTATTCTCTTATCACTTCTACGATCATAAAATTGAACTCATCAGTGATTCAATGCTTTCTCACTGTTGAGTCTATTAAATGTTTTCTATCAAACTTCTGAAAGTAAAGAAGTACTTAAATGAGAATCTGTTGAAGAAATTCATCACTTTTAGTCAGACTTTTTATTTCTTTCTCATTTTATTTATTCTTAAAGCAAATGAAGATTTTCAATTCTATATGAACTATTGAAAGCTAAATGTCATTTTCAAAAGAAATAAATATTCTCTATCATTGATAAATGAGATCATTGATAAAATAGTGAGTTGCAAACATTTGATCAGATTGAACATCATATCAGCGTTCAACAAACTTCAAATGCTTTTCAATAATGAGAATTACATCACTTTTATCACTGCTTTAGAAGCATATAAATACAAGATGTTATCATTCAAACTGATTAATGAATCGATCTTCTTTCAGCAATATATGAATGATGTTTTATGAAACTTTCTGAAAGACTTTTGTCAAGTCTATCTAAATGACATTCTCATCTATAGCAAAATGAGAAAGAAACATAAAGATCACGTCAAACTAGTATTGAGTTGATTACGCAAAGCTGAACTGCAGATGAATATTCAAAAGTGCAAATTTGATGTAAAAGAGACTATTTTTTTAAAAGTCATTGTATCAGAACTAAATCTTCATATGAATCTCAGCAAAGTGACAGTCATAGTCAGTTGAATCACTTTGATCAATCTAAAAGAAATTCAGAACTTCGTGAGATTTATTAACTTTTATCATCGTTTCATTAAGAACTTCTCGAAGCTAGTCAAATCATTCACTCAGCTGACTAGAAAGAATACATCTTTTGTTTGAAATGAGATTTGTGTTCAAGTCTTTGACAATCTAAAGAAACAAGTCAGCTCAATCTCAGTACTTCGTCACTTCAATCTTAAATGACAAGCTATTCTGAAGATCAATGCTTTGAACTATGTAAAAGATGAAATACTATCTCAGTATAATGACAAGAGAGTTCTTCATTTGATGATCTTCTACAGTAAAAGCATGATTCTCGCTGAAATCAATTATCACATTTATGACAAGAAATTACTAGTCATTATTTGATGCTTCAAACATTGATGATTCAAGCTGAAGTGCATTGAACTACTCATTCAAATATTCATTGATCATCAAGCTTTGAAGATTTTCATAAAAAATAAACAGTTGAGTCGATGACAAGTTAACTATCTGAACATTCTGTTGAAGTTCAACTTTCAGATCTTTAAATCAGGCAAAATGAATACTAAAGTCAATGCTTTAACTTGAATGTCTTTAACAAACATCTCTGAATCAGCTCAATAACTTAAAGATTATTTTCAGACTATTCTAACTCTTGATAAAGTCGATGTTCTATTCATTGAATCAAAAGCAAATCTCTATCAGCGAGTATGTATGATCAATCAAATAAATGAGCTCTGCAATAAATATAAACAAGCTATAAACGAGAACAAGCTTAAATTTCATATCACTAAATTGAAGAACTGCGAAATCATTGACAGCATTCTCTTTAGAAAAGACTTACTGTGAGTCTTCAAGAATATGCATATGAAACTGTTACAGAAAATTCATGATCAGTTCTTAATTTCTCATCTTGACAATAAACAAACTATTGATCTAATTCAATGATTTTACTATTGATCAGATCATCAAGTCACAGTCAGACAGTACATTTGAAACTGTCATGTCTGTCAGCGAAGCAAAGTCTCTAGAAATAGCATCAATGAACTTCATCATCTTCTACTCATTTTACAAGAACGCTGAAAAGATATAGTTATGAACTTCATTACTGAGCTATCTCTATCAGAAGACTATAACGTCATTTGCACAATCATATGTTGTTTCATCAAAGAATGTTACTATGTTTTCTATCATTGAAAAGATGATGACATTTCAGTTGAAGAAATGATTTGAATCATGCTATGAAACGTCTATCGACTGCATGATTTACTCAGTTCTATTGTTTCGAACAGAAACTCTTAATTTATATCAACTATGTGAAAGAGTCTTTGCAAGCGACTGAGAATCACAGTTAGTTTATTCACAGTTTATCATTCAAAGATTGATGATCAGACAAAACGAGTTAATCAAGACGTTGAATGCAAACTTAGAATCTATTGCAATTACATGCAGAATGACTGAGTCAAATGAATATCTATGATGAAATTCAGCGACAATTTCAATATCTTCTCAATCATCTCAATGACTTCTTTCTACTTCAATAAAGATTTTCACTCTTGAATGAGTTTCAATTCAGATACGACTGACTACAAAATCATTCATGAACGACTGAAAGCTAGAAAAGCAAATGATATTATCATTCAAATGAAAGAGCTACTGAGCTTCAATCATCAACAATTGAAAAAGACGAAGCTGATCATTGAAGCACAGATCAATAAACATAAACGAGACGTCATTTATGAAGTAGAGAACTGAGTTTGACTATTCTTCAGAAACGTCAAAATCATAAGATCATGCAAAGATTTGAAAGATAAACAACTAGAATCATATCAGATTACTGTCAAAGCGAAGATCTTCTATCATCTTCATTTATCAGTCAGCATGAAGCATTTGCATTTGATGTTCAACTTGAAGTTACTGCAATCATATTCAGAAAATTCTCTATCAGAACAGCATGCAAAACTTCTCAGACTCATCATTATTAATGAAGACATTAATGAACATTAAAAGATAGATGACATTCTGAACTTCAGACGCTATCAAGATTGAATACAGTACAAGATTAAATGAAAAGATCTAGATAGAAACGATGAATGATACTATGTTGATAAAAATGAATTTAATGACTTTAAGAAAGTTTTGAACGAATTTCATGTGCTATACTCAAGAAAGTCACGCTAGTATTGAAATAACTCAATAAGAAAGTAAGCAAATGAGCTACATTCATACAAACATGAATTTTCGAAGAAAGAAGTAATGTTACGAGCGTATCAAGACTGAAAAAGACTAAAGTTCTAATCAATTCGCAGAATATGCTAGTGAGTACTCTGCGTATTGATTAGAACTAGTCAGTGTCTTTAGCTCAGATCTGACTCAGTCTCTATTTTCTTTTCTCAACATCTTTTTGTTCAACATCATCTTTCTTTCTACATCACATTCTACTTATGTCATAAACATATTTTCTTCAAACTTAATGCAGTCTTTGAATATTACTTAAATAAAAGCTTTTGTACTCATTTTTTTCTGTATTCTTAATATTCAGTTATAGCTATCTTTAAAGATCAAGCACTATTCAACTCTGACTTTCGCTGATTGACTCATTTAGACATGATTCTGACATTTTACTTCATGAAATATAAAAAATGTAAAGCAGCTACAACATTGAGTTAAACAAGACTCAGAAGTTTTTCTAGAAGATTTGAACAGTCTTCAAACTCAACGAGATTTAAACGTGAAAGCTTGTGCGTTATTTGACAAGATATCAAGTGAACAAATATGAAAGACTCGTTTCAAGAAAATGAATAAAGTCAAAGAATGCTTGAATCAATTAAATCAGATGTTTCAAAATCAAGTGACTGAATTACAACATCAACTGCAATCATTTAAAGAAGTCACTTCTTTTTCTTCTATTTTGTTCAATTTCTTCAAATGATTTCAAAAGCTTTTGAATTCATCTCTGTTTACTGATGAAAAAGAATCTATCTGAAATGATTGACAAGAAAAGATTCGTGACAAGCTAGAAATCAACGTTGATCATTTTGATATCAATAAAGTTATTCTGATCTACGTTCACTTCAGAATTGAAGAAAACGCAGTTAAAGCTACTTTAGCTTGACATCAACAAGATTTATTAAATCTCTATGTCACAGCAGATGATCTGTTAAATGAACTTACTCAGCTTTATGATGATTTCAACAAAAAGACAAACTTTTGAAGAAAATATGCTAATCTCTCTTAAGAAAAGAGCAAATTCAGCGATTTCTATTCAATGTTTCAACGTCTGTTCTTTTATCTAGAGTATCACGAAAAGCAATTGATCGTTGATTTATGAAACAAGATAGTTTATTGTCTTCATGCAGCTTGAAGTAGTTAATTAATTCAGTCAGAATCTCTGAACGAAATTCGTAGCTATCTGATTCATTTGAACAATGAGCATCGAGTCATAAGTGACATTAAAGAAAAGAAATTTCTGAACAAAGTCAGAAAGCAAGTCATCTTTGCTGAGAAACGAGATTCATTGAATTTCTACAGAAAGATTGAGATCACTACACTCGTCGATCATTCAAAGTTGCATGACGCGATTTTAACTAGCGTCAAAGACATCAATCTACAAGCTGAAATCTGTTTCATCTGTTACAAATCAGATCATACTTCTAGAGAGTGCTCTGATCAATCTAGAGTTAATGTTTTAGAAGATGATGAGTTTAATCATTTAAATTCTGAGTCAGATTCTGATTCAAAAAACTAGTTATCTCTTTCAAAGTCATTGAAGAAGTAAAGATCATATCTTTGTGCAGTCAAATCAAAGTTTTATTGAAAGAAAACTATTTTGAAAAGTCATTTCTAATCAATGCTTCTTTTATCTCTTAGAGCAATTCTTTCAGCCTTTGTTCTTTGATAGATAGTGATTTCGTCATCTACATGCTGATACATGACAAGCTAGTCAATAAAGTATGTCAGAAACTTGAAATACAATCTATATTACTAGCAAAAGAGAAGTTAATACGAGAATATGATGAGAAGTTAGTTAGAAAGATAATTACTCATAAGATTCTACTCAATCTCATAATTGAAAGTCATGAGAAATTGATTATGTCAATGCTGATAGCTGATATTAAGCATCATAAAGCTATATTGAGCAAACTCTGAATGAATAAAAATGAAATATTATTGAACATGAAACATGATACTATCATATTTTCTGATCAATTAAATATTTCTATCTCGATTTTTTCGATCTCGTCAAATACAAAGCACTTAAGTTGATCGCGATCAACTTTGATCTCTTCAGCAGCTCACAGTCAAATCTTTAAGATGCTTAAGCACTCAGTTTCAACCGTTCAGAAAAAGTCTTTCTCGATTCAAAACATAAATGTTGTTTCTTTTTAAGCTCTGATAAATAGAAAAAAAAAGAATCAGACAGAGATTTTTGCTATGTTCATCGAAAACATCGATAGAAAAATCATCTACAATACTCAATGCAAACTAGATGTCATAAACGTCTTTTTCGTCAATGAAACGACTCAGAATCTAGAAGATATTAAAGTCAAGCTATCATTGAAGTATCAAGATTTTCTAGATGTTTTTAATCGAGCTCAGATAGACAAAATATCATCTCATCATTCATATGATCATAAGATAAAGCTTACTAGTGACGTAACGTCATCTTGCTGTCGAGCATATTGAATATCTTTCTACAAGCTTCAGAAAGTAAAGAAATATCTGAACAAGAATCTTTTCAAAGAATTTATAATCTTTAGCAAAGCTTCATATTTCTCACTTGTTCTGTTCATCTTAAAAGCAAATGAAGATCTACGATTTTGCGTTGACTATTGAAAGCTCAATGCTATTATCAAAAGAAATCGCTATTCTCTATCACTCATAAATGAGATAATCAACAAAATAGTTGATTGCAAACATCTGACTTAATTAGATATCATTTCAACTTTTAACAAACTGCGAATGCATTCTGATAGTGAAGATTACACTATCTTTATCATTGCTTTAGAAGCATACAAATCAAAGATGCTATCTTTTGAACTTATCAATGATTCTGTCTCATTTCAGCAGTATATGAATGATGTTCTTTGAAACTTTCTAAATGACTTCTGTCAAGTCTATCTAGATGACATTCTGATCTACAGCAAAACTTAACAAGAACATCAACAACATGTCAAGATGATATTAAATCATCTATGAGAAGCTGATTTACAAGTAGATATTTGAAAGTGCGAATTCAACGTAGAAGAAACTATCTTCTTAAAAGTCATAGTTTCAGAACAAGATCTTCGTATGAATTCTATCAAAGTGAAAGTCATAGTCAACTGAACTACGTTGATCAATTTAAAAGAAGTTCAGAGCTTCGTGAAATTTGTTAACTTTTATCGTCGTTTCATTAGAGACTTCTTGAAGCTAGTCAAATCATTCACTCAGCTGACTAGAAAAAACATATTTTTTGTTTAAAATGAAGTTTATGTTCAAGCTTTTGACAATTTAAAGAAACAGATCAGCTCAATCTCAGTACTACGACATTTCGATTTCAAATGACAGACTATTTTAAAAATCAATGCATCTGACTACATCAAAGATGAAATATTATTTCAGTACAATGATGAGAATATTCTTCACTCAGTAGCTTTCTACAGCAAGAGCATGATTCTCGCTGAATGCAATTATCATATCTATGACAAGAAATTGCTAATCATTATTCAATGCTTTGAACACTGAAGACTTGAGCTAGAATGCACGAAGCTGCTCATTCAGATGTTCATTGATCATCAGATTTTAAAGATCTTCATGAAAAACAAACAGTTAACTCAACATTAAGTCAATTATCTAGACATTCTATTTAAGTTTAACTTTCAGATCATTTTTCAATCAGACAAAATAAACACTAAAGTCAATGCTTTAATCAGAATGTTTCTGATCAACGTTTCTGAATCAATTCAGCGTACTGAAGATCACTATCAGATCATTCTGACATTTAATAGAATAAATATTCTAGCTATTGAATCTGAAGTTGATCTCTATCAGCGAGTAAAAGATGTCAACAAGACAGATGAGCTTTGCAATGAGTATAAGCAAGCTATAAGTGAAAACAAGCAGAAGCTACATAGCACTGAATTGAAGCATTGCAAGATTATTGATGATGTTCTGTTTAAAAAAGATCTACTGTGAATTTCTGAGAATATGCATACGAAATTGCTAAAGAAAATTCATGATCAGTCTTTCATCTTTCACTCTGACAATCAAAGAACTATTAATTTAGTTCAACGTTTCTACTATTGATCAGATCATTGAGCAATAATTAGACGTTACATTCGAAATTATCATGCCTGTTAACGAAGCAAGACATCTAGAGATAGCATTAATGAACTACTTCATTCTCTATCGATTTCACAGAAACGCTGAAAAGATATAGTTATGAACTTCATCACTGAGCTATCTCTATCAAAAGATTATAATGTCATTTGCACAATCATATGTTGTCTCATCAAGAAACGTCACTATGTTCTTTGTCATTGAGAAGACAATGACATCTCAGTTGAAGAAATGATTTGAATCATACTATAAAACATTTATTGACTTCATGATTTATCTAGTTCTATTGTTTTAAACAGAGACTCTCAGTTCATATCAATCATGTAACAAAGTCTTTGCAAGCGACTAAGAATTACAGCTAGTTTATCAACAGCTTATCATTCTGAGATCAATGATCAATTGAAACGAGCTAATTAAGATGTTGAACATGAACTAAGAATCTACTGCAATTACATGCAGAACGACTGAGCAAAATGACTATCAATGATAAAATTCAGCGAGAATTTCAATATTTTCTCAATCATCTCAATGACTTCGTTCTACTTCAATAAGAGTTTTCACTCATGAATAAGTTTTGATTCAGATACAACTGACTACAAAACAACTTGTGAACGTCTTAAAGCTAGAAAAGCAGATGATATTATTACTTGAATGAAAAAGCTTCTTATTTTTAATCGTCAGCAATTAGAAAAGATGAAGCAGATCATCAAAGCTCAGATCAATAAACATAAACAAGACATCATTTATAAAGTAGATGACTGAATTTGATTATTCTTTAAAAACATAAAGATAACTAGATTATGTAAGAATTTGAAAGACAAACAGCTAGAATTCTATCAAATCACTGTCAAAGTTGAGATTTTCTATCATCTTCATTTATCAATAAGCATAAAGCAGCTGCATTCAATGTTCAGTTCAAAGTTATTACGTTCTTATTTCGATGATTTCTTATCAGAATAGCATTCAGAATCTTCTAAATTTCTTACTATTGAAGATGATGAGCATTGAAAGATAGATGACATTCTGAACTTTAAATGATATCAAGATTGAATACAATACAAGATCAAATGAACGAGACTAGATCAAAACAATGAATGATACTATGTCAATAAAGAAGAATTCAAGAGCTTGAAAGAAGTTTTAGTTGAATTTCATAAACTTTATTCAGACAAGTTATACTAAATTGAAAAACAGTGAAAATTTTTGCGTTTCATTTGTTCTATTCATGCAAACATGAATTTTCAAAGAAAAGAGTAATGTTATGAATGTGTCAGAATTAAATAAGATCAAAGCTTTAACTTTAATTAATTCACAGTGAACGCTAGCGAGTTCACTGTGTATTAATTAGAGCTAGTTAACGATCTAGTCAAAATCTGACCTAGATCTGACTCAGATTTGACTCAAATATGACTCAGTATCTTTTTTCTTCTTTAGCATCTTCTAATTCGCTTCTATTGTCTTCTATGATAAACACACTTCTTTGTGTTACAAGTAGTTAACAGATGTTTATGATAAACACATTTCTTTGTGTTGCAAACATCTTTTGAATCAACATCTTTCTTATGTTTCAACACGTTCTCTTTGAGACTAGCGTCGATCTGAGTAACTACTATATAGAGCGTGTTCTTCTTGCTTTTGTATCTTCTTTCTTCTGTATTTTTAAAGTCTTAGTTATAACTATCTTTATAGATCAAACATTCTAGTCACGTACGCACTTTGATTAGTTTTTAGACATGATCTCAACATCACTCAATCTAGATGTGAACATGACTGTGTCAATTTTTATAAGATCGTCGATGATCTTTTGAAAGAACTAGCTGAGTTGTTCAATGATTCAGATAAGAAAGTCAACTTTCATAGAAAATACTACAACTTGATTCAAGAATCAAAGAAGTTCAGCGAGTTTTACACTTAGTTTCAACGATTATCTTTCTATCTGAAGTATCATGAAAAGCAACTGATCATTGATCTGAAAGATAAAATAAACTCTCATCTTCAATTCATTTGAATAAATCAATTAGTTCAATCTGATTTTCTCAAAAAGATTCATTTCTATCTGATTCATTTGAATAATGATCAGCGAGTCATTCAAAAAATCAAGAACAAAGTTAATCTCATTAAATGCATTGATGATCTGTCAAAGATCATCTTTCATAAAACTGTTGTTACTCAGTCAGTCAATTATTCAAAATCTGATCATCTAAAGTCGCGTGACGCGATTTTAACTAGCATCAAAGAAGCAGACGTTTTAGTTGAAATCTGTTTCTTATGTCATAAATCAAATCATAGCTTTAAAGAGTGCTCTGATCAATCTACTAAAATCAATGCAGTGAACAATAAATATAATCATTTTGAGTTTGATTTCAATTCAAATTTCGATTCAAAAAACTAGTCATTTCTTCAAAAGTTATCAAAGAGATAAAGATTATATCTTTGTGCAAACTAGACGAATTTCTATCAGAAGAGAATTACTTTGAAAAGTCATTTCTAATTAATGTTTCTCTCAACTCTCAGAATCAATCTTTTAGTCTTTGTTCTCTGATAGACAGTGATTCAGTCACTTTTATGCTCATACATAATAATCTAGTCAATAAAGTATGCAAGAAACTAGAAATTTAATTTATATCATTGACAAAAGAGAAGTTAATAAGAGACTATGATGAAAAAATATTTAAGAAGATCATCATTCATAAAATTTTACTCAATCTCATCATTGAAAGTCATAAGAAATTGACTGTATCAATACTGATAGTTGATATCAATCATCATGAAGTCATATTGAGTAAGTTCTGAATAAACAAAAACGAAATATTATTGAATATGCAAAACGACGTCATTGTTTTTTCAAATTAATTAAATACTTCTATTTTGATTTTTTCGATTTTTCTCAATTCAAAGCATTCAAGTTGATCATGATCAACTTCGCTTTCTTCTATCATTCAGACTAAGACTTCTATTATGCTCAAATGATCTGTTTTAACTATAACTAAGAAAGAATCATTCTCAATTCAAAGCATAAATGCAGCTTCATTCAAAATGCTGTTGAATTGTTCAAAGAAGAATCAAACTGAAGTCTTTGCTTTATTAATGATCAATATAGATAGAGAAATTACGTACAATACTCAGTGCAATTTGAATGTTTTAAATGTCTCTTTAATTGATGAAACAACTCAGAATTTGAAAGTTATTAAAGCGAAGCTATCATCAAAATATTATAAGTTTCTGAATGTTTTTGATCGAGCTCAATTGAATAAACTACTTTCTCATTGCTTCTATGATCATAAAATTGAGTTCACTAGTGATTTAATGTTTTCTCATTGTTGAGTTTATTGAATGTTCTTTGTCAAACTTCTGAAAGTAAAGAAGTACTTAAATGAGAATCTGTTGAAGAAATTTATTACTTTTAGTTAAACTCTTTATTTCTTCTCTGTTTTATTCGCTCTTAAAGCAAATGAAGATCTTTAATTCTGCGTGAACTATTGAAAGCTAAATGTCATTTTCAAAAGAAATAAATATTCTTTATCATTGATAAAATAGTGAGTTGCAAGCATCTGACTAGATTGAACATCATATCAGCGTTCAACAAACTGCAAATGCACTTCAATAATGAGAATTACATCACTTTTATTACTGCTTTAGAAGCATATAAATACAAGATGCTATCATTCAAACTGACTAATAAATCAATCTTTTTTCAGCAATATATGAATGATGTTTTATGAGACTTTCTGAATGACTTTTGCCAAGTTTATCTAGATGACATTCTCATCTATAGCAAAACGAGAAAGAAGCATAGAAATCACGTCAAACTAGTATTGAGCTGACTATGTGAAGCTGAACTGCAGATGAATATTCAAAAGTGCAAATTCAATGTAGAAGAGACTATCTTTCTAAAAGTCATTGTATCAGAACTAGATCTTCATATGAATCTCAGTAAAGTGACAGTCATAGTCAGCTGAATTACTTTGATCAATTTAAAAGAAATTCAGAGCTTCGTGAGATTTGTTAACTTCTATCATCGTTTTATTAAGAACTTCTCAAAGCTAGTCAAATTATTTATTCAGCTGACTAGAAAAAACATGTCTTTTGTTTGAAATGAGATTTGTGTTCAAGTCTTTGACAATCTAAAGAAACAAGTCAGCTTAATCTCAGTACTTCGTCACTTCAATCTTAAATGACAAGCTATTCTGAAAATTGATGCTTTAAACTATGTAAAAGAAGAAATACTATCTCAGTACAATGATGAGAGAGTTCTTCATTCAATGATCTTCTACAGCAAAAGCATGATTTTCGCTGAAATCAATTATCACATCTATGACAAGAAATTGCTAATCATTATTCAATGCTTCAAACACTGATGATTTGAGCTGAAATGCACTGAACTACTTATTTAGATGTTCATCAATCATCAGACTTTGAAGATCTTCATGAAAAACAAACAGTTAAGTTGATGACAAGTCAACTATCTGAACATTCTATTGAAGTTCAACTTTCAGATCATTTTTAGATCAGGCAAAATAAACACTAAAGTCAATGCTTTAATCAGAATGTCTCTAGCGAACGTCTCTGAATCAGCTCAGCGTCTTGAAGATTGTTTTCTGACTATTCTGATTCTCAATAGAGTCAATGTTTTATCTGTTGAATTGAAAGCAAATCTCTATCAATGAGTATGTATGATCAATTAAACTAATGAGCTCTGCAGCGAATATAAACAAGCTATGAACGAAAACAAGCTCAAATTTCATATCACTAAATTGAAAGACTGCAAAATCATTGACGACGTTCTATTTAAAAAAGATCTACTGTGAATCTCTGAGAACATGCACACGAAATTACTACAAGAAGTGCATGATCAATCTTTAATCTCTCATCTCGACAATAAACAAATCATCAATCTAGTTTAACGTTTCTACTATTAATCAGATCATTAAGTTACTATTCAATGATACATTTGAAACTGTCATGCTTATCAGCGAAGCAAAGCTTCTAGAAATAGCATCAATGAACTTCATCATTCTCTTTCGATTTCACAGAAACGCTGAAAAGATATAACTATGAACTTCATCATTGAACTATCTCTGTCAAAAGACTATAACGTTATTTGCACAATCATATGTTATTTCATCAAAGAACATCACTATATTTTCTATCATTGAAAAGACGATGACATCTCAGTTGAAGAAACAGTTTAAATCATGCTATGAAACGTTTATCGACTGCATGATTTACTCAGTTCTATTGTTTCAAACAGAGACTTTCAATTTATATTAACTATGTGAAAAAGTCTTTGCAAGCGACTGAGAATCACAGCTAGTTTATTCACAGTCTATCATTCTGAGATCAACGATTAATCAAAATGAGTCAATCAAGACATTGAATGCAAACTTAGAATCTACTGCAATTACATGCAGAACGACTGAGTTAAATAAATATCTATGATGAAATTCAGCAACAATTTCAATATCTTCTCAATCACTTCAATGACTCTCTTTTACTTCAATAAAGAATTTTATTCTTAAATGAGTTTCAATTCAGATATGACTGACTATGAAACAACTCATGAACAACTTGAATTTAGAAAAGCAAATGATATTATCATTCAAATAAAAGAGTTACTGAGCTTTGATTATCAACAATTGAAAAAGACGAAGCTGATCATTGAAGTTCAGATCAATAAACATAGACGAAATGTCATTTATGAAGTAAATGATTGAGTTTGACTATCTTTTAAAAATGTCAAGACAATAAAACTTTGCAAAGATTTAAAAGACAAACAGCTGAGTCTTTATCAAATCACTGTGAAAGTGAGTATCTTTTATCATCTTCATTTATCAGTCAGCATGAAGCATTTGCATTCAATGTTCAGCTTAAAGCTACTGCAATCATATTCAGAAAATCTTCTATCAGAACAGCATTCAGAATTACTCAGATTAATCACTATCAAAGATGATGAACATTGAAAAATAAATGATATATTGAACTTCAGATGCTATCAAGATTAAATACAGTACAAAGTCAAATGAACAGATTTAAATAAAGATGATGAATGATACTATGTTGATAAAGAAAAATTCAATGACTCAGAGAAAGTTTTGAATGAATTTCATAAGCTATATTTAAACAAATTACGCTAAATATTGAAATAATTATCAACAAAAGTGAGTAAAGAAACTATATTCATGCAAACATGAATTTTCAAAGAAAAGAGTAATGTTACAAGCATATCAAGACTGAACAAGACTGAAGCTCTGATCAATTTGCAGTGAACGCTAGCGAGTTCTCTGCGTAATGATTAGAACTAATCAGCGAGCTAGTCAGATTTGACTCAAATATGACTCAGATATGACTCAACACTTTTTTTCTTTTTCAACATTCTTTTCTTTCATCAACATCTTGTTCATTTACATCATATTCTTCTCATGTCACAAACATATTTCTTTTAAGTTTAGCACAGTCTCTGAACATTACATACATAGAAGCTTTTGTATCAATCTTTCTCTGTATTCTTAATATTCAGTTATAGCTATTTCTAAAGATCAAGCACTATCAATTCTGATCTTCATTGATTGTATTGTTTAAACATGATTCTGACATATGTCTGCAATTGCATTTCTTGCTCATTTTGCAGTTTTGAACAGTCTTCTTGAGAATTGTTCAACGTTTTGCATAATCTTTTAATATTCACTGCGTTTCTGTTTTCTGATGATCTTGTTCTTCTTGTCACATGCTTGAATGTACAAACAATCACAACGCGCGCAAAACGAACTTTTGAAAGAAGCATTATAAACGAGAGAGAAAAGATTGAGTAGATGAATAAATGATGACAAATTGCATGAGCAGCAGTAATGCTGATTCAATGACGGTTGCAAGCAGCGTTGACTTGTCACAAGAAAACAGCAATGCAAAGTTGCAACGCTTACGCAACAATGAAAAGAAGATAGCTGACATTATAAATCTACTAATAAAGATATCAACGTTAGAGAAAGAAATGAGCAAAGATTACTTGTGAAGAGAAATAGTACTGAAGCTGATGTGTCATCTTCGACTCGAATCAGAAGAAAAACATCACACGACTCAGAACGCGTTCATCACGAAGAATGTACAGAAACTGAAGACATCAGTTCAACTGCTAAGCAAGCAGTTACAAACGCAGAAAAATACGCGTTTCTCATTGAAAATCATGTCATGAGCAAACATGACAAAAGAAGAATTATCAACGAGAAAGCAACGTCTCAGAGAAGAGTCATCGTTGCTTTGCAAGAAATGTAAAGTCATGATAAAGATAGCAGACAAAGAAGAAATAAAGAAGATGCAGAAGAAAATCATTGAGCAGATTTTTCAGAGAATAGCAAACATGTCAACAAGTCAACGAAATCTGATCATGTCTTTTTGCAAGCTGAGTAGCAAAGACATCTTTCTTCACGCAGTCAGCTCAGATGCATGAGCAAATCTGAAAAAGATTCAAGAATGAGCAAAAGAAATTATGAACTTGACGCGCATATCGCGACGAATCTTCGCAGTGCTGACACATAACATATGTACTACAATCGACATGAGCAATCAGAAGAAAGTCATTAGCAAGCTGATAAAGAATAATGCAAGACTTCATGAGAATCTGAAGATTCTAAGAATAGTTTGACTCAAGAAAGTAGCAGAGAGCGAAAAGACTTATTCATCGCTCATCATGAAGATAACAACTGAAGCGATGACAAATCAACTGATGAACGTGAGTATGCTAAATGCATATTTTGAATGTGCATGCAAGCTGTTTGAGAAGAATTGTTGCATCACACAGTGCTTCAGATGTCAAGAATTTGATCACATGATCAGATTCTGCAGAAAGAATCAACGCTGCATCAAGTGCGCAGATAAACATCACATTAAAAGATGCATGATGTTTTCAAATAGAAAACGTTGCATTAACTGCAACAGAAATCACGAACTCTGAAGATGCATCTGTCTCAAATGACAACAGCAGATGAAACAAGCGTTCAAAATCTATAAAAACAAATCATTCAAATATTCAGAAGCATCTAAATACAATTGCACACTCTTGCAATTCTTGAGTTCTTCGCTGTCTTCAAGCTTTGCAGATTCAATGAACTCTTTGAATTCAATGAATTCTTCAAGTTCAATGAACTCTTCAAGATTTATGAATTCTCTCAGTTCAGCGAATTCGTTGAGCTCAACAACAGCTATGCTGAAAACACGCAGTCTAGTTGCTCATGAATTAACTTGACAGATGATAGAAGTCAAGAAAAGACGCGTCAATCATTTCTCTTGTGTAAGTAGTGACTCAGATAAGACGTTGCTTGAGCAGAGTCAGAAATGACAAATCAGAAGACGAGATAAACTTTCAATGATTGAGAGCATTCAAAGAGTCTTCTTTTTGCAGAGTCAACAACAGCTACAAATAACTTTATAATAAATCAATCTTTTTTACAAATACTGCAGTACAATATCAGAAAATCATTGAAAATTCAGAAATCATTTCTAATCAACAGAAAAGTTCGTGATTTCAACATCGTAGTCATACAGAAGCAGAGTCACAACATTAATGACATGCAATCATTTAACTTAGTTTACAACTTCTTTTATCTAGTGAAAAACACGTTATCACAGTTAAGAACTTGCATATATGTGAATAAACACTTAAGATTCAATCAATGAATGATAGAAATAGCTGAGTCAAACATCTGCTTGATCAGAATATTAACTTGCAACACAGATGATGAAATGCAGACGTTGCAACTTATAAACGTTTACAATTTGTGTTCACTGTTCTCTACATCTACAGAGAAATCTTTAATCATTTTTCGCTTGAGCGAGTTACTCAAAAACAACTGCAAACAACTGATCATGAAAGATTTCAATCTACATCACTCTCACTGAAAGAAATAAAGATGCTTCACTTAATATACAGCGATCAACAGTTTACTTGACATCATTACTAATGCTAAGCTGAAATTATTGCTGAAATCAGACATTATTACTCGCAAGACTCATAATCAGTTTACAACTATTGATTTAGTCTTTAGCAGCGAGAAAATACAGTTCATGACATGCAAGTGTAAGATACGCATTGATCTGCATCAAGAGTCAAATTATCTTTCAATTGTCACAGAACTTTGTTTACAAACAACTTCAGTACAGTCTTCAACTCAATGATTATGAAAGAAAATGAATACAGAAGCATTAAGCGCGTATCTGTATATGCATCTTTCGTCAAATCGTTTCTTGAACAGCAAGACAATGATGAACGAAAAAGTATGCAAAGTAATCAAGATGTTACAAGAGATTATTGAGAAATCTACTCTTTTGACAAAGTCATCAAGTCAAGCAAAGAACTTCTGAAATTTGAACTGCTCAGAGATAGTAACGAAATCAAGACGACTGCGAATCATATAAAAAACACAAAGCACATTAAATGTGTGAAATGAATATCTGAAACACAATGATCATAAAAACAAGATCATTTAACAAGCGAAGCGCGCACATTTCAGATTATAAATGCATGAGCTGAGCGACGCATTTGAATCAATATGATGCTTCGCAAAATGAGTCAGAATCAAAAGTCAGTTATTTAAAAAAACTTTCTCAGTTTTTGTCACTGAAGTGAAGAAACATTGAACAAATGATAATGATGTTTGAGAAAAAATTCAAGATATTGCAAGAAAAATTCTTTCTTTCATTCTCTCAGACAGACATCAATGACATCACGAACTCATTTATACTCTTGACAGTGTCATTTGACTTACGCATCTCAGAAAATGAAGTGAGACAGACAATTAAAAGAATAAAAGCAAACAAAGCATCAGATGTTTTAAACATTTCAAACAGAGTGCTGCAGATGAGTCTTGCAGAACTGACTTTGATACTGATGAGTTTATTCAACGCATGTGTAACATACAGATATCATTCTAAGCAGTTCAAAAAGACTCAAACAATAGTACTATGTAAATTGAAGAAGAGTGATTATACTGATTCAAAGACATATTGATTCATTGCTTTGCTTGATATCATGAGCAAAGCTCTGAAGTCAATCATGATTAAAAGACTGAGCAATATAGCTGAGACTCATCACATGCTATTTGATGCTCAAATGAGAGCGAGATGCAAGTGATTCATGATCTTGACATTAAATCTACTAGTAGATCAGATTCACACAGTATAAGACTGTGAAATTAAATACGTAGCATTCATGCTAAGTTTAAACATCATTAAAGCATTCAATTAAGTCTTGCACGTCAGACTTCTGCATACTCTGAAAATGAAAAGAACTTCAAACTATATAGTTGAATGAGCATGCAGCTTTCTTAAGAATCAAGAAACATTGCTGAGATTTGATGAGTAAATGAGTGACATACGCGAGATAAATGCAGACATATTGCAGAAATTTCTTATTTCATTGATTTTCTTTCTATTCTTCAACGCAAGTCTGATTGAGAAGTGCAAAGCACTGAAAATTAAGATTGAAGTGTTTGACTTTGTAAATAACATTAACATTCTAGCATATAATAGATTCATTGAAGAAATTTGCAGAACATTGAGCAAAGCATACAACGTCTGCGCGAAATAAGCTTGCACTTATGACACAACATTTGCATCAGAAAAGTATGAACTTACACACTTCATCAGAAAATCAAAGAGATTTAACATGATGACTAGCATATAAATAAAAAGCTCAGTTATCAAGTTGAAATCAGACATGCAAGTTCTGAGAGTACAATTGAACATGAAATTGCAATGAGATGTGCATCTTCGTCAAATCGAAGCGAATCACATCACATGAATGCAAGCACTTAGTTGACTTGAAGTCTTCACATGAGAGATAATCTTCACAAAAGCAAGACAGATATACTCAGCAGTAGTAAGATCAGAAATTGCATTCAAAGCATCAGTCTGACATCAGTGAGAAAAAGAGAAAAAACTGTCAGGCAAAGAATGCAGACTTGAAACACTACAGAATCAGACTCTGTGTCACGTTGCAAAAATGTTCAAAAGAGTAAGCATCGAGATTCTGAAAGCAGAAATGTACACAAGTTCGCTGCATATTCATCTGAACATGCTGCAAGACAAGATCACGTTACGCAGTTGAGTCAACAATCGTACGCAGAAAATCAAACAAACATGCAAACTGATATGCACTCATCTGATGAGTGTTAATCACATCATTTCTCGCTCTTTCATCATCAAGAAAGTGATGCTTCTGAACAACTCAATTCAAGAAAACGCGAAAATATAGTTGAGATGCAAGCAATTAGTTCTTGCTGCAACAATTTCAACTAGTGACAGCATTGTAATAATGCAGTATCACAGAAGTCAGTGAAAGCAATGATGAAAAAAATATAGAAAATGCATTGCAGATGTACACGTCATCTCAACACAAAGATCACATCTGTTCAACAAGATGATAAAGATGCAAAATGATTTTCAGAGAATCAAGAACACTCTTGTCACTTACATTAAAATTGAATGCATAGATCTGAATGTTTATCTGCACTTCAGAAACGTTTCAGACACAGATAGTGTGCAATGCAACTGCAACTGAGATCATCAAATGATGAAACATGTACTCATGCATTGCTTGAACTGATTGCATCTGCGATCAAGAATGCTACAAGATATCGACTTCTTGAACTATCAAATAATCATCGCTATCACGAAGAGTTTCAGAGCAGCTGCAAGAATGATGATGAAAATGAAGCTTTTGAAGCAATTTAAAGTGACTAAGTCACTCATTCTTTAATGTGCAATCAATGTGAACTAATTTGATACATAGTCTCATAATGATAGTTTCAACTGCGTGAAGCAGTTGTATAAACAGCGAGTGATTTTCTATCTCAAAGAGTTTTGTTCACTCAATATAAATAGCATAAAGTCTTTCATGAGTCAACTTAATCGATGTTACAAGAATGTATGAATTTATTATTATTATGCTTGAATATACTCTGTTCAATCATTAATGATTCAACAACTTCTTCTTATTTATTGCATGCTTTTAATAATCTTCATACACTTTTTTGTTCATTCTGCTTTGATCATTTTATGTGATTTCGCTCAAAGAATGAAAATCTCAATGATCTTCTTTAATGCATTCAACAATTGCTTGATGTACTCATTTATGTATCAACATTTCATTTCATGATTCAACAATGATTTCAACATTTGTTCTTTCAAAGTATTAATGAATTTCTCTTCATTTATTGTTTTTCAGTTGCAACGTGATTTTCACGCTGACTTTTTGCAGACTCTGAAATTTATAATTGTCTGTATTAATAAATGATCTGAAAAGTTTTTCATTTCTTCATTGATTTTACATCATATTAATCAATTTATAATGTTGTTTATTGTGAAGATTAAATTTATTATTATTCGAGATTCTTGATAATTTCTCGTAATTGTGTCTTAAGATAATGCTAGCAATGCATTGATGTTTATAATTATTTTAATTAATTCATTTAACAATAAATGTTATCTTGAATAAAATGATTCTTCTTATGTAAAGTGATGCAAATTAAAGTCTTTTACAAGAATGCTTTCTCTTAACATGTGCAGCATCTTTTTAATGTTTGAAAGATTTTCTTTTTCATGAATAATCTCATGATCTCTGAGTAATAAATTATATGCTTCGTGAATGTGTATAACTTTCTGAATTATCTGTGCATTATTTATTAATGTTTATAACATAATTGTATTTACATTTTTGAAATATCATGTTGAATATCAGATGTTGCTGTTGATTTTCTTGTTTATGTAGAAACAGATTCTATCTTCATTATTCTTCAGTGTGAAGTTAACAATTGCTGAGCAATATGCTTTGAAAATATCATTAAATCATCAGAGTTTTTGAAGAATCAAAATGTCATAGTTCTTTATTTTTTTCTCATATAGTAATGTTATCATCATCTTTTTTCTGAACTTGTGAACGTTGTACTGTAGTATTTGAAGCTTCTTTTGCTGAAATATTAAAATTCACATTTCAAACTGTTTTATATTCTCTTGAATGTTTGTAAAACACTTGCTTCACTTGTAAAATTCTTAACAGAAAATGACATTAACAACGACATGATTGATATTGATTTTGATTCATTTGATCTTAACTGCTTGATTAAGTGATTCATTATAGTGTTTTTTGATGTGATGACTGTGCTGAGCAAATGACTTTCATTCATTAAGCATTTTTGCTTTCTCTTCAAGTCGTTGTTCATCAATGATTTCAGATTGATAAATGTTTCTGTGAATGTCTTTAATGTCACTGTTTTAAGTTCTCTGTCTTCGTACAACATGATATAAAGATCTGTGCTTTGTGACTCTTTTTATTCTTTCTTTTTCAGCTTGTTGTTTATGACATTGAGAGTTAAAGATTCTATGTATGTTTCAACATACTTCATATTTTTACATGTTTTAAGTCTGTTTGTAAAAACAATGCTTCAAGCAATGATTCAACATGCAATAAATGCATTTTTATTTATTTTTGCATTCATATATTTTGTGATCATATTCTTGATACTTTAAACATTGATGCACTCTGCAACTTAAATCATAAAACTATGTGATCTTTATGTTGATCTCATGATATACTTTCTCATTAATCAGCTTGTTCATCATTTCAGTGCTGATTACATGTATCATCAGCAAAATGTATTTCTTCTGCTCACTTTTCTTTGTGAGTTACTTAATTTTCTTGATCATCATTTCTGAATGTATATTTTTGTTGATCTTGATGAGTATCTTTACTTCTTTCTTCTTTATGTTCTTAAACATTTCTTTGATTTTAATTTCATGTATCACTACTTCAAAACTGATTTTGCATAAACATGCATTCAACAATATCTCTTTGATTCAAAAATCATTTTTCTTCAATGTTTTTTTGCTGCTTTTCATCTTGATTCAAAATATCAGCAGTTTTGATTATCTTTTTATCATCTTTATGTTCTTGCGTGTCAACAGCATCTCGTCAACGTCAATCTTTCTTGCTCATCTCACTATGTTCTTTGTTATTGTTGTCATGATTCTCTTTACTTCTTCTTTTTCTTTGATGAAGATCTTTACTTCAAATTTCTTACAATGATTTCTTTCACATTGATGATGATATGTCAACATTGAACACAAGATGACTTTCAAATGATGTTGTTGACTTCACGCTCGCTCTCTTCACTCAGCTGTCAACGTGTTTTCTCTTCTTTATGAACTCTTTTTCAAGTCTGTTCATTATCTTTTTCAGTCTTTTCAGCTGATTCTTCATGCATTGATTGATAGTTGACGCAGCGACACGTTAACACATCAGCTTTTCTATCATTTCTGTCAAACTTCTCATCTCTTTTCAGAACATCAGCTCGTTGTTTCTACGTTCGTTGAGCTCATAGAGTACTCGCAGCTTGTGTAATTTCTTCTGTATATCTTTCGTCTTGACTGAATTCTTCTGCGAGATAGCGATAATCGTCTCTCGTTCATTCGTCGACGTCACGTCGACGACGCTTCTCATCTGTTCTTGACGGTCAGGATGAAGCGCGAGCATCATGCCGATGGTGTGCTCTGTCTCTAGATAGTTTAAGTAATTCGTTTTCGTGCCTTCTTAATTTCTGATTGTGAGATTCTAAGTTTGTGTAGTTGATCTAAAAGTTATTAGTGTAGCTTGAACTAGGTATTGTCACAATCATGGTCTAGACGTTGGTTGAATCATTGAACAACGTCTACCTCAAATGCTATCTTGATTATAGGAGATAAAGCAAGCTCAACCTCACTCTCTCCATCAACCGGTCCACAAAACACCACAAAACACCATAAACCTCTTGCTCATACTTCATCCCACCTACTCTCCACCCCCATCCCCACCCCCATCCCCCCCACCATCAGCACCCGCATCAGCTCTCCCAGCATCAGAACCACTATCATCCGAAAAATGACTCGTCTCATTCGCCGGCGCGCCAGGGTCATTATTCGCCAAATTATTGGCATCGCTCGTGGCTTGATCTTTTTTCGCATCATTAGCCGAATATTCAACATCTGCGCGCCACCACTCTCACCTTTTCTTTCTTTTTATATACAAAACACCACCAGCAAAACGCCCAACCCACCATCTCCTAGGAAAATCCTTCCCCCCCCCCCCCAACCAGCGGCGCCGACAAGCGCAAAGGCAGCATGTTCGCCGCAATGGAGAACGACGACGGCAGCGCGTCTGAGCAAAGGGGAAGATGGTTTGTTCGACGTCGTGGTCAGGGTCGAGCGCGTTGCTGCGAGGGAGGCAGGCAGGTGCGCGAGGTCGTCGACTGTGCTGGAATCCGGGGGGGGGGCATGGAGAGGGTGGGGGGGGGGGGAGGCCGAGGCCGGGGAAGGAGGTGAGGAGGATGTTGATTTGGGGGCATGGTTGGTTTTTTTTAGGGGTTGGTGTTTGAGGGCGGGATTTTTTTTTGGTGATGGAGAAAGGCGGGCGGTGGAGGTGCTTTTTTATACTTTTCCGTCGCAGTCGTTGACGCAATGCACAGAAGATATCTTAGCAGAGCAAACCACCCTTCACTACAGTACCACCTCACACCTTCGACCTCAACCCCGCAACTCAAACCCCAGCGCCTAAAACAATCCCTCCCCCCGCAAGCTGACAGCTGGCAGCTGAGACGCTGGACGCCTACCCGTACCCCTTTTCTCCTATCCAGGTTCAGGCTCAGCTGAAATCTTTCTTCTTCCATCCTCTGCGATAACATCACCCGCGATCTAGACCATACGATACTGACGCCACTTTTCGAGCGCAGCACACACCAGTCAGGGACGTCACTAACGCAGATCTCGTCTAGTTGGACCTTGCTGCACCGTCCTGGCTGGGCAGAAGTTGAAATTTTGGCTGGTCTCTGGTGGTCTGTTGGAGTGATTGCATGTCAGGCGGGCTGGCGTTTAGGTATGTACTTCCTGTGTGGATAGGGAAAGGGTGTGTGAAATGGAGTTTTGAGTGTTCGGGTAGGCGAGCTAGGGTTGAGGCTTCTGAGAGACTAGGCTGGCGGGTATGAAGGGTTTGCGTGGTACGATGGGGCGAGTGGATGCCGTGGTGGTTGTTGTATCGAGGAGCCAGGGCTTTCTGATTATTGGGGGAAAGGATTACTGGGGGTGGACGAGGTGTAGCAAATTGTGGTCCTTGGTCTGCTTCGTCGTTAGGGTTTCAGAGGAAGGTCGGTCACACCCCACCCAGTCCATATGCCCTTGCCGTAAAATCCATGATCGTTTTTCTGTAACTCGAGCCATCGGCGGACTATAAGTCAGGTTGTCTTTCACGTTTTTTTTTAAAAGGGCTCCCCGATTTTTGCCGGGTGAGATGCCTCGTATTGAGTAAGAGGCCCGGCGGGAGTGTCTTTTCTTGCGGTAGTGGATAGCGTGAGATGTACGCTCTTCACTTTCAGCCAATCATCCGTATTATTAACCGCTGTAGCATTCTTGCATTTCGCTGCTTCAGATTGCTTGATTTGTCGGTAGTTCATTTCTTGGATTGTACATAGGTTTGGAGAGGAAAAGACGTGGTTGGAAAAGTAACATTGAGTACCGAGGATTGGAGAGGCATTAGAAGAAGACCAGAAATATACAATCGGAATGAGTTTGTATAGGCAGTTTGAAGGAACATTAAAAGATAGATATCCTTCTAGGGACTTCATCCCCTGGGTTTGATAGTTTCAGTATATACATGTGTTCGCACCTTTGATATCTACTCGACAACCCTCCCTACTTCCCGTCCCAAATCAGAGGATCTAAAACCCAACCACGTTCCCCAGCTCAGTGTTACTTACAATATACGGCTGCACCCGGTTCCTAACAAAAGTCCTCTGCTCGTAGGCGTAGGCGTAACCGATAAGGTCAGCTTCGCTCCATTTGGC